>Ga0208040_1002133_pt1 | contig 18042 bp, 14 predicted proteins | sample AD_UKC083_MetaG_FD_184431 | JGI IMG/M metagenome (GOLD analysis project Ga0208040, IMG submission 184431) | Active sludge microbial communities of municipal wastewater-treating anaerobic digesters from USA - AD_UKC083_MetaG (SPAdes) (version 2) | ecosystem: Engineered > Bioreactor > Anaerobic >...
AGTCTACTGTGGTAGAAGCCCAGAGCCGAAGCTCGCCGCTCACCAGACTCAGGCCATCGCGGCCTGGGCGTACACCGCAGGCAGTTGCGCGAAAGCGACAATGTATACGTTAAAGGACGCCCCCATGGTGTCCGGTCCTATTGCCGTCAAGTGGGATGGTCGGTGTAGGACAAGGATAGCTATGCCTGCATGATTCGACGAGCTGTCTCACGCATGGCATTTCTGGCCCGCATAAGGCTAGGGGAACGGGCGGCAGCCCTTTCCGGAGACCACTCGGTCTGCACCCAATCCATCAAGCGGCGATTATAGCCAATCCCCTGCCTTGCAACAGTGCCTTGTTGAGCGACCAAGTCTTCTCGTACTGCTCTGGGTGCTTTTTGCGCAAGCCGGAGTAGGTGCTGTTTGGGATCTGGCAACGTGTCCGGCTGGCCCGGAAACTGAGATTTTCTGCCCAGCAGCTTGCCAAGCGCTTCGTGGTCCGCAAGCAGCCATGATTCAACCTCTCGCTCGGCAATACGCAACAGCAGATTATCAGGGTGTTGCTGACCAGCACCCAACCAGTCGGCAAGCAGGATCAATGGGCAGGCCAGCTTGTCCAAATCGGTCAAAACAACGACAATCTGGCGATGGGCCATCTGTCGCCAGCTATCCATGCGTGAGCGCAAATACCCCAAACCATTTTTTCTCAGCAACATCGGCGGGGCTTCTGCCAAAACAGGATGCTCTGATAACAGCTTTACGCCTACCGCTTCACTGAGCTCATCTTCCGTGGCTAAGGCAACCGATGTCATTCCCAAAACTCGAGCTGATTGACAGAACTGGGGCGTGTCTTTGGCAGTACCACCTCGGCCACAGATAGCCCTGCTTTGAGTGCTAACGCTTCATCTTCTTGCAGGGTTCGGCCGGTTGAACCATCTGCCGTGACTTCCAGCAGAATAACGCCCCGGCCATCGATTCCAGGGTTACTGAGCAGCGCCTGGCTGTGGGTACTGATCAATACTTGCCGTTTGGGCTTTCTGTTCTTTAGCAAGCGCTGAATGATAAGCGGAATCTCTTTCACTACCGCATCATTGAGTGAGAGTTCCGGCTCCTCCATTAGCAACGTGGAACTGCCATCGAGCAGAACCCACAACAGCCCGAGCAGCCGCAAGGTTCCATCAGAAAAGTGCTCTTCTGATTGCCATCCCGCGTTGGGTCTGTGATGTGAATACAACGCTTCCAGATGAGGGTGACCTGATTCGTCCTTGACGAACCGAAGTTCCTTGAATTGCGGTACAGCGAATGTCAACGCCTGACTGATTCTCCTCAATCGTGTATTTCTGACACGTTCCGTTGTTTTGGCGATCCGCTCCAGAAAGCTCTGACCAAAGGGGTCATTGTCCAAAGGCCGCCCACCCAACTGATCCGCATACTTCAAAAGCTGGGGCACCAGATGCAGGTAGGTGATTGAGCCGAAGAACTCCGCAAGCTCCCTGAACTCTGCATTGGCAGCAATTTGTTCAAGGCGCGTTTGGGTCAGCAGAACAGAATCCTTGATGTCATCCTTATCCGGTCTCGAAAACAATGGCTTGCCTTTATGCCATACTTCCTCTTTCGACACCAGGATACGTTGAGCGCCCTTGCCCTCCGGTCTAAATCCCAATACATAACGCCAATTGGGGACTTCATCATCCGGAGCATCCGATAGGTCCATTTCAATGCAAACCTCTGGGTCCCGACGTGCGTGAAGACAACGTAGCTTGCTGATTCCGCCCCTTGCGATCACCGCTGCTTGCAGTCCACCACCGGCCGGTTTGCTGACATCCCGCAAGAAACGGAACACATCCAGCAAGTTGGATTTGCCGGAAGCGTTTGGGCCGAGAATGTAGGTTACGTCACGCATCGGCGCATCCAATGTCCTGAAGTTACGCCAGTTTTTCAACCTAATTCTTGTGGCTTGCATCGCTTGTCTCCCAAAAGGCTTAGCACATTGGCAATGCCGTGTTGTTGGAGAATGACGGCCCTATTGGTTTTGGTCACGTCATTGGTAAAAGCGCTGTCGCACAACACACAGGTGGAGTGGTCGGCGGGGTCGAGTTGCTTGTACCAAGCGACGATGCCTTCGGCCAGGCATTGCGTAGACCGTGGGCCTGCCTGTCCACCACCTTGCTGCCCCGCCCTGACTTGTCTGGCGCGCCAGAATGTCCGGGCCAATCGGCCAGTACAGCAGCACCAGCTCGCAACTGGCCGCAAGCGTGGCGCATGCTGGGCGGCATGAATGCGCAGCTCGAGTTCAGCCAGCCAATCGGCATACCCAGCCTGGCTGATCGTCAATTCGTCTTTGCTCATCGCGGCCTTCTCAGATGCACTTCACTTCGGTGGATGGCGACATTGCTACGACATTCCAGCGCACCCGCAAAGGGTGCCCCTACCAAAACAACATGCCACAAACGCGGTTTGCCACGCCGACAAATGGCGACGTCCGGTACGATGACGACGAGGGAGCCCAGGTCCAACGACGGCAAGGGCCACTGGCAACAACTTCTGAAGCCGTCCGCGACCAAGAGCACGGACGTGTCGTGCATGATGGCTGGCTTGCCTGGTGCGTCTATCACCGCGCTCACACCATCGGTCCGCCCTGATTCCGTGGACGAGACCCGGAACTCCCCAGCGCCCGCCAGATCACGGCGGGCGCAGCTCTAAATCCACAAAAAATAGGGAGCCCAGACCCCACTGTCAACGACGACCCGTCACCCCTCCTTGCGGATCAACCGGCCGAGGGCAGCGCGGTCGGGAGCGAGCAGCTCGGCGACCCGCGTGGCGTTGACGTCGGCAACGATGATCTGCCCGACCTCGGTGTTGACGTCGGTGAAGAGGCCTTGCTCCTTCATTTTCTCGGTCTGGTGCTCGTTGTCGTCGGTCGGCGTGACGTAGTGCACCGAATCGACCCGGTAGCGGTGGATGAGCCAAAGCTGGATGAGCGTCATCAGACGCTTCTGCCGCAGCTCGGGATCGAAGGTGTTCTGGTCGCGCACGGAGAGGATGTTCCGCTCCCGGCGATCCTGGATCGCGGCGAAGATGACGTTGGCGAGCTTGCCGCCGTTGCTGCCCACCAGCGCGAGTTCGAGCAGCTCGGAGCCGGCGCGGTGAGGCAGAAGTTGGACCGCGATCGGCAAGGTAAGACCGTGATACTCCTTCCAGATCGTAAGCCACTCGGCCAGAAGCTTCTTCGGCACCTCGGTCTGGATCAGGTGCTGGTGCTGGGTCGAGCCCTTCCCCATCGCCATCGTGGTCGCCGTCCGCCCCGAACAGGCAGAGAGCGCGGCATCGGAGCGCGGTCCGCCCACGAGGGTCTGCGGCGTTCTGTAGGGGGACTCCACGAGGCGGATCTTCCGCTGCAGACGAGCAAGCGCGAGCATCCCATCCTCCCGCAGCGAGGTGGCGAACTCCTCGGCTGCAACACCGTCGATCTGGTGGCCGCCGTAGGTGATAAAGTTGAAAACGAAGCCGAGCTTGCCCAGCTCCTCGGGGAAACGGCGCATCTCGTCCTCGCTCATCCCGGTCGAGTCCCAGTTGAACGATGGTGAGAGGTTGTAGGCGAGCATCTTCTCCGGATAGACGGCGTGGATCGCCTCGGCGAACTCACGGGCATCGGCCAAATCCGCGGTCTTCGTCTCCATCCAGAGGAGGTCGGCGAACGGAGCGACTGCCAGTGACTTGGCGATGGCGTAGGGGATGCCGCCACGGATCTGGTAGTAGCCCTCCGGCGTTTTGGCGTGCTCGCAGTCCCAGATCACGCTGACGCCGAGCGACCGGGCCCGCTCCCGTGCCGCCCAGAGGGACGCGGTGCTGGCGAAGGCACGCCAGGCGTCGACCCCCATCTCCAGGGTCTCCCCTTCGCTCTCGCGGAAGGCCAGCACCTCGGCCACCGCCTCGCCGTAGGTCCGCAGCCGGGCCTCGCCCTCCCAGGCGTCGAGGAATCGGTTGGCTACCCGGTCGAAAGCGGCATCCGTGGCGAGCGCGTCGCCGGTGTCAAGGCCGGCCACCTCATTGGCGATGGCCTGCGCGATCCCGGTCCGTTCCAGCCAGGCGTCAGCCCAGCGCCACTCCGGCTCGCCGAGCGAGTAGAGCAGATGACCGTTGAGCGCGGTGACACCAAGAGCGTGGAAACGGCGGAGAAGCGCGAGCCAGGCGGTCTTGTAAGTGGGCAGAGAGACGTTCGTGACCCCGAGCAGGAACGGCTGGTCGCGCTCGTCGCCGCGGCCGTCGAGGAGGTTGGCCGCCTCCGCGTCGGTGCGCGCCACGATGAGCCCCGGCACCTTCATGATGTCGAGCTGGAAGCGGGCGGTGTTGAGACGCTTGATCTGCTCGTCGCACGGCACCAGCACCTTGCCTCCCTGGTGGCCGCATTTTTTCGTTCCCGGACGCTGGTCTTCGATGTGATAGCCGGTCACTCCGACCTCGACGAAACGACGGATCAGGTTGCGCACATGGGGGTCACCGCCGTGGCCGGTGTCGGCGTCGGCGATGAGGAACGGACGGTAGTCGTAGACCGGCGTTTTCTGCCGCTGCTCGGCGCTCATTCGGGAGCGCAGGTACTGCTGGTTGCGGTCGGCGGTCAGCAGCGCGCGCACGATCACCGCTGCCTCGTCGGGAACCTGCGAGAGCGGATAGCTCGCGAGGTCGGGACCGGGATCTTCGGTCGTCGATCCCTTCGCCGAGGTCGCCCAGCCGCCAAGGTAGATCCCCTCAATCCCGAGACGCTTGAGCGCCACCGCCTGACCGGGCGAGTAGGGCCCGAAGGTGGTGATGCTCCGCTTCTGGGCGAAGAGTTCGCGGAGACGGGCGTGGAAGGCGGCGGCGGCCTCCCGCGCCACCGGGTAGTCGGTCTCGATGGTACCGCGCTGTTCGACGACTTGGCGGGCGGTGTAGAGGCGGGTTATCCCCTCGAAGCGGGGGCTGCCGAACCACTCCTGCGTGGCGGCGACTTCGCGTGCGAATCGTTCCATAACAGCTCCTCGTATGCTCAGGATTCGAAATCCAGGTTCTCGGTGATCCGGATGCCGTCGCGTTCGAACGTCTCGAAGAAGCGGGTGATCCGGTCTCGGGCGACTGCAAGATCGTGCTGGTTCAGGTTCAGGTTGAGGAGATCGATGTACCACGGAGCCTTCTCCGGCCGCAGGACGTACGCTTCGACGATGGCGAGAGCGATCGGCAGCGTGGTTCCCTTCGAGGCGTCGTAGACGTCCTTGTCGCGAGCCGCGAGCAGCTTGGCGTGCTCCTCGGCGAGCAGGCGGGTGAAAAGTTCGGCGGTGAAGGGATCGCCCGCGCGAACCCCGGTTTCCGGGTCGTCGGCGCTGAGACGGGCCCCCTTGTGCAGCCACTCCCAGAGGATCGAGAGGCGGATCTCGCCAGTGGCCATGTCCTCCATCAGGTAAAGGACGTCGTCGTCGAGGAAGAAGTCGGCGGGCTTGAGCGCCGCCGCCTGCTGCCCCTGGGCGAAGGCGTTGCCATACTGGAGGGCCACCGAGATGAGGTCGCGGGCACCGCGCACGGTCCGCGGGGAGGGTTCGAGCAGCGTCAGGTCCGCGGCATCGGCTGGCGTGTAGGTCAGCGGCGGGAACTCGCGCCCAAGCTGGTTCGCCTCGCCCACCCGCTCCCAGACCGGGCGAACGATGTGGACCATCTTCCAGTGCGCCACCCATTTGCCGCTCGCCCCAGCACGCTGTTCACGCTCCGCGCCGGCGACCGCACGGTCCATCCCCGCTTTCACGCCCGCCTCGGTGCCGACCGGAATGTTCGTCTCCATCCCGCCCTGCCAGAGGGCAAAGCGTCCGTTACGGTCCGGGGTGTTGACCGCCCTCCGCACGCGATCCTCGTAGATACGCATGTAGCCGTAAGTCATCGTAATTGCGTCGATATTTGGGTTGATGAACGCCGAATCCCAGGCGCAGGCATCGGCGACGCTGTTGATGTAGTCCCAGCGGCCGGTGTTGTAGCCGACGAAGTGCCGGCCGAGCGCGGCGCGGATTTCCATGAGCTGGAAGCAGGCCTCGATCTGCTCGACGAGGACGTATGCCTTGATCGTTCCGTCCGGCAGGCCGAGGTGGCTTTCGAGAGCGCTGAGCAGCTCGTTCCAGAGCGCGGCTTCGCCGGCGGTCTGGATCTTTGGCAGGTACAGGACGACCGAGCGCCCTGCGACCCGCAGCGCCGCCTGGTTGTTCACCACGTAGAGACAGAGGTCGGTGATCGAGGCCGAAAAGCCGGAGCCGTCGCTGTGGCGCAAGTGGCGATCGTCGAGATGGAGGCCGCGACAGCGGAAGATGCGGGTCGTGAAGTCGAGCTGACGACGCCAATCGTCGATGATCGGACGCCCGAAGAACCCCTCGGCCCAGGCGTTCATCTCGGTGGCGACCTGCTCGGCCACGGTGAGGAAGAGCGGGTCGCCGGCGATCGCGAGCCGGAGGTTGCGCAGGTTGTCGAGCGACATCGTGGAGATTTGCCCGAGCGCATCCTCGCCGTCGAACATCCAGCCGTCGGCCCCGGAGAGCAGGGCGTAGGCGACGTTGCGCAGGCCTGCCTTCACCGGGGCGTGCGGCTTGGTCGCCGGACCGGTCCCCTGGATCCACTGTCGTTGGAGATCGGGCGGGATCTCGCTGCCGTCGAATTCGCCGGCGCGGGCCTCCCCGACCCGGATCGTGGTACCGGGAATCAGCGTATCGGGGTCAAGGAAAGCGAGGGGACGCCGCGCTGCGGCACGCTCCCGCCGTCGCGCCAGCCGTTCGGCCATCCGCTCCCGACGCAGGGCGTCGAGCGGTGCGAGAGCGGTGAGCGCGGCAAGCGCCTCGGCGGTGTACACTTCGGCATAACTCTCCTGCAGGTGGTCACGTATCTGGAACGCTTTGGCCATCTACTGTCTCCCTCCGGCACCGCCACCCGATCTCTGGTGGCTATGTGTGATTGCACCATTGTCGCACTGCGGCATGCGTTTGTCACTACCGGAAAAGCGGGGCAGCCTGCCTTGTTCCGGCTCCGGAGGCCCGGCAAGGTTCCGCTGGAGACCGCGCATGCGTTTCGTCGTCGACGGTCAAATATCGGACATTTCCGATCTTGCACATAAGTGGTTGGAGAACTAGCTGCTTAAAGTTAATGGCATTTTATGTCTGTTGATGAATAACTGCTATAACTGAGCAATCGGTACAAATTTCAATGTACAGAACGCCCTCCCCGTCCAACAGTTGACTCCATTCAAGTGCAGACAATAATTTCATCTTTTTATGGCAGTCCGGACACTTTTCATAATGACAATTCTGCACCCATTCAGGATGTCCCCCAATGGTAGAAAGCTCATCGTCCCCGCAAGCATAATAAACAGGCTTTCTTGTTTGTGACAAAACAAAATTACTGGCAGCTAATCGTGCAATTTCTCTGTCTGAAACATAGTTTTCGTTTGTATAAGGGTCAATGATTTCAAATGTGCTTTCTCCGTCAAGCTGATAACGAATAATAGCTTTTTCACACATGTTCGCACAGTTAGGGCAGACTGGTATTTTAATAGTTCCGTTCAATCCAAGAAATGACAATCGCTCATCGTTACCATTGATGGTTAAAATATTTACTGTTCGACATTTGCATACCGAGCAGGTTTCTGCTAATGCTTCACCTACTTTAACTGCATTGTCTTTCCGGTCTTCTTTTGTAAGGGCGTAACATTCTTTATAATTTAGTTCAACTACTTTTCCGCTACCATCCAATGTCCAACCTCCTGATTCCGCATACACAGAAGGGGTTGCATGGAGTCTCTCTCGCCAGGGCAATGTGCTTTTTTCTAATTCATAAAAATACTCTTTTATTTTTTCACTACCGATTACCGCAAGGCAATTCAAGATATCATTTGCTTCCTTGCAATCAGGTGCTGAAAGCAATGCAATCAACTTATTTTGAACTTCTTCCGAAGCGTTTCTATACAAAGTTGGTGGATTAAAGATTCTTTTTTGAAACGCAGCGTTTGCAATTTCTTCCGTGTCGATGTCCTGATAAGCCAACAATCTTCTGAAATCCTGATAAATCTCTTCCAATTGGTTAATAGTTTCAATGTTAGCCACAATATTATTAATCTTTTCCTGTACTTCATTTACAGACATGAATTCATACAGCTCTCTCAATTTTCTATTCTTACAATAATAGCAAAACCCTTCATAGTATTTCTCTCTGTCACACTCAGGACAGGGTATAGGTTTGTTTTGAGCCATTATTTGTATTTATTGTTTCGTTTCTGTTATGCAAGCCCTGCTTGCCTGTCGGGAGATGGGAATTCACCCTCCGTGGGCGATCAATCCTCGAGTTTTTTGCGTGCCCCTCCTAGACGGATTGAGTCCTTTTTCCGAAGCCGGATGGACTTGGGGGTTACTTCCACCAACTCATCGTCATCGATGTACTCCATGGCCTGTTCGAGCGTGAAGCGTCGCGGAGGCACGAGCCGCAGCGCCTCATCGGCATGGGCGGCACGGATGTTGGTCAACTTTTTTTCTTTGGTGATATTGACGGAAATATCCGCGGTTTTCGAGTTTTGCCCCACGATCAGGCCGGCATAAGCAGGCTCTCCTGGAACGACAAAAATGGCCCCCCGAGGTTGCAGGTGAAAAATCGCATAGGCTACGGCATGTCCTGATCGATCACTTATCAACGACCCAGTGGTTCGCCCCGGGATCTCCCCCACATACGGCGTATATCCGATCACCAAGGTCGTCAGAATCCCCGTGCCCCGTGTATCGGTGAGAAATTGGGAGCGATAGCCTATCAACCCGCGTGTCGGGATCTCGAACTCGAGCCGAACCCGTCCGTGCCCGTTGTTGAACATTTTCATCATCTTCCCACGACGAGCCGATAGTTTTTCGGTGACGATGCCGAGGTATTCGTCAGGGATGTCGATGACCGCCAACTCGAGCGGTTCGCTATCCACGCCGTCGATCTTGCGTGTGATGATACGCGGTTTGGACAGGGACAGTTCGAAGCCTTCGCGACGCATGGTTTCGACGAGAACGGCGAGTTGCAGTTCTCCTCGCGCGCTAACCTTGAAGGAATCCGTGGCCTGGCCTGGTTCGAGACGAATGGATACGTTGTAAAGTACTTCTTTTTCGAGCCGGGCTTTGATTTGTCGCGACGTGAGTTGCGTTCCCTCTTTGCCGCCCAACGGTGAAGTATTGACGCCGAATTCCATGCAAATCGTTGGTTCTTCGATCGTAATGCAAGGCAAGGGGCGGGGGTCGTCCGCGTCCGCGATCGTATCGCCGATGAACGCTTCTTCCACACCGGTCACCGCGACGATATCCCCTGCTTCAATCGAGTCTCGTTCCAAACGTTCAATGCCTTTGTAGACGAAGCACTGTCCGGTTTTGTAACGTCCAGAGAGCTGTCCTTTTTTCATCAACGCAATCTGGCTTCCGCCTTTGAGGTGACCGCTTATGATCTTTCCCACGGCGATTCGACCGACGTAATCGGAGTAGTCGAGATTGGTGATCAACAGTTGTAGCGGCATGGAAGGGTCGTACGCGGGGGGCGGGATGTGCTTGATGATCGTGTCGAACAACAACTTGAGATCGGTGCCTTGCCCATCGGGGTCGGAAAGGGCAATGCCCGCCCGTGCATTGGTGTAGAGGATTGGGAAATCGAGTTGGTCCTCGGTCGCATCGAGATCGATGAGAAGGTCATATAATTCATTGCGGACCTCTTCGATTCTTCGATCCGGGCGATCGATCTTGTTGATGACGGCAATGAGCGGCAGCCTGCGGGCAAGAGACTTGGACAGCACGAAACGCGTCTGGGGCAGCGGTCCTTCCGAGGCATCGACCAATAACAGGACCCCATCCACCATGTTGAGCGTCCGTTCGACTTCTCCACCAAAATCCGCGTGTCCGGGTGTATCCACCACGTTGAGCTTCACGGATCCCCAATGAATGGCCGTGTTTTTGGCCATGATGGTGATCCCCTTCTCCCGTTCGAGATCCAGGGAATCCATCACACGTTCGACGACTTGTTCATGTTCTTTGAAGGCGCCGCTTTGCCAAAGCATGGCGTCGACAAGGGTGGTTTTTCCGTGGTCTACGTGGGCGATGATCGCGATGTTGCGCAGGTCGTTGCGGGTAACGAAAGAAGATGTCATGGGCGTCGTGTTTCCGGGCCTCCCCTAGCAGAAATGGAATTATGATGCTTGTCGATTGCGACGACGTCGTTGGGGTAGGGGCCGATTTTGAAATCTATCGTCAAAAATTGGGCCCCCTTGGCCGAAGTATGCTTCCCCTGATGTATGTTCGAGCGGAAGACAACGGGCGTTTTCCTACCCCTATGGCTGATTTTCCTTGCGGCTCAAGCCTGCACCGGTAGCGATCATGCCGGGGAAAACGACGATACGATCAATCTAGCGGAAATACCGGTTCCACCCCCGGATGGCCCCAAGCTTGCCTCGATCAACAAATCGACACCAATTTTGGAGCGTCCATCCCCCACGGCTCCAGTCATTGGAACCATGCGTGCCGGGGAAACGGTGGCGCGCGCCAAAGAGCCCATATCGAAAACACAATGCCCCGGGGGTTGGTATCCCATTCATCCAAGAGGATTCGTGTGCGCGGGACCCGACGCCACCACCAATCTCGCCCACCCTACGTTGCAAGTGATGAAAACCTTGCCCGCTCGCGAAGCTCCCCTGCCCTATCGCTATTTTTCCACCACCAAAGCTACCTCCCTTTTTGAATGGGATCGCTCCAAACCCAATGCCGTCCGAGAAGTCGGCAAGCTTCGACGACGAAGCAGAGTTGCTGTCGTAGGCTCTTGGTCCGCACAAACGCCACAAGGAGCCAACACCAACCTTGCCATGCTCCCCGATGGTCGATACGTGGCAGCAGATCATCTCGAAGAGAGTTCTACCCCCACGTTCAAGGGAACCGTTCTCGATGACAAAACGAAGCTGCCGATTGCCTTCGTCGTCAAACAAGGCATTCGATCTTGGACTGCGGAGGCCAAGAGTGCGACACGGGGCGATCCCATTGAACCGCAAACGATGGTTCCTCTTACCGGGCGATTTCGCACCCTTGCCGGCGTGCAATTTTGGGCAACGCCAACGGATACGTACGTGCGACATCCCGATGTCACCGTCGTGCGTCGACGGGACACCTTTCCCGACTTTGTGAAACCCGATCAGAAATGGATCGATGTGAGTGTGATCACCGGAACCTTCGTACTGTACGAAGGAAAAAAACCGGTGTACGCGACGTTGTGCAGCGTGGGCATGGATCGGCTCGGCAATCCCGAAACTGGACCCACCACGCAAATGGGAACGTTCGAAATTACTGCAAAACACCTGTCCACCAGCGAGGCGGGCAGCAAACCATTCGCGGAAGACCATGAGGTATTCGATGCGCCGTGGGTGCATCTGATGTCGTCGGGACAGATGATTCACGGCGCCATCTGGCATAGCCGGTTTGGTGTCGAACATGGCCCAGGCAACGTCCAACTTTCTCCAGCCGATGCAGCCTATCTATTCGCTTGGACGTCTCCCGTTCTTCCCGAAGGATGGCATTCCGTACTCACCCCCGCTGATGCCTCGGACTCCAAAGTCATCGTACACATCCGGAAATAGACCGCGCCCCACAACGTCACTCGACGATCCCGAGCACATCTCCCAGCGCAGGAACCTGCTCGAAACGAAGGTCCGAAGGATTCTGATCGGAAACGGATAAATCCTGCACGATGAACAACTCGAAGACATTGTCGCTCACCAAATCACCTCGCACGGCAAGACGACCATCCGACAAGAAATGAAGCTGTCGAACGTTGGCTCCCTCGACACCTGATACCCCGATCACGCGCGTTCCTCCCGCAGCTCCCGTCGGCGAAAGCACAAACGCGGAGTATCGATCGTCGAGATCCGAAGAGGCCAAGCGCCAATCCGCAATGACCGCAAGCCATTCGCCATCCGCGCTCCACGCAATCCGATCGCCAAATGAAGGCCCCGAGACCGTTCCTGGTTTCTTGAGTACGGGAAGTTGCGATAGTCGCCGAGCTTCGTCCTTCCCTTCCGACAGCAAGTACACGTTGAAAACCATGGCATCAGGGCTGTTGGCGCTGAAAGCGACGTTCGCGCCATCGGGCGACACCCCAAAACTGCCGATCGTTGCCACCCCGGTTGTCGAGTCGAGACTGCTTCCCGGCACCTTTTCGATCGCCGCTCCATCGTGATGGACGCGATACAGCGACCAGCCTTGCGGGTTCTCATGATTGGACCGAAATAGAATCCTTCCTTGCGAGTCCCAGCCAAGGTCTTTTCGTACGCCCGCTTGGGTCCCCAGAACCGGCAACGACACGATCGGAGTCGGCGACGTCATGGTGTCCACCGCCGCGCTCCACAGCTCATGCACGCTTTCCGTATTGATATTCCCTGCGAAAGCAAGATGGGCCGCACTCGGAATCCCCATCGACCAGGCAAACCCCGTGACGTTTCTGCCTGCTTGCGCCGCGGGACTGATGCGCCTGACATGGCCTGTTGCCAGCGTGACGACATACAAACCGAGTGAACCTTCCAGATCGAAATCAGCGGTAAAAGCAAGCCATTTGCCGTCGAAGGAGAAGGCCATTTGATCGATATGCCGATGGATGGAAGGAGCCACGACGAGTTGCTTTGGCGGTTCTTGTTGATTCGTCGGTGCGAGAAAAATGCGCGACGGCGCTCCCGCGGGCTGCACGGTCACCGCTAACCAAGCTCCATCCCGCGTCATGGTGGCGGGTCCGATGGACTCACCGGTCAGCTCCGGACGATCGAGCACCCACCGATCCAACGAAGGAACGGTGATGCAAGCAACGTGATGAACCCCCGGTTGATCAAAATCCCCGTAATAACACGTAGGAGTCCATTCATCCCCGGAGTCGGCGTCCGTGAGAATATCCCATGGCGCGTCTTCGATGGTTTCCTCTCCAACATCGGAAATGACATCGAGGTTGCCGTCGCCAACATCCGCCAAACCATCCATGTTGATATCGTGCAATGCATCCAGAAACGTTCCGTCCGAAGCGTCTTCCCGACCATCCACGGAAGCATCCTGCGGGAAAGGGGGGCCATCATCGGTCATGCCGTCGACAGAACCATCGGAATGGTTGGCGTCGGCGTCTTGGCTTGGTGAACCTTGTCCAGCGTCATTTCCGCAAGCGAGCCATGGACTCGATGCCGTAGCGACAAGCAACAAGCGCGATAATTTCGAGAAAAATGTCATCGAACCTGCATAGTATAGTGGAGGAAGGGAAGACCTTCGACACAATCAGCATGTCGTGCGTTGCGTTGTCGAGCGGCAAGACGAAGGGGACTGGATGTCGCTGAAACTCGAGAAAGCACCGGTGCAGTGGGGCGACTTGGTTTTTCACGTGCTGGCGCACGTCCCGCCGGCACGTCGCGTGGCGGCCTCCGTCTACGACAAAGTGTATGTGGATTTCGTAAAAAAGCACGCGGGCCCGGCCTCCGGTCGAACCTTGGCCGAGGATGCGCAGGCCCTTGGCAAGTTGGCGGTCACCCACGAAGAGCTTGCGTCGGTGCAACAACTCGCCTGGCTTCATGAGACGATAAAGAGCGCGCAAGCAGCGGCTCGGTGGGAGTTGCGGGAACTCGGGCCGGAACAAGTCGATGCGCCCGAAGTGCTTTCGGGTCTGGTGCGAACGGCCCCTGCGGCTGAATTGCTTCGCTGCGCGGCGTTGTTGGAAGAGCAGGTGTGGGCAAGTTTGCCCGCCGAGGTGGATGGTCGTGCCTTGCAGCAGGCGTTCGAGATCGTGATGCCCACGGCTCCATGGTTGCATCGGTGTCGAGTGCGTTTGGTGCGGTCGCTGCGATTGCGGGGGCGGGTTCGAGGCAACGAGATTTGGGTGGGAATGCCGATGGTCGCACTCGATTTAGGCTCAGAGCATGTGGCGTGGCAAGCAGCGCATGAGGCCACGGTTCGAGAGGCGAGCGTCATGGCTCGAAAAAACGGAATGTCCGCTACGTATGGCCTTGTGGAGCCTGTTGCCGTGGTTGCATTGGCCAGCCGTTCGAAACGGGCTGGGTTGCAGCACGAGCATGGGAATTGGTATGGACACCTGGCTCGACCCCCATCGATTCACCCCGAGCCATTGCTGCCGGAACAACGGCACCTGCTAACGCAAATGCTCGAGTGAGGTTGACTTTGACCTTGGGTTGGTCCTTGACATGAACGTGAACTTGAGCCTGGACCCCAAAACCTTGCGTTTGACCTGGTCTTGAACCCTAGCGATTCGGTTTAGGTGGTGATGGGTACGCCTTTCCGGCAGTCGATAACAATATCGACACTCCGAGAAAAATGAGGGGATGGCTCAGACGATATGGGATTACCGGAACCAGTTTTGTGTGCCGCGCGCCGTGACCGTGACCGTGACCGGTTTGCGTGGGCCGTGGCCGGGACCGTGATCGTGAAGGAAAGACTCGGAAAAAATGAGGGGATGGCTCAGGCTACAAGCGGCAGCCCCGGGGCACAACCGCAATATAGCTTGTATCTCCGTGGATCGGATGAATCGACAAGCCACGAGCTTCGTCTTGAGAACGGTCGTAGCCAATCGTCAGTCCCGCGGACAAGGATACATTTTTGTCGATGATGGCATTGCGAATGCGGCAGCCGCGTCCGACGGTCGTTTCCGTGACACGTCCTCCGCTGATGGAACCGCCGAGCAGTATGGAGTTCTCGATCAAACTATAGCTATGGATATACGTTCCGGGCGACAGGATGGAATTGCGCACGAGACATCCGCTCAGGATGACACCATCGGATACGATGGAATTATGAGCTTGCCCTGTGCGATCCGGCAGTTCATGCACGAACTTGGCGGGAGGGAAATGCGGAGCATCGTTGAATACCGGCCACTTTTCTCCATACAAGTTGAAGCTTGGATGAGGGGCGACCAGGTCCAAATTGGCGCTCCAAAACGCTTCGATGGTGCCCACATCCCGCCAGTATCCGGCATCGCTCGACATGGGAACGAGGTGCCGTTCGCGATGTCCGTCCATGGATATATATTCATATTCCTCGATACAGTTGTGGATCGCAAAATCATAGGCAAACACCGGAACTCCGCTATCCACCATGCGAGGGATGATCTGTTGACTCAAGTCGTTCAGATCGTTGTCGATCAACACGCCGAGGTTGGACGTATCGAATAAGTACACGCCCATGGAAGCCAGACAGTCCGTGGAATTGGGCAGTGTCTTGGGATCGTCCGGTTTTTCTTCGAATCCCACGATCCGCCACTGATCATCGACTTGCATGACCCCATATCGTCCCCGCGCTTCGGAAGCGGGGATGCGCACCGCCGCGATGGTCAGCGTGGCTCCGCGCTCCACGTGGAAGTTGCGCATGAGCCGATAGTCCATTTTGTAAATATGATCGCCGGGCAGCACCAAGACGTGACGAGGTTGCGTCGACTGAACGAGATGCATATTTTGTCGAATGGCGTCCGCCGTTCCCTTGTACCAATGGCGACCGCGTTGCATCTGCGCTGGGATCTCGTCGATGAACTGGTCCAAGCGTCGCGACAAGAAGTTCCAGCCGGACTTGAGGTGGCGGCTCAAGGAATGGGATTTGTACTGCGTCAACACGTAAATCTGTCGAATGTCCGAGTTGATGCAGTTGCTCAAAGGAAAGTCGATGATTCGATAGACACCACCGAAAGGCACGGCTGGTTTCGCGCGGGCGTCGGTCAAAGGTCGAAGTCTGCCTCCGATTCCACCGGCCATGACGAAGGCGAGAATGTCTTCCGCCATGGCTGGCAGTATAGCGATTGGGGGGTCAGGCCCCAAGAGATGTGAGAGCGGTCGAAAATTGAGCTAGAATCAATGTCATGCGTAATCCCAAAGGTGCGTTACTCCACGCGCTGGCAATTGGTTGGCTACCCGTTGCGGTGATCGTTCCCCTGCAAGGCTGCTCGGATGCGGAATCGTCGTCGTGGGCGTGGGGTGGCAGAGGAGGGCAAGCAGGGGCGGACGCCGAGGCGGATTCCGGGACGGATTCCGCGGCAGCAGGAACTGCCGGGGTCGACGCCGGTGTATCGGGCCAGGGCGGTGGCACCGCGGGATGGTCGGGACAGGCAGGGGCTGCCGGCCAGGGCGGTGAAACGCCCGCACCTTATGTGGCCATCATTTCGCCTGTCGATGGCGCCACGGTACACAATCCGGTTTCTTTTTCGTTCGAGGCGGCCAATGTCCTCCGTGTGGCGCTCCTTGCCGACGGCGTCCATGAAATACCGCTCTCCTGGGATCCGACCCAGGAAGGGTCGCATGACATGACGTATTCGTTTTCGGAACTCGGTCAACGATCCCTATCCCTACACGGATACTTACAAGACACGGCTCCCGTGGCGACGCATACGATACAGATCAAAGTGGCACCTCCGCCGTTGTGCGATGGATTCGACTCGAAACCGCTGCAGCCACCAAGCGTTTGCAATAGCGCCAACGGGAGCACGTCCAATGAGATTCCGGCCAATGGGCTATTTTCGACAAGTTGGTTTGGGTGTTATCGGAAAAGCGATGGGTCCATTTATAAAGACCCGTACGATAATTGCGAGTTTGCTTGCGGACCCAAGGGGCATTGTCCCAGTGGGCAAAGCGGTCCGGAATGTGAGGCTAACCTGAAGTGGTTCGCGGCCGATGCGGATCGATACGGTTGTGGAGGGCTCATTCGCGCCACCAATTGTCATAACGGAAAAGCGGTCGTGTTGGTGACGTTGGATCGGGGTCCCAACTGCACTTCCGTGGAAAAGAAGTGCAAAGCTCCCGTTCTGGATATGTCCTATCCCGCGATGGTGCATTTGTTTGACGGCAAGACCCACGGCGGGTGCGACCTCGCCCGCGTCGTGGTCGAAAAAGTGCCCGACGGTACGCCTCTGGGCCCCGTGCCGTGACTAGCCCTCCCATGGCAGGTTGCATCCGCCGTGCTCCCTATTCCTATGGCGGCTTTCCAAGGTTGCTTGGGCCTCCTCGGCCAACCCGTGGCGGCCGCCACATTGGGGCGGTGCATCGCCGGTTGGTGATATTTATAAGTTATTTCAAGTTGTTACGCCTCTCGGGATAGCACAGGCTTCCCCGTGACTTCGGGCCATGGTTCATCCTTTTTCCGATGGGGTCCCCGTGCAATCCCGCCTTCGCAAGCGATACGTACGTCACCAGCCCGAGTTTTCTGTACTGGTTCAGGTCGTGCAAACTTGGTTCGAGACATTCGTTGCGATGGCGAGGGAAGCACACCTGCGACCGCTGCCACGGCACGTTGCCCAAAAGTACCAGAAGTACTTGCGCTGCGGGATTCTGGCTTGGGGCTTTGCGCGTGCGTACTGCCGATACTGCGGGGCTTCGATGCTCGTCGCTTTCTCGTGCAAGCTTCGCGGCGTGTGCCCGTCATGCACAGCAAGGCGCGCGAGTCAGACCGCAGTAAACCTGGTGGACTGAATCCTGCACCGCGTTGCCTTACGCCAATGGGTGCTGAGCGTACACTACAAGCTGCGTGTACCGAGGGTGCGCTGACCGACTCTGCTCAGTGCGGTGGTGCGCATCCTGTGCGCGGAGATTTTCCGTTGGATGTGACAGCTCGACCAGCAACGAGGAGTCCGGGATGAAGCCAAGGGAATCGTCGCGATTTTCCAATATTTCTCTGGTTCCATTAATCTAAATCCCCATGCTCACCTACTCGTGCTCGACGGCTTGTAGCACAAAGACGGCACCCGAGCCGTCTTCACCGAGACCCGGGCTCCCACCCAGAGCGAGATCGCACCGGTAACCGCGATCAACAACCACCTTCCAAACGAAAATCATCGAACGTCCCGCCACAATCGAGTCCAATCCGGTCCAGGCGGGGCTCGTTGAGCGCAAACAACACTGGTGGTGACGATGGAGACGCTGCGGGCGAGACGCCCGCGGTCGTGCGAGAGGCATGGTGCGCAGCGGGCTGGCCCCGCTGGCCAACCGGAAGGCGAAAGCCGACCGGGAAGTGACTTGAAGGTGAAAGTCCTTTGAAGACCTTGATG
>Ga0208040_1002135_pt1 | contig 18031 bp, 19 predicted proteins | sample AD_UKC083_MetaG_FD_184431 | JGI IMG/M metagenome (GOLD analysis project Ga0208040, IMG submission 184431) | Active sludge microbial communities of municipal wastewater-treating anaerobic digesters from USA - AD_UKC083_MetaG (SPAdes) (version 2) | ecosystem: Engineered > Bioreactor > Anaerobic >...
AACAATATTTACATTTTATTTAAAAACAAGATTATTGAAGGACAAATAAAATAATATTAAGGGGGAAATAAAATGATAGTTGATGTAATTATATTAGTATTTGCAGGATACTTGTGTTTTATGGGCTACCGGAAAGGGTTTATACTGACTGTCTTTGATACATTAGGCCTTGTAATTTCGTTTTTCTTAAGCAAAGAATTTTATAATTTTGCAGAAAACTTTTTACTAAACAATACAAAGCTGTTTGTAAAACTACATGATTATTTTGAAACGAAACTATCCATGAGTGCAGTCAGCAACACAAGCAAGATACCTGTTGAACTACAGAAGTTTGTAAATAATATAATGGCAAGCGAAGCTTCTGATACTTTTGCTGTATTTGTGGACAACATTAGTCTTTTGATAATAAGATCCATTAGCTTTGTTGTTACATTCCTTGCAATATATGTAATATTGCTTATTTTGACAGCCTTTATAAATACTGTAATGAAACTGCCGTTCTTGAATCTTACAAACAGATTATTCGGAGCCTTTATGGGTGTATTAAAAAGTGTTATACTTCTTTATTTAATATTTGCATTAGCAGCTCCCGTCTTAAGCTTTATGCAGGATAAACCTTTTGCACAAGAAGTATTGAAATCTGAATCAAGCAAAATATTCTACGACAACAATATTATATTGAATTATTTATCATATAAAGGTTTTTATGAAAACTAAGGAGAAAAAATGAAAATAGTTGATGCAAGAAAAAAAGCATGCCCTCAGCCGGTTATTATGACAAAAAAAGAAGTGGATGGGGGAGCTGAAGAAATTACAGTCATTGTTGACAATGAAACAGCAAAAATTAATGTAACAAAGTTCGGAACTCAGTTAAAATACACAGTAACAGCCGAAGACAAAGACGACGGTACTTACATAGTTTTAAAGAAAAGCGGTGAAAACAAGGAGCAGACAGAAATAATTTCCGAAATAAAAAATAAGAATGCCGGCTACTTTATTACAAGCGATAAATTGGGCAAGGGGTCGGATGATCTGGGCAGAATACTCATGAAAAGTTTTCTGTACACTTTGTCGGAGACAAAACCATATCCCGATTTCCTTATATTTTTGAATTCAGGAGTTAAGCTCACTACTGAAGGCTCAGAGTCTGTTGATGACCTGATGAAGCTGAAAGAGGGCGGCGTAAAAATTGTTTCATGTGGAACATGTCTGGATTTCTTTGAAATTAAGGACAAATTAAGGGTTGGCTCTATTTCAAATATGTATGATATTGTGGATATGATTTCAAGTTCAACCAATACAATTACAATATAAGGAGAGCATCCATGCCTATGAAGTTAAATGTAGGGGATGTTGTAAAATTAAAGAAAAAGCATCCCTGCGGCGGTTACGATTGGGAAATACTGAGAATAGGTGCAGATTTTAGAATAAAATGCACTACCTGTGACAGGCAGGTATGGCTTCCAAGGAGCGAAGTTGAAAGAAGGATAACAAAAATAGTATATCAAGCTGACAAACAACCTGACAATGAACCATCTGACCTGCAATAAATATATTGACATGAAGAGAAAAATAATATAGTATAAGTTGAAGTTAAACCTTTAATCTGGCACAGTGAGGCTGGGAAGGAAACATATGAGAGCTTTTATCAGGTCTTCCTTTGCTGTGTGCAAGGAAGACTTTTGTATGCCCTAACCCCATTTATTAGAGGAATGGGGACACACCTCTACTATCGGATTAGCCTTTGGAGTAAGAGGAATGTCCCCGCATATGATTTTCCGAAAAATGGCGGTAGGTCAACCGCAACGAATTCCCAAAATATGCGACCAGAGGGAGCAAATATTTTGGTGAATGAGACTGCGTATGCCCTAACAAGGGAAAACACTTTAAGCTAGTCCCGAGAGGCTAAAAAGGAGGAAACACATGTTAAAAGGCAGAAGTATAATCGAACCGATGGATTTATCACTTGAGGAGCTGGATGAAATACTGAATTTAGCAAACGAAATAATTCAAAATCCTGCTTCTTATGCAGATGTGTGCAAGGGAAAAGTACTTGCTACATTATTTTATGAACCCAGTACAAGAACAAGGCTAAGCTTTGAATCAGCAATGTTAAGGCTGGGGGGAAGTGTTACAGGCTTTTCGTCAGCAGAATCAAGCTCTGCAGCAAAGGGAGAAAGTGTTGCAGACACAATAAGAACCGTGGCATGTTATGCAGATATAGCAGCAATGCGCCATCCAAAAGAAGGCGCTCCCATGGTGGCTGCAATGAAAGCAAACATACCTGTTATAAACGCAGGTGACGGTGGACACCAGCATCCAACCCAAACACTTACAGACCTGCTTACTATTAAGACATTAAAAGGAAAATTAAATGATTTTACTATAGGTCTCTGCGGAGATTTAAAATTCGGACGGACGGTTCATTCCTTGATAAAAGCTTTGTCAAGATACGAAAACGTTAAATTTGTTTTGATATCGCCTGAAGAATTAAAAATACCGGATTATATAAGAGAAGAAATTTTAATAAAAAACAATATCGAGTTTACAGAAGTAGAAAGACTCGATAATGTAATAGGCCAGTTAGATGTTCTTTATATGACAAGAGTTCAAAAAGAAAGATTTTTCAATGAAGCTGACTATATAAGATTAAAAGACAGTTATATTGTGGACAATAAAAAAATGGCAAATGCCAAAAAAGATATGATTCTTATGCATCCCCTTCCCAGGGTGAATGAAATATCAGTGGAAGTTGACGATGATCCCAGAGCGGCATACTTTACACAAACTAAGTGCGGAATGTATATAAGGATGGCTTTAATTATGAAATTATTGGGGGTGGAATAATGCTTAATATTGATAGTGTAGAAAAGGGATTGGTAATTGACCATATCAAGGCTGGCAAGGCTATGGAAATATATCACTATTTGAATCTTGACAAGATGGACTGCAGTGTTGCCATAATTAAAAATGCAAAAAGCAAAAAATACGGGAAAAAGGATATAATAAAGGTAGAAAATAACATAGATATGGACCTAAAAGTGCTTGGCTTTATTGATCCGAACATAACAATCAATGTTATTGATAATTCAGTAATAATAGAAAAAATAAATCTGGAACTGCCTCAGGAAGTCGTAAATGTCGTTAAATGCAAAAATCCAAGATGCATAACTTCAGTTGAGCAGGAAATAGTTCATAAATTCAGGCTTAACGACAGAGAAAAAGAAATATACAGGTGTGTATACTGTGATACGGCTTATGACAAGAAGTAACTGCAAAAAAACGGAGAAAACAATGAAGGTTTTACTTGCCCCTGTTTATGAAAACAAACAAATTTCCAATAATATATACAGACTTTCGGCAGAATTTGAATCTGAAATGAAGCCGGGACAATTTTTTATGCTTAAAACAACCGACAATTCATTCCTTCTTCCAAGACCTGTAAGTATTAATGACGTAAATGGAAAACTTGTTTCATTCCTATACAGAATTGAAGGACAAGGGACTAAAAGAATAAGCAGCCTGCGAAAAAATGACCAGCTCCAGTTATTCGGTCCCCTGGGTAACGGATTTGAGCCTGATAAACTGAAAGGAAAAACTGCAGTAATAGGCGGAGGGATTGGAATTGCACCACTCTTGTATTTGTGTAAAACTTTAGGAAAAAATGCAGATGTATATTTAGGGTACAGGGATTTGGATAATATGTATATAACTGATGAATTTAAATCCTTTGCCGCAGCCTGTGTTATTGTAACAGAGGATGGCAGCTTTGGCGAAAAAGGATTCGTGACGGATTATGTTCCCTTTGAAAAATACGATGTTGTTGCAGCCTGCGGACCTGAAATAATGATGAAGAGGGTTGCAGCTATATGCAGGGATAAAAACATCAAATGCTATCTTTCACTGGAAAGGCGGATGGCATGCGGTATGGGGGCCTGTTTGGGATGCACTGTAAAAACAAAGACAGGAAACAAAAGGGCATGCAGGGAAGGTCCTGTATTCGACAGTGAAGAATTATTATAGGTGAGTATTATGGCAAATTTAGAAACAAATGCAATGGGTTTTAAGTTTAAAAACCCTATATTGGCAGCTTCCGGCACCTTTGGTTTCGGTGAAGAATTTTCTCAAATTTATGATATTTCTATTCTTGGGGGAATTTGCAGCAAAGGTCTTACATTAACTCCAAGGAGCGGCAATGAGGGAATAAGACTATGGGAAACCCCCATGGGGCTGATGAACAGCATTGGTCTTGAAAATCCGGGAGTTGACAAATTCATAAGCGAAGAGCTTCCAAGAATGAAAATGTACGATACTATTATTTTTGCCAACCTGGGAGGACACTGTGAACAGGATTATTTTGAAGGTATATATACGCTAAATGATACAAACGTGGATGGAGTTGAGCTTAATATTTCCTGCCCAAATGTCAAGAGCGGAGGTATGGCTTTTGGAGTGAAATCTTCGGTCGCCTATGAAATAGTGTCAAAGGTCCGAAAAATATGTAAAAAACCCATCATGGTCAAGTTATCGCCAAATGCAGAAAATATTTCGGACATGGCCACAGCCTGTGAAGCTGCCGGAGCAGATGCAATTTCCTTAATAAACACGGTTCAAGCCATGGCAGTGGATATAAAAAATAGAAAAGCTGTATTTGACAATATTTATGCCGGACTTTCCGGACCCTGCGTAAAGCCGATTGCTCTTCGCATGGTCCATCAAGCTGCAAAAATGGTTAAAATTCCCATTTGTGGATTGGGAGGCATAATGAATGCAGCTGACATAGTTGAATTCATTATGGCAGGTGCCTCATTGGTGCAAATAGGGACAGCAAACTTTATAAAACCTGATATTGCAATAGATATCATCAATGACCTGGAAGAATTTCTTGACAATGAAAATTTAAAATCCTTGGATGAAATAAGAGGAATTATATAAACACGGGAGACCTTTCTTCCTGATTGATGAATAATGGATATAATATAAATAATAAAACATTGAGTCGCAATAATTAATGAATTATAAGAAAATCCAGGAGGTTTAGAGATAGTATGATTGATGTAGTTGAAATTTTGAAAGAATGCGGTGCCTTGCTTGAAGGCCACTTCCTGCTTTCTTCCGGCAAACACAGCAACAGATATTGTCAATGTGCAAAGCTCCTGCAATATCCTGATAAAGCAGAAAAGGTTATTTCTCTTGTTAGGGATAAAGTTGCCCCCCTTGATTTGAATGTTATAGTTGGACCTGCAATGGGAGGGATTACAGCAGCTTATGAGCTTGGCAGACAATTAGGTATAAAAGCAATATTCACCGAGAGAGAAAACAATGTAATGACTCTTAGAAGAGGTTTTGAAATAAAACCCGGCGACAGGGTACTAATCATGGAGGATGTTGTAACTACCGGGAAATCCTCAGGAGAAACTGCAAAGGTACTTGAAAGTTTAGGCGGCATAGTAGTGGGAATCGGTTGTATTGTGGATAGAAAGGCAAGCGAAATTCCATTGCCAATATACAGTTCAGTAGAATTATTCTTTGAGACCTATGATGAAGAAAACTGTCCCCTGTGCGAAAGGGGTTCAAAACCGGTAAAGCCGGGAAGCCGTAAGTTTTAAACAAACGGGGCCTCAAGGTCCCGTTTACTGTCAAATATAATTTTAGAGGAAAAATAAAGGCCAGAACAGCCACCAAATAGGATTTTCGCATCTTCCATACCTGTCACAGTATGGGAATTGATAATACCTAATCGGGTCATAAAAATCCATGTCATATCTTCTATCGTATCTTCTATCGTACATCATATCATATTCCGGATCAAATCTTCTGTCGTACATCACATCATATTCCGGATCAAATCTTCTGTCATACATATCATATCTGTTGCTGCTGTACACAGTATTATTCATTCCATTATCATTATACATGGTCAATATACTCTCCTTTATACATAACTTATATATTATAATATATGCCTTGCAATAACTTGTGTTACGCCTCTTTCCCAGGTAATCAGGTTAAAGCTTTACTGTTTTATTTGTATTTACTGTTTACAAACGGAGAAAAAAGTATTAAATTATATATATGCTACTGTGGCGCAGCTGGCAGCGCAACTGATTCGTAATCAGTAGGTCAGGAGTTCGAATCTCCTCAGTAGCTTTAATGAGGAGCTTTTTTTATTTTACTTCTTTACAAATCATCAAAAATGTATTAAATTAAATATATTAATGTTCTTTGATTTGAAGACAGTATATAAAATGTAATACGGGGATATAGCTCAGTTGGGAGAGTGCTTGAATGGCATTCAAGAGGCCAGGGGTTCGAGACCCCTTATCTCCATTTTATTGCGGGTGTTACTTAGTGGTAGAGTTCCGGCTTCCCAAGCCGGCTGTGTGGGTTCGATTCCCATCACCCGCTTATGACCAGACCCCATATGTTCGAGCCAAAGTGAAGAACATATGGATGGTAGGTCAAACGCAACAAGCACCAAATTTATGTGACCAAATGGAACAAATAAATTTGTTTGCGGAGATTGCGATATGACCAGACCCAATATGTTTTGAATAATAAAAATCCGCTAAACCTTAAGCGGATTTTTAAATGCCGGAGATTCTCAAATTCTGTAGTTGTGAAATACTCCCGCCACTTATAGAAGTTGTAAGGAAATTCTCAAAAGATAAGCTCACCGCAGGTCCTCTAAAAACCTTGTCATTTTTCCTGTATAAAAAACTGATAACCTGTGAAGGGCTCTGGTGCATGCAATATATAAGAGTTTTTTGTCATACTTTGTATTATATTGCTTATCATTTGCTTCATATACTATCACAGCGTCAAATTCCAGTCCTTTTGCCAAATAAACAGGCAGTATAAGGGTACCCTCCAAAACACTGTCATAATCCAGGTAGTCTATAAGCTTTACTTTGGTTTTACTGCTCAGTTTAAAATATAAGTCGGATGCTTCCTTTCTATTTTTGCATATCATGGCAATTGAAGAAAAACCTTCAGATTTATATTTTTCAATCGTTTTAACTATCTCATCCTGCATGCGTAAGCTGTTGTTTATTTTAACAAGTGCCGGCTCTTCTTCATTTCTTTTAAAGAATTCTGTGAAGTTTTCGTCTCCCAGCAGTTTTGCGCTGAATCTTGCTATTTCATAAGAACTTCTGTAACTTTTGGTCAGGAACACTTTATTGCTCTTTTCAAAATTAAATATTGAAACAATATCATCATATAATGAAAAAGAACTGTCCTTTTCAACAGATTGATTGACATCGCCAACTATTGTAAACCTTGCATATCTGTATAGATTTTTTAAAATATAATAATGGATGGGATAATAATCCTGGGCTTCATCTACGACAACCTGCTTTATACTGCTGAACAGGTCGCATCCCTCCAACTTTATATTCATGTACATGAGTGCCGTACCATCAGCATAGGGGATGTTGTAGGGATCGCTTAAAGCTTTATTGGTAAAGCTTATTATTTCATCAATACTTTCCGGAAGATCGAGGTTCTTGGAGATTTTTTTAAAAATATTAATATCAGAAAACAGTTTTTTATAGACTTCAAAACTGTCCAGTTCCGTAAATTTTCGCACTCTTTCTGCCAGCGCCTGGGTTTCCCTGGCTGCAAGCAATCGCGTGAAAGAAGCTGTTTCAAATTCATGGTTATTTAACTTGTTTACAGCTTTTTCAATTTTACTTCGTCTTTCAATTCTATTTTCCCGAACCTTTTCCAGTATGCGGCTTTCAATTATCTTTAATTTTTTGCCTGTTGGCATATCAAGCTTGCCACTCAATAAAAATGCTTTTGACAGCTCGTGTTTTTCAATAATTTTTCCGTTAAAATAAACATCTTCAAATGGTATGAGCTTATGTTCATAGTAATCTATAAACCGGTCGATGATTTTCGAAAAAACAAATGATCCTTTAAATTCATCACAGGTTCTTAAAAAATTTCTTTGGTCTTCAGATTCTGCGGTAATAATATTTTCAAAATTTTCACTTTTTGTTTTCATTGAAAGTTTATTTTCAAACAGCTTATGAAAAATATTTTCAAAGGTATATTCATTAATATTTTCTTCTCCCAATTCGGGAAGAACGTTGGATATGTATTTTGAAAACAGCGGATTAGGTGATATAACAATAATATTGTTTGCGCTTAATTTTAAATTTAAACCTTGATACATCAAATATGCAATTCTGTGGAGGGCAACCGATGATTTTCCGCTGCCTGCAACCCCTTGAACAACCAGTAAATCATTATACAGGTCTCTGATAATCAAATCCTGTTGTTTTTGTATTGTTTCAACAATGGTTTTCATTTTTGATGTCATATTCTTTGAAAGTGCCACCATCAGCATTTCATCAAGAATATTTATATTGCTGTCGAAAAAGTATTCCATTTTGCCTTTTGAAATTTTAAACTGCCTTTTTAATGACACATTACCCTTTATTAATCCTGCAGGAGCTTTGTACTCAACAGGTCCAACTTCATTTCTGTAATATATGCTTGATATTGGTGCACGCCAGTCATAAACTTTTATTTCATGGGTTTTATCATCCATTAAATTAAAAAGCCCTATGTATATTTTTTCAGTATCATCATATCCTTCTTCAGTGAAGTCGATTCTTGCAAAATAAGGGCTTTCAATCATTTTTTCATGTTTTGAAATACGTTTTGCAAGCTCTGCATAAGTAAAGGTTTGAGCTTGCAGAGCGCTTAAATACTGGTTTAAGTCTGTCAGCTTGTCGAAGTCGGCAGATGAATGGGTTGTATTTTCCCACATCTCTCTTCTTGACTCTATTAAATCTGATTTTTGATTCTCAAGCTGGCTTTTTTCATATTCCAGTTTCTGTTTTAACAGATTAATAATTTCATCTAAATATTTAATTTCTTCTGAATACTTGCTGTTATCAGACATTTCATATCCCCTTGACCATATGATTGGATGGTTATAAAGTATCAATGGATTATTATATCATATTTTGTATTACATGAAAAGCATAAGATTTGACTTTATAAAATAAAAGTTGGACTGTTATATTATTTTACCACCTTGTGATATTTCATTTATTGTTTTTTAAATAATACTAAAAAAGGTTGTATAAAAATTAATTTATTCAATTTTTTTGATGACAAAAATTATATTTGGTGTATAATAATATTATAAAGATGGGGGTGTTATAATGGTAGGGGAAAAAATAAGAAATATCAGAAAAAGCAAAAATATGACTATTGTTGAATTGTCTCAGCTTATTGACGTAACATCAGGATATATTTCACAAATAGAGAGAGATTTAATATCTCCTTCCCTGGCGGTTTTGAAAAGATTGTCAAATGTATTGGAGGTGCCTCTATCAGTATTATTTTTGGAGAAATCCTCTGATGATGTTATAACAATACCGCATAACGAAAGAACTAAAGTGAAATTAAACGATGTTAATGTTGAATTGGAATTCATTACTCCAATATTGAAAAGTGGTGATAAAAAAACGGGATTTGAGATTTTCCTGTTTAAACTGAATCCCGGAACATGGGCAAGCGACCACGGTATAACACATGACTTTAAGGAATATATCTATGTTATACAGGGGGAAATGGAATGCCATGTAGGAGAAAAAATCTACACATTGTCAAAGGGAGACAGTATAATTGTGCCTGAAAACAACAATCATATGTTTTATAATAAAAATGATGATGTGACTGAAGGGCTGTGTATCATATCACCTTCAATACATTAAATAAAGCTTGACAAAGATATAATGTTATTATATTATCCAAATATGGCAATGATGGAAAGCAGTAAACAACAGGTTTATTTAAGAGAGCCGGCGGTTGGTGCGAGGCGGCATATTGGTTGTTGAATCCGTTCCGGAGTTTCTAAGGGTAAAAAACTTAGACGTGGAAGGCGTTAACTTCTCCAAGTGATTGTATATCATTAAAGGACAAATGTCCTCCTTATATACAATAATTAGGGTGGCACCGCGAGTATCTCTCGTCTCTAAACAGAGGCGGGAGTTTTTGTATGCCAATAACCCAGTTTTCAGAGTCACTTTTCTGAAAAATGGTGGCAGGTCAACCGCAAGAAATGCCGTATTTGTTCGACATAAGGAGCATACAAATTTGATGCATCTCCCTGTATATGGATATAATATGAAATAATATTAAAATTAAATATAACAAGTTTGTTATGGAGGTTAGACATGCTAGATATCAAAAGAATCAGAAACAACCCAAAAGAGGTAGAAGAACTTTTGAAAAGAAGGAATCCCGAGCTGAGCCTGGATAAGATTCTTGAATTAGACAAGGCAAGAAGGGAAAAACTTGTTGAAGTTGAGAACATGAAGGCAGAACAGAACAAAGTATCCAAACAGGTTCCACTTCTTAAAAAAGAAGGAAAAGATGTGGCCGGAATTCTTCAGGAAATGAAGGAATTAGCCGAAAAGGTAAAGACATTGGACGGTCAGGTAAAAGAAATCGATGAAAAGATAGAAGAAGAGCTGTTGAATATTCCTAACACGCCAAATCCTGACATCACTGTGGGTACTTCAGATGCAGACAACAAGGAAATCCGAAAATGGGGAGAGCCAAGAAAGTTTGACTTTGAACTGAAAGCCCACTGGGATTTAGGGGTAGACCTGGATATCCTTGATTTTGAAAGGGCAACAAAAATTACCGGAACCCGTTTTTCCATGTTCAAGGGGGCCGGAGCAAGACTGGAAAGGGCAATAACTGCCTATATGCTTGACAAGCACACCTTAGACCACGGCTTTACGGAAATATCTCCTCCCTTTATGGTAAACAGGGACAGCATGATAGGAACAGGACAGCTTCCTAAATTCGAAGAGGATATGTTTAAGCTGAGTCAACGAGATTACTATTTGATTCCTACAGCTGAAGTTCCCGTGACCAATATTTACAGAAATGAAGTATTGGAGGAAAAGGACCTTCCAATGTACCTGACTGCCTATACACCATGCTTCAGGGCAGAAGCAGGGTCTGCAGGGAGGGATACAAGAGGCTTGATCAGAAACCATCAGTTTGACAAAGTTGAAATGGTTATGTACGCAAAACCGGAAGAGTCATATGCTCAACTGGAGATACTTACAAATTTTGCTGAAGAAATTTTAAAGGGATTAGGTCTTCCTTACAGGGTTGTAGAGCTCTGCACCGGAGACATAGGTTTCAGCTCTGCCAAGACCTACGACCTGGAGGTATGGATGCCAAGCTACAACAGATATGTTGAAATTTCTTCATGCTCAAACTTTGAAGATTTTCAGGCAAGAAGAGCCAATATCAAATTCAGGCCTGAAGAAAAGGGCAGATTAGAGTATATCCATACGCTTAACGGTTCAGGACTTGCTGTGGGAAGAACATTTGCCGCTATTCTTGAAAATTATCAGAACGAAGACGGATCAATAACAATTCCTGAAATCTTGATACCTTATATGAGAGGAATTGAAAAAATAACATTATAGCACAAAAACACATACCACAGGGTAACCTGTGGTTTTGTGATTTAATTACATATTAATTTCGAAGAACTGATACCATTAATACATTAAAAGGAGGTTAATATGTTTGGATTATTGCAAAAGACAAAAATAAATGAAATAAATATTAATGATGTTGATGATTTAATGGGAAAAATAAATTTGGTCGATATAAGAGAAGAATATGAATATAAGTCAGGAAGCATAAAAACTGCAAAAAACATTCCTATGAACCAATTATTGAACAATCATGACAAGTATTTACAAATGGGTAAAAAGTATTATATGTTTTGTTTGTCGGGTGCAAGAAGCAAAAGAACCGTTTCCTACCTGGCAAAAATCGGATATGATGTTGTAAACCTATCTGGAGGAATTGGTTCATACAGAGGAAAAAACAGAAAATAAGAGGAGAAGCTATGGGACGCAAAATATTAATAGTGGGAGGAGTTGCAGGAGGTGCATCTGCTGCAGCAAGGCTCAGAAGAAACAGTGAAGATGACCGTATTATTATGTTTGAAAAAGGACCTCATGTTTCTTTTTCAAACTGTTCGCTGCCCTATCATTTAAGCGGCGTTATAGAGGATGCGGAAGATTTAATTTTAATGGACCCGGACCTCTTCCTGAGCCGGTACAACATTGAAGCCAGAATAAACAACGAGGTATTATCAATCGACAGGATAAACAAAAATGTATCTGTAAGAAATATTCTTACAGGAGAAGTTTACACAGAAAGCTATGATAAATTAATTTTATCTCCCGGTGCTTCGCCAATAATTGAAAATATTAAGGGACTTGAAAAAACCAATTTGTTTACTGTGAGAAATGTAGTTGATATCGATAACATAAAAAAGTTTATCAATAAATCCACAGCTAAAAACATTGTTGTAATCGGCGGCGGATTTATAGGTGTAGAAACAGCAGAAAATTTGCGATTAGCCGGATATAATGTATCTATAATAATTGCTTCCAGGCAAATATTAAATACTTATGATTATGACATGGTCCAAATATTTCATAAGGAAGTTTTTGACAAGGGGATTAATTTGTTAATCGGAGAAAAAATTGAAAAGTTTGAAAATGACAAGGCATATCTTAAGTCGGGCAAAATAATTGATGCTCATGCTGTTATAATGGCGAAAGGGGTTGAACCTGAAATTGGTCTTGCCCGGGAGGCAGGGCTGGAAATAGGTGAAACAGGAGCAATAAAGGTTGATAAAAATTACAGAACCAGCGATAAAAATATTTATGCTGTAGGTGATGCAATTGAAGTATACAATGCACTGACTCATCGACCGGTAAAACTGGCATTGGCAGGACCTGCCCAGAAGGCTGCCAGGACAGCTGCAGACCATATAAACAATAAGAATACCTTTAACAGGGGATTCATAGGTTCATCGGCAATAAAGGTTTTTGACTACAATGGAGCAGCAACCGGTTTAAGCGAATCTATGATTATGTCTCAAAAAATTAAAATTAACTATGATATTGTAAGAATAATATTAAATGACAGGGTGAGTATAATGCCTGGCGCTGAGCCCCTTCATTTAAAGTTAATATATGAAGTTCCTACCGGTAAAATACTTGGAGCTCAGGCAATCGGAAAAGGTGATGCTGTAAAAAGGGTTGATGTTATAGCAACTGTGATTAAATTCGGCGGAACATTGGATGATTTAAAAGATTTGGAATTATGTTATGCACCTCCTTTTTCCACTGCAAAGGATGTTGTAAATTATGCAGGCTATGTAGGTTCAAACTTGCTGAACGGAGACTTTAAGCAGATAAATGTTGACAGTGTCCGGGGATTGGTGGAAAGCGGCGCACATATTGTAGACGTAAGAGAAAGGTATGAATATGATGAGGGCCATATTAAGGGAGCATTAAATATTCCCTTAAGTGAATTTAGAAACAGAATTTCGGAAATTCCAAAGGATAGACCCGTATATTTACATTGCAGAACCGGTCAAAGAAGCTATAATGCTGTCATGGCGCTTCGAAATCTGGGCTATGAAAATGTGCATAACATAACAGGAAGCTTTTTAGCGTTGTCGTTTTATGAATATTTTAATGATATTACTAAAGACAGAGAAAAGATAGTTACTGAGTACAACTTTCTATAATGTTGACGGGCGATTGATTATATGGAAAAATTTGTGGAAAATAGAAAAAATGTAAAGAAATATAATGCCGGCATCAACCGGCATTTTTATTGCAAATAACAGAATAATACCTTATAATAAATAATACAGATTGGAGCATATGATGAAGGATATAGAACTGGCAAAGGATTTATTGAAGGCTCAAGAAAAGGCTATTGTAATTGTCAAGGATGGGAAGGTAATTTTTTCAAGTGAGGGCAAGGGAATAAAACCTGTTTATACAGCTCTTAATGAGTTAAAAGATCGGCTTCAGGGCTCAAGTGCAGCCGACAGGGTTGTAGGCAGGGCAGCGGCGATGATTTATAAGCATGCAGGCATTAAAGAAATAAGTACAAGCCTTATTTCTGAAAATGCTTTGGATATTTTGAAAAACACTTCCATTGATTATGAATACGATAAACTGGTTCCATTTATTAAAAATCGTGACCGGTCGGGAATGTGTCCTATAGAAAAGCTGTCACTTGAGGCTTGTGATATTGATGACCTGCTTTTAAAAATATCAGACTTTTTAAAGCCCTTAAATGGAAATTAACCTTGTTAGGCAGAAATACCCCGGAATAAGGAGGACGCATATGTCTATTGCAATAATTTATGAATCAGAGGAATGGTCAAATATTTATTTAAGAGACTATTTAATGAATAAGGGTTTTGAGGTTATATTTATTAATTTCGAGGAAGCTGTATTGAATGCGGCTTTTTTTGATTCTGCAGGTTTAATTGTCAACAGAATTTTTCCCAGCTCATATTTCAGGGGACATTTGAAAACATATTATAAAAGTATTGATTTTTTTAGGGAATTAAATGAAAGAGGAGTTCCCATGATAAATTCCTATGAAGCTTTGCTGTATGATTTTGACAAACAATTGGTATGCAAAACTCTTAGTGAAAACAAAATAAACACCCCTGAAATTTATTGCACCACCAGAGATTTTTCCCCGGATAAGATTAAATATCCATGCATAGTAAAACCAAACAGCGGAGGAAGATCAAAATATACCATAAAAGTTGAAAATGGAGATGAATTATTTGAATTTTTAAAAACGACTCCTCCTATTGATTTCATTTTCCAAGAATATATCAAATCAGTGGACAATTTTACTCTTAGAATTGAAGTAATTAAGGGAGAGGTTTTTTCAGCAGTTAAAAGAAGTACAGACGAATCTGGAATATCTTCTTATCATAGGGGTGCCATTTATGAGAATATTTATAAATTAAACAAGCATATAGAAAATATAGTTATAAATACATTGAAGATATTAAATATTAAGATGGGTGGGATTGACGTAATTGTAAGCAGTAACGGTCCTTATATCATTGATGTGAATGCTACATCTAACTTTTCAAAAACATTTGTTGATTTTCTTAAAAAAAATCCTCTGGATAAGATGGGCGACTTAATAATAGAAGAATATTTAAAAATAAATCAGGCTGTCAGCTGAATTCTTCAGCCTGCATAAAATATGAGAAAAAAATGGAGGCGATTATGGCAATAAAACAAGATTTTTATTATGATTCAGCTGATAAAAAAACAAAAATCCATGCGGTAAAATGGATACCTGAAATTGAAACAAGAGCTATATTGCAAATTGCTCACGGAATGTTTGAGTATATTGACAGATATGATTATTTTGCCCGATTTATGGCTGAAAATGGAATACTGGTTGCAGGAAATGACCACCTTGGCCATGGAGCATCTGTGCTTAAAGAAGAAGATCGGGGTTTTTTTAGTGAAGGTGACGGAAATATGGCGGTTATTAAAGATATGCGAAAATTACAGGATATCTTGAAAGAAGAATATGAAGTGCCTTATTTTATATTGGGCCACAGTATGGGCTCATTTCTTGTAAGACAGTATGTTTCAATATACCATGATATGGACGGGGCATTAATTATGGGAACCGGCTATCCGCCTTATGCAAAGGTAATGTACGGAATGATAATTTCAAGGCTAATGGCAGTTTTCAAAGGATGGAGGTACAGAAGCAGATTTATAAACAAGCTGGCGGTAGAAAAGAATAATACATATTTTGAACCTTCCAGAACCAGGTCTGACTGGCTTACAAGGGATGAAGAAGTGGTGGATGCTTACATAAATGACAAAAGAATAAATTTTATTTTTACACTTAATGCTTTTTATTATATGTTTAAAGGAATGCTGTATTCATACGATAAAGGATATTTGGATAAAATACCCGGGAGTTTACCCTTGATACTCTTATCCGGAGAAAAGGACCCCTTGGGAAATTTCGGCAAGGATGTGGAAAAGCTATATGCTGTCTACAAAACAAAACTGACCGATGTTACAATGAAGCTTTATAAGGATTACAGGCATGAAATACTTAATGAACTGGAAAAAGATAAGGTAAATGAGGACATTTTAAGCTGGATAAATAAAAAAATGACATAATACCAAATTTTTCAACAAATTTTGAAAATTGCTAATGCAATTATCTGCAGATTATTGTATAATTGTAACATAGATGGTAGGAGGTTTTTATGAAGAATCTCAGAAGAATGCTTTCCCTGTGTTTACTAATCATTGTACTAACAAACACTCTTGTTTTTGCTGCAGATATAAATGTAGATGAAAATATTAAGGGCGCCCTGCTGGGGGATTTTGAAAGCGGTGAAATACTCTATGAATACAATGTTAACCAGCAGCTTGCCATCGGAAGCATTTCAAAGCTGATGACCTACACAGTAATGATGGATAAGATTTCTCAAGGTGAGATTTCTCTTGATGACGATGTGTTGATAAGCGGCCATGCTGCTTCTACGGAAGGAAGCAGTTTTGGAATTTTAGCAGGGGAGACAATTAAACTGAGAACCTTGGTAAACGGAATGCTTATAACCTCAGGAAATGACTGTGCCACTGCAGTGGCAGAGCATGTTGGGAAAACTCAGGATAATTTTGTCAATATGATGAATGCCAAGGCTTCAGAGCTTGGCCTTTTGTCTGCTAGCTTTATTAATCCTCACGGCCTGCCTATAAATGACGAGGAAACAGGACAGAACTATATGTCTGTTTCAGATTTGTACAAGCTGGTGCAGCATGTTTTAGGCACATATCCTGAAATTTTGGAAATAACAAAACAGCCTGAGCTGGTTGTTTCTGAAAGAAATTTCAGCAAGCCTGCAACAAATCCTATATTAGGTATTGTTGAAGGGGCTGACGGTTTAAAAACCGGATATACGGACAAGGCAGGTCTCTGTTTGGTATCCACCATGCCTGTAAAAGGAAGTGGTCAGGATTTCAGGCTCATAGGAATAATTTTGGGGGCCCAAACCCATGATGATAGGTTAAATAAAACTATTGAGCTATTGGATTACGGAAAAAACAACTTTAAAAAATCAAAGTTAACCGACGTATCTGAAGTGATAGACAAGGTTTATATATCCAATTCAAAAACCGGAAAGGTGAATATTTTTCCTGCATCAGAATTAAGCAGGGTCATAAAAAATGAAGATGTGGTTACAACGAAAATAACCTACAATGAATCTGTTAAAGCCCCCTTGTCAAAAGGTGATATAATAGGAAGAATAAGTATTTTTGTCAATGGAGAAGAAATTGGACAGGTTGAAGCTGCTGTGAATGATAATATAGAAAAAGCAAATATTCTGGTCAGGTTAGGAAGGTTTTTCAAAGATTTATTTTAACTATAAGTCTCAGGATGAAAATAGGAATAATAAATAATCTTAAAGTTTATTATCTAAACTTTTTTGTTTAAAAGGATAATTATGGATAGAAAATTTTGCTTTGAATAAAGTTGCACATAGGGATATGGGAGATATTGAGTAATAATATTGACAGAATAAAAAAAATAGTGTAACATTTTAAAATAACGTGCATCTGTAGCTCAGAAGGATAGAGCAGTGCCCTCCTAAGGCATGTGTCGGGGGTTCGATTCCTCTCAGGTGCACCATTTTTTTGCGGAATTTCTTCTTGACATCGGGTGCGCCATGATATATAATGCAATTACTGTACTAAGTGTACTAATACACTTGTAACGAAATTTTTAGGGGACAGTTATGAAGGAGATAAAAATTGTTTTAACCCAAACGAATACAGTTATAAGCAAAACACTAAAATTCCTTTCCAAAAAACCATATAATCATATTTCGATATCCTTTGAGGATGACTGCTCGACAATGTTCAGCTTCGGAAGAAAGATCACCTGGTTTCCCTTAGCTGGGGGATTTGTAAAAGAGAATATAGAAAGCGGCGTTTTTAAAATGCATCCTGAAACTAAATGTAAAATATATAAATTTGAAGTAACTGATGAAGATTATGATATTATTTCCATGCGGTTGAATGATTTTCTAGCCAAACCGGGAAAATACAGATATAGTTTTTTAAATGTTTTTTTAATTCGCTTAAACATACCC
>Ga0208040_1002145_pt1 | contig 17940 bp, 18 predicted proteins | sample AD_UKC083_MetaG_FD_184431 | JGI IMG/M metagenome (GOLD analysis project Ga0208040, IMG submission 184431) | Active sludge microbial communities of municipal wastewater-treating anaerobic digesters from USA - AD_UKC083_MetaG (SPAdes) (version 2) | ecosystem: Engineered > Bioreactor > Anaerobic >...
TGTCCGGACAACTGCACCTTCATCAATGACATTGCTATCTATGGCTTCAACGCTGTCTGCAACTATTGCCCGGTGCTTCTCTGCAAAGAGAACGTTATCGGCCATGAAAGAAAATGCAGGATTGCGCCGGATGATTACCGTCCGGACTGGGCCAGAGACTGGAGCGATTGGTTCAAAGGCGACATGAAAAACGTGCCTGTCCTGAAGATCCAGCAGCTCACGGAAAAATTCTACAACAATTAACAAAAAAACCATTTAAGGAGGAATTACAAATGAACCAAGTCATCTTAACAGGAAATCTCGGAGACGACCCAAAAGAGTTTTACACCCCGGACGGAGTTTCCATATCGTCCTTTTCCCTGGCGTTTCGCTCGGGAAAAGACAAAACCTCATGGATCAAAGGCGTCTGCTACAACAAGCTGGCTGAACTTTCCCAGAAGTGCCTGCACAAGGGCGCCAGAGTTGCTGTAAACGGCGTGCTCGACCAGCAGAAGTGGACTGACGAACATGGAAATCCTAAAACGGCTTATCGCATGATCGTTAACCAAATCGAGTTTATCAAGACCGACGGCAGAGGCTTCAACAAGGAAGCGGACACTGAAGGCCATGAAGCGGATAACACAGCTCAACATGACAGCGACGGCATACCGTTCTAACAGGAGGTCATTATGACAACAAACGATATAGCTCAGAGAAATGACAAATCAATCAAGCTCAGAGCGTTTCAGGTTATGGCCGGCGAATACTATGTGGAGAGCGCCGAAGGGAAGATTTGCTACCGGGTCTATGTCGGCAACGGAACAAAATCATGCTCCTGCGGGGATTTTACCTCCAGGAACGCCAAAGACCCGACCTTTCTGTGCAAACACATTCTGGCGGTCATCCATGGCAACGGCAACATTCGGTCTCTTGATCTTTCCAGACAAAAGCCCAGACTCGATGAAAGATTCATTAAAAGCATCGACGGCAAGGATTTTGCCCTTTACTCAGGACTTTTAGACCTTGCCCATCAGAACCACTTGCTCGGCATTGAAGTCGAACTGCTGCAATATCCTGGCAAGGACAATGAGTATACCGCCGTGTGCAAAGCGACCATCAAAACAGCGGAAGCCGGACCCTATATTGACTATGGAGACGCCAATCCCGCAAACTGCAACTCGAAAGTGGCCAAGCATCTCATCCGGATGGCCAGCACCCGGGCGAAAGCCAGAGCTTTAAGGGACATGACCAACGTGGGCATGACGGCCCTGGAAGAGCTTGGCGATTTCAATGATGTTGCAGAAGAAGATTCCGGCAGGACAAAAACAAGAACTCGCCGGGATAACAAAAGTGAACATCAACCCACTGTATCAACCCATCAGGCTCCGCCGAAACAGGAGCTTCAAAAAGGAGCAACGGATGACGGAAGAAATAAGAAAGCGGAATCGGCGAAAAAGGAAGCGGCTCCTGCATCTGAAACAGCAGGAAAAGCTGGAAATACTGGAGCTAAACCCGTTGGGGCGCAAGATAAGAAAATTGCAAATCCCCCGGCTGCGAAAGCTGAAGCTAAACCTTCCGAAGCGCAGATTAAGGCCATTGAAAAGCTCGCGGAACGAAGAGGAATCGACGGACAGCAGCTTGTAACGATCTTCACGGACAGGTTTCAGAAGTCCTACGCGGAGATTAACGCGGATGAAGCCAAGCGGTTTATCACACACCTTCAACAAGCGGCTTAAACTGATCCTATCGGTTCAATAAGCAAATAGCGGAGGTCTGGATGAAAGAATCTACCTTTGTCCAGACCCCCGCCCGCTTTATCAAAAGGAGACAATCATGACTCTATCTGAATACAGAAAAGGTCCTCACCTAAGCGCATCATCTATCGCTGAATACATGGAATGCAGCTTAAGTTACCGGTTTTCCAGGATAGATAAACTAAAGCCGGAACATATCTCTGACAATATGACCTTCGGAAGTTGTATCCATCAAGCTCTTGCCGATTTCCACCAGGAAAGAATGATGGGAGTAATATTAAATCTCGAACAGTTACAGGAAAGGTTTATCTATCACTGGACGATCCGGGCATTGAATAATGACGAAATCAAATACAAATCGGAAAACAGTTTTCAAAGTCTTCAGGAACAGGGGAGGAGATTATTAAAGACCTACCGAGAAAGTTTCTCCGAAGACAATACCGTTGTCCTGGCCATTGAAGAACCTTTCAGATTCAACATGGATCATCTTCCCATCCCCATTGTCGGCGTTATGGATTTGGTTGAAGAAGACAATCAGGGAAACATTATCATTACGGATTTTAAGACAGCGGCGCGATCATATTCCGAATCCGACGTCAGTAAGAATCCCCAGCTGACCCTGTATCATCTGGCGAGCAGATCCAATGGCTATGGGGATAGAAGTATCATCATGAAGTTGGACGTCCTGATCAAAACCAGGACTCCCCAGTTCAAGAGATACTACACGGCCCGGGACACATGGGACGAATTAAAAGCGGTGAAGAAAATCCATGCGGTCTGGAAAGGCATTTCTAAGGGAGTGTTCATTCCCAATGACACCAGCTGGAAATGCGCAGAATGCTTCTACAGAACAGCCTGCAACGACTGGCACCGGGAAGAAGCGGCGTAAGGCATCAAGATGATCAGAAACAATAATACAAATAATCAATAACAGAATATTGGAGGAGGTAATGGAGAAAAGACCTCAATTGAATGAACAACAAAGAAGAGCGGCGAGCTTTACCAATGGAGTGGCATCTGTACTTGCCATTCCCGGATCGGGCAAAACTCTGACGATGACACACAGAATCGGTAATCTGATCCGTAAACATGGCGTGGCACCTGAGAATATCCTGGGATTAACCTTTACCAGAAACGCAGCTGCGGCCATGAAGGATCGACTCAAACCGATATTGAATCATTTGACATCCAAAGTCCAGTTACAGACGATTCACGCTTTCTGCTACAGCTTATTGAAGTCTGAAGGCAGAACCTTTGAAATCATCACGGAGAAAGACCAGTTAACCTTGATCAAGAAACTGGCGAAAAAGGAGCATCTCGGCAAAATTCCATCCGGAATGCTCGTCCGGGAAATCGGTCTGGCAAAAAACAATCTGATCCGCTGGCCGGAATTTAAACAGATGCATGCCGGCGATCCCGCCATGATGAAGGTCGGTCATGTTTACATGGCCTATGAAGAATCCAAGAAAAAGAACCTTCAACTCGATCTCAATGACTTGCTCGTGGAAACCTATAGCCTCCTGAAGGAGAACCAGGAGATCAGGAAAAAGTATCAGGACCAGTATAGCCATATCCTGGTCGACGAGTTTCAGGATACGAACCCCGCGCAAATGGGAATCCTGAAGCTGTTAGTTTCCGGAAGAAACGGGGACAGCAGCTTCTGGGTCTGCGGAGATGACTGGCAATCAATCTATGCCTTTACCGGAGCTTCGGTGGGAAATATTCTGAGCTTTGGGGAGGTGTTTAAGAACTCGAAGCAGTTTATCCTGGACATGAACTATCGCTCCACGCCCGAGATCCTGGCCGTCTGTCAGAAGCTGATTGCCCATAACACAAGAAAGATTGAGAAGACGTTAAGGACTCAGAACACCAATGGTGAAAGCGTTGTAGCTCTTGCCGGTGTTAATGAAGAGGACGAATCCTTACAGATCGTCAATGAAATTAGGGATCTCCTGGAACAGAAGGGATACAGTTACAAGGACATTGCCATTCTGTACAGGGCCAATTGTCAAAGCAGAATCATAGAGGAAGGCTTTTCAAAATTTAAGGTCCCCTATCATGTGGAAAACGGCATGAGCTTCTATAGCCGCCACGAAGTGAAAACTCTGCTTGAATACTTGAGGTTCATTGATGATCCCGTCTCCGATGAAGGAGACGAGGCCTTCAGGAAGATCATTAACTTTCCGAACCGTTATATCGGGCGGGGCTTCATGACGGTGCTGGAAGAGCAGTCTGTATCAAAAGACAAACATCTTTATCAGGCTTTGAAGATGATGAAGATTGATGTTCCGTATCTGCGGAAATACATCAAACAGTTTGTTGAGATCATCGATCCTCTGATCCGGGACAAGAGCCAACTGGAACCGGCGGAAATGATCGGCATCCTCAGGGAGGCTCTGGAATATGACAGATTCATTACCGATGACGATATTCCAAGCCCTGATGATGAAAAAATCGCCAATATCAATCAGCTTCAGCTTGCCGCCACGCGCTACAGTGATATCAAATCGCTGTTGAATTATACGGGAAGTTTCAGAGATGAGACATCCAATGACAAGAATGGCGTCAGTTTAATGACCATTCACAAGGCCAAGGGACTGGAGTTTCCAGTCGTGTTTGTAGTCGGACTTATGGAAGGCTTGCTGCCGCATAAGAACGGCGACCTAGAGGAAGAGAGAAGAATTGCATTTGTTGGTATATCGAGAGCGATGAAGCAGCTTTACCTGACTTATTCTGCAACCTATGCAGGAAGGCCGGTAAAGCGCTCACCGTTTCTGGAGGAGATGCTGTCGGGGAGTGTTGAATGAAGAAGAGGACGTGCCGGCGACTGCTGCGAAAACAGCAGCGCCGGTTGCGTCTGTGAAAAGAAAAGAAGAAAATACTTTTTTTTTCTAATATGTTCGGTTATGCAAGAACATATGTATGTTCGAGTACAAGCGTTTTAAAGATTAGAAACACATGTCTTCTATATGTAAATAATGAACCTGAGCATGAGGTTGATTCCTATCCTCCGTCAAACATTGATTAAAAACGTATGCAAGATGGATTATGTTGAGATACTTTAATCAAACTTTCTCTCAGTACTCAGCGAGTCTTTTTTTGAGAAAAACAGGTATGTGCCAAAAAAATAACACCTACAATTTCTCAACATTTGGTAATGGTCTGCATTGAGGATTACGGATTGAAAGGGAATAGTTTCCATCAGTAAAAGTCTAATTAAAATAAGGGCAGGGCTTATTCACCCTGCCCCAAAGGATCCAAGCTTCGGAGACATTTTATTTCCAAGGTTTCTCTGCGCTCGCCTTTTTTCCTGCCAAGTAACCAAAAATAAACGCCTGTCCAAGATGGAAGGGAACTACGAATCGCCCGCGAACCTGGCCAGCCGCATAGAGCCCGGGGATTGCCTCGCCATAGCAATTCTGAACATGAGTTTGTTCGTCCGTCTTGATTCCGGCAGAGGAGAAATACATGCCACCTGTAACAGTGATTGCATAAAAGGGAGCTGTTTCGATTTTTACTGGTTTACCGACCGTCCCTGCCAGAGTAGTCCTTCCAAATTCAACATCGTTTCCCGTTTCAACAAAACTGTTATACTGTTTTACAGTTTCCACTATCGTTGGAATGGCAATCATTTTTGCCAGCTCATCAAGCGTTTGTGCCTCATGAATTTTTCCTCCCATTTTCTTATGGCGATCAAGTTTCATTTGTGAAGGAGCCTGCGGGATATTTTTGTCATAGATAATGATACCGATGCCCCCAGGTTGTTTAACAGTCAACTCTCCCATGGCCACACACGTCAAGCTTTCATTTGTGTATCTTTTACCAAGCTTGTTCACTAGAATGGCACCCTCCCATGGTAGCTGCGGCATTGATACCTTTGTGTCGGCTGGCCCCAAGGCCTCAATTATAGCTGCTTGATACATCAGTCTTATGTCCGATCCCACATCCATTGCCATCTTTAGCCCATCCCCGGTATTTCCCGGGGCGCCCATCGTAATTGCTTTACCCATTGCGGAACCGCCCCAAGCCGATAACATTTGGGGATTGGCGTCAAAACCACCATTTGCCAGAATAACTGCTTTTTTCGCTTTGACATATATCGGTTTGCCGTTAGCCTCTGCCTTCATACCGATGACTCGCCCCGTCTGATTCACAACCAGCCTGTTTGCTGCTGTTTTCATCAGGATCTGGACTCCTTTGTCTTTCGCCGTATTCGCGAGAGTTTGAATCATCTGTGGCATGTCCATGACGTGCATTCTTACCACGCTGTCAACTCCCCCCATCGTTGATATTTTCGGAACTTTTAGTTTCACGCCAAGTCCCTTCAACCATTCATAAACAGTCGCGCAATTATCTGCATACGCCCTTGCAATTGCAGGATCCATTGAACCTGGATCTGCAATATTGGCCTTCATAACATCATTATAAATGCGGTCAGCGGAATCTTCGATTCCCTGCTCTTTTTGAGTAGAGGTCGGCCCGACGCTCCACAATCCTCCCGATATGATGGCCGATCCACCAAGGGTTGGCATCTTCTCCAATAGGATGACTTTAGCTCCGGCCTGAGCCGCCGACAACGCCGCAATCAGCCCGGCTCCACCTGCCCCCGCAACCACCACATCTGTCTCCTTGTCCCACTTCTTGGGGGGAGGTAGCGCTGCCTCCGCTGAAGAAGTGCCCATAACTGTGGTAGCGGCAGCAGTCGCACCCATGACGACAGCACCCTTAATGAAACCACGTCTACTTAAGTCTTTTTTTATGTTCTTTTCTGCCATGGTTTGTATCTCCTTTCGTTTTGAGAAACCTATTAATAGATACCCCCCCCTTTCTTTGGAGAGGGGGGGTATGTTTATTCATGACATCGACTTTCACGATTTTATTAAAATAAATATTTACTTATCTATCAGGCATCATTCTTCTTAAGATAAAGCTAGGCCTGTGTAATTAAAAAGTCAATATTTTATTTCATCAATTACTACTTAAAAGGCCGTATACTTGACAAAATAACCAAATTGTTGACTTACAGGAAGTTGTTCATGCCCTCGATCATCTGAAAAATCACATTCAAAAATCTGCGCCTTTCAACTTGTATCAATGTAATGAGCAGAATTGTAAAAAAGCCATCCCACGAGAGCATGAGACGGCTTAACGGTCATATTAAGATAAGCTAAACTGGTCTATTTAACGGCGTCTTTCAGACCTTTGCCGGCTTTGAATACCGGAACTTTCTTTGCCGCGATCTTGATGGCTTCGCCTGTCTGGGGATTTCTACCTTTTCTGGCTTTTCTTTTGCTCACGGAAAAAGTGCCGAATCCCACCAACGTTACTGAATCACCTTTTTTCAATGCCTTCTGGATTGCCGCCAATGTTGCGCCTAATGCTGCTTCCGCTTCTTTCTTGCTTGATGTGACCTTGGCTACTTCTTCGATCAATTCTGCTTTGTTCATTTATGCCCTCCTTGGTGTTTGTATTGAAATCATTGATGTTTATACACGCTTACTTGCTGGAAATCAATGAGAATAACTGTCTGGGAGTGATGATGTTTTTTAAACCGGCGAGAGCTGGCTTATTTCTTCTTAAGAAGGCGGCTTGGCTTTGGTTTCCGAACTTTGTTACGTTCCTGCAATAGACGGGAGATATTTTTCTGTCGCCTTGTCGTTTGCTGCTTTGCCATCAGAATGCCTTCTTTCACCTGTTTAGTTTCCAACTCATGCCGCATTCCCGGGAAATATTATATCTTCCTAAACTTGGGTAGAATCACTTTATATCACTGCCAGACGGTTCTGATTTTCACCTTCCGAAGATTCTTTACCCGCATAGGTGGCAGATCATTATTTGTCTTCTGTTCAACGAGAATGCCTTTTTCTGCAATCCAGACTTTTCCTGTTATTAAAGCACCAAAGATAACTATATTCTTACTGCTCATTCGACAAGAATAGCTGATCCGCTCTGTTCTGACGCCGTCTGTAGCACCCGATGCTCCGGAAATCGCATCGCAGATTGTTCCATCTTCCAGTTCAACCATTGATGCCGATGAAGAAGGACCATTGGGGACATCAGATGCCGGTAATGGTTTGGTAAGCTTAAGGACAAATCCGGATGGCTTTTTAATATCAGGTTTGGCGTCGCAGACAATGGTTGTTTTGTCCTGGGCGGTATAGCATGGGTCAAAGATTTCATTTCCTATCATACACCGCCAGACATCTGACCGTTGAATGATATTGGAATTGGTCCAGCAGGAACCTTCTCTTTTTTCTGAAGGAATTTTTGGGATGTACTTTATGATCTTGGTTTTTGTAATTTTCTTTGATGGACCGGCTTGAGACATGACTGGAACACATAAGATGATCAGGATAACCATAAACGCTGATAGATAAGCATTCCATGATTTCAAATACAATTCAGTTCTCCTTTTTTTGAATGCCGGCAAAATTGGATTATGATTATATGGGAAACATCGGCCAAGGTCAAAGAGAAAAAGTCTGCGTGACGAATACCGGCACGAGCTGGGTAATATCTCTGAAACCATATCATTCCTTAGCTCTTGCCGCATCAAAAACATCATAAAATTTTGATTATTAACAATAAAATATAGAAATTATTAGGTAATAAACTTCAACCAAAGGAGGATTTGCACAATGGGAACCAAAGGTATTGCAGCAGTAACAGGAGCCGTATTGGTCGCCGTGGCTTTCGAGCCGACGACACTTTTCATGAAACTTGCGTACGGGCTTTTTGGGGCAGCAGCCGGATCAATTGTCGGAGAGACGATTGAAACTGAAGCTGTGAACGTCAAGAAGCAGATTGAAGAAATGAAGAGTTACCGCGACTATCAGGCCTTCAAAAAAGGTCAGTTACAAACGGAAGCGGCAACTGTTTAATGGTAAGGAAAAAGATTCCCTGGTGGCGATAAGTCACCGGGGGATTTTTTAATTGAGATAATACCGGTGAGAAATTTCGGTTTTTTGTATTTAAAAATTTCAGATAGAAATAATACAGGTATCAAATCACAGTTTTGGATACCATACATGTAAAAGTGTATTGTATTCGAAACCGGCGCGATCTTGTAAAAAGCTTTCAGAAAGAGAGTCAGCTTGGCAACCTGGTTCTTTTACTGACTGCTATTATGTGATCGCAGTTTGATAAGCAGAAAACTTTCGAAAGAATGTTTTCTGTTTATTTGGTGTGAACAATAGCTTTCCTTTTTTTGCGTTTCATAGCTTTTGCTTTAGTTTTTGTTTTCTTGGAAGTTTTCTTAACGTCTTGAGCTTCTGAGGCCTTCTTCTCCTGGGCTTTTTTTAACATACTATCAATGCCCGATACCGCAGTGCGCTTGTGATCAGGACTTAGGTGTGCATATCGTTCTGTCATAGCGAGAGACTTATGCCCTAGCAGTTCCTTAATCGTCAGAATAGGTGTACCCTCGATAGCTAGCCAGGACGCAAATGTATGCCGCAATGTGTGGAAATAGACCCGCTGCCGAGGGTCATCAATTCCATCATTAAGCTCGAGCCGATCGATTGCCCTTGAAAAGGCCTTGCTGATTTGCAGAATCTGATCGGCTTCTCGTGCCTTGAATACAAGTTCACCAGGTTCGCCCTTGGCTTTTGCCTCAAGCATCGTTCTTATGGCATCTGTCATAAATACTTTTCTTGCCTCAACCCCCTTCGGGTCTGCAATATGGATAATGAGCTCTTCAAAATTACAATGCCCCCATTTCAAACTGAATATTTCTCCCGCCCTCATGCCGGTGCATAAACTCATAAGACTTATTTCATAAAGTTGCTGACTGGTTTCTTTTAACTCATGTAATACTAATGCAGCTTCTTCCTGAGTCAGATAACGTTCCCTTTTATTGTTCAATTTTGGGAGCTTCACCTTTTTAATAGGATTCTCTCCACTCCATAAATTCCAGCCAATACCTTTGTTGACGATCTGCCTAAACAAAACAAGGACATGCTTGACTGTTGCCGGAGCTAATTCTTTTTTTAATAGATCGGATTTTAATTGTTCAAGGTCCAGTGGCGTGATCTGTGAAAGGCGCTTATCAGCGAAACGACTTTTCAAGTGATTTTTATATAGATATCTGTCATCTCGTGGTCTTCTTTTTCCCGTATCCAGCCATTTATTATAATGTTCCCAAAGTTGATGGAAAGTGATCTCTGGTTTCTTCTTCTTTGGAAGTTCGTCACCATGTCGGATAGTTCTCATTCTTTCTGCCCTTATGTTCGCTGCCATTTGGGCTGTATAACCTTCAGATAACCAACCAACTTTTTCCCAAACTTTCCTTGATTGATCTTTAAAACTGATATAAAAACATCTGTCGATTTTACCACGGAAACGTTTTGAGACAGATTCACGATAATAGACACCTGATAGGCTTGCTACTTTGGTCATTTTTCCTTCAGACATAATTTATACCCTATTTATACCCTTCGGAAAGAAATATGGGGTAATCTGAAGAAATTGTCAATGTAAAATAATTGCTTATATATTAAATATTTAAGCAATTAAAAGTAATGACGAGAAAAGGGGAGAAATTGCCTAGAAAGGATTCGTAATCAGCAGGTCGGCAGTTCGAACCTGCCCATCGGCTCCAGTGAAATCAAGGGGTTACGGAGTTCATCCTTAACCCCTTTTTTCTTGTCCGGCAATTCTCTCCCCACTCTCTCCCCACTTTGATAAAAATACAGCCATGTTTATATCCTCCAGGGCGCTATTGCCGCGCTACAGAGAAAACGGGTGTATCCATGACCATTGCGTCCCCTTGGTCTTTTATCTCCCACATGCTTCCAGTGCCTGCTACAGTGGCATGATTCCAGCGTAAATACATCCTATGCATGCTTCTGGCTCTGCTGAAAGAGGGGATATATGGCTCTTTCTCAAACTGAGTGGGTAAGGTAGAATAAGGGAAAAAGATGAGGTCTCATAGATGGAGGTTTTAGAGTCACTGTTTAAGGTGGACCCATTTGTCAAGACAGTTTTTTTTGGTTCATCCGATTCTTGCATACTTCTTCCTGTACTCGTGATTTTTGGGAAATGGGTTTAGGTAGCAGCTTTCAACCTGTACAGTTCAGGCAAGACCGGGGAAAATGGATGTGCTGCTGCTCATCGGCAACATCTGCAAAGCGTTGCTTCTTGATATCTTAAGCGAAACATTGAATGCCGGTCGTACAATGCAATTGATGGAGCACGGGTTGTGCTGAAGAAGGCGTTTCCCAATCCTTCCTGAAATGGTGATAGTCAAGTTCTTCAGCTTTATTAAATAATTTAATCGTTAATTATCGACATATTGCTATTTGATTTGGTTTTATATATATAAGAGCAACTACCATCAAAAAAGGGAAATAATACTGTGCATACCATGCCTTTCAGAATCGTCCTTATCCTGACTATACTCACATTATTCAATCCAGCTTCATTACTGGCAGCCTTAGAACAGCGCACGGCCTTGGTAATAGGCAACGGCGCCTATAGTTCAGGCCCACTAAAGAATCCAGTGAATGATGCAACAGATATGGCCGTAGCTCTCCAGAAACTTGGCTTCAGGGTCATTCTGAAGAAGAATGCCAATCTTGAAACAATGGAAGTTGCTATTGAAGATTTCGGAAATCGACTGAAAAAAGGCGGCGTGGGTCTGTTCTATTATGCCGGACACGGGGTTCAGGTGAACGGCATCAACTATCTCATTCCTATAGGGGCGAAGATTAAGAAGGAATCGGATACCCGCTATAAGGCAGTCGATGCGGGACGGATTCTTGACGAGATGGGAAATGCCAATAACGAACTGAATATTGTATTGTTGGATGCCTGTCGTGACAACCCCTTTAGTAAAAGTTTCCGTAGCGCCTCTCGCGGCTTGGCCATTGTCAATAATGCACCTACTGGAACTTTTATATCATACTCCACTGCCGCCGGCCAAGTCGCACACGATGGAGAGGGACGAAACAGTCCATACACAAAGGCTCTTCTTCAGTATATGGGAGAGCCGGGCGTAACTCTCGGGAAGGTATTTATGAAGGTTCGCCAGAAACTTCGAAAAGAAACCGGACAGATCCCCTGGGAATTGTCCTCTCTTGAAGGAGAATTTTATTTTGTGCCCCGATCGGGGAAGACGACAACAGCGAGAGATGAATCACCAGCAACTGGTGTAACATCTGCTAGCGCCTATTATGAAAAACGAAAATTGGCTTCTGGACAGCGGGAATCACATACGACAAATAAATCTCCCATGGCTACCTCTACCGGAAAAGAGAGTGTAAATGTCGCAACAGTTAGATTGCCAAAGAATATCCCGTATGAAATAGAAAGAGCAGAAAAATATTTGCAACGGGAGATGTGGGGAAACGCGTTAATCTGGCTCCAAAAGGCAGAAGCAGTAAATCCGGATTATCCGGATTTGCATCCAAAGCTATTGGAAACCAAGGATCAAATTGTCAGACGAATCAGAAAATCTATTGCCGTTTTTGATTTTAACAGTCCCCGTAACAATAAAGATGTGGGAAAAATAGCCGCCAACAAGTTATTGACATACCTCCATATACACGCAGGGGTCGATCTTCGGATTATTGAGCGTGAAAATCTGCAGGCTTTATTGAAAGAAATGCAATTTGAGGAGACAGGGTCCTTTGATTTAAAATCGGCCCTGAAAGTGGGAAGAGAGAAGGGAATTGACACATTAATAATCGGAGATGTTTTGATTTTTTCATCAGAATTCAAAGACAATCCCAGCTACGGTCAAGTTAAGGTACTCGTTGCAGAAGAAGATATACGTAACCCTGACTTTTCAGACTGGCTCTTGTTGCATCCAAGACCAACAGCGGAAGAGTTAAGAGCTGCACCGCCCAGAATAATTAAGAAAAAAAATTACCAATTTCTTGCTTACAAATATGGTACTGCAAAGATCAATGCGATGTTTGAATTTTCTTATCGGATGATCGATACTGAGACGGGAGAAACCATTCGTTCAAATACTCTAACAGGAAAATTGACCAAGGAAAACAGTTATCAGGATGGCGTGGCCGTTGCTCAGATACCCTATAAAAAACTAGAACTTCCAACAGAGGCGGAAGTTCTGGATGAATTAGCAAATTCAAAAATTAGTGAACTTGGACAACAAATCCTAAGGCAATATCAGAGTCTTGAAGTTCACTACTTCAATTATGGCCAAGAGTATGAGAAAAGACGACAGTACGAAAAGGCGATTGAGAGCTATACGGATGCCATATTTGATGAAAAATTGAAAGGAATCTCCACAAGAATTTCTAAAGAATCTTCTGAGAAAATTAGAAAACTGCAAATATAGAAACTTGAGAGTCAGGATTAACTAAGCAGACTAGGTTATTATGGCCACATTAATGTACCCTGAGATCTATTGTCCATATAATTTTGAGCGGATTCGCAAACCATCCTTAGGGATGAAATGGCCGCCACCAATGGCCTCAGTATTGTCACTCTATATGCCTGCCGGGACAATCCATTTAGTAGAAGTTTTAGAAACGCTACTAGAGGCTCTGCAATCGTGAGTAGTGACCCGTCTGGAACCTTTATTTCTTATTCTACAAGTCCGGGGAATTAGGCACGCCTTACACGGGTCTATTAACGAAAATTATTGTCGATGCTCCGTATTGATCATAACCACCATATTCTTAACAATACCTTATGTGGTTAATTACAAAGAATATTTTTCCTGGTTCCTGCCTGAGCATTAGAGGTTAAAGCTTCAACCTAAACCTATTTCCCCGAAATCAACAAAACAAGAAGGACACAGCACAACATAATCCAAAAAAATCGCCGCTCATGACACAGCTCCTTTCTTACCGCATTCATTGCCCTGACAGGGTCATGCACCGCCTCGCTTTGTATTTGAAATGATTTCGACTGGTTCCTGATCAGCAAGAGTGACAGTTTGTGATAAGAAAGAATTGATGTTCTCTATACGGGCCTCTATTTGCACATTCTGCCGGGAATCTAGCACAGACAGCACATAGACTGTCTTTTCGGAAACTCGGTACATGATCCTCCATGGCGCAATGATCAATTCACGGTAAAACGTGATCCCTTGGTCCAGAAGCTCGGGAACAATACGTCCTCTTTCTGGGAAAGTCCGAAGACCGGATGCTCGCTTTTTAATTTCTTTTTGTGGGGATTGCCTGAGGAAGCATTTGCTATTTTCAAGTCTTTGATAAGTCTATTGAAATTGCTTTGGCTGTATGGCTTGAGGTTATGTTCTCTCATGGATTGATCGACCATCCTTTGAATCCTTCGTCAGTCTGCACTAGGATATTCTTTTTGCAGCCGTTTAGCTTCAGTAATGGCAACTGCTTGCCTTTTGTTTTTTTGTCCTGTTTGATCTACGGTCTGATCATCTTGACTTACGGAAGGAAACAACATTTCCGGTAATGGGATTTCAAGGTAGTCGGTGAAGTATTCACGAAGCTTTTCGAGGTTAAAATAACCATCATCTTCCATCGGTAATAGCTTGATTCGTTTAAGCCCATGAGGTAATTCAGCAACGGTTCCATGGGTAAGGCGCCATAATATCTTGTACCATACACCCCTGCGATTTTCGGTGGACGAGACATCTGGTGAATCTGTATCCCGGATGTTGAGTTGATATTTATTCCAAAGGAGGGGCAGATGTTCTACATAGTCCTTGTATATGGCAAGGATCATACATAGTTCAGGCAGTGAAATGAAGCCGTTCTTTATCGCGTCATCTGCTATTTCTGATAGCCGCTGTTTCTCCTTTTCCATATGTGCATCCTCCTGCCGATGCTCCTGATGATGGTTAGAAAGGGGCAGGGCGGTCAGGATGCCGCCTTTTCGGTGATCAGCCTATCCCCTGTATCTCATTCACAGAAATACCTTGTATCCGATATTCAACGCCTTCCCCAGGCGCTTGGCCATTTCCTTGCCAATGGGGCGCTTGCCGTTCTCCATTTCGCTGATATGGCGCTGAGGGATGCCGATCATGTCCGCCAATTGTTTTTGTGTCATTCCCTCGCGGTAGCGTCCCCCGCGCAAGCATACGCCCGGCAAGTCCTCATCCTTGTATTCAGGAAACAATTCTCTCCACGGGATAGAATCGGAGGTATCAACAAATCCCAAAGGTTTCAGGGCATCAATGGCGCTGGCCATGTTGGCAATAGGCCCGATGAACCTCAGCTCAATGGTTTCAGTATGGGGCTTTTTCGTGTGTGCCTGCATAAATCACCTCGATCAATTTTATTTCCTTGTCTGTAACTTCCCATATCGCCACATACGTTGGGTGTCCTTTCTTTAGGTGGCAATGGTAACGATTGCTGGAAAGGGCGCTGAAGTTCGGCCAGTCTCCCCGGATAGGCCCGTTAATCTCCATATCTCGAATAAGTTCGGTCAAAACCTCTCTTATCACCTTTGGCAAACATTCTACCTGTTTTGCAGCTCTCCGTACAACTTCAACAGTCCATTCCATGATTCACCATATACCAGTAATGAGTATTTATTTCAAAGGTTCATTTCTGGAAGTTCACAACCTTGGTTTCCTTTGCTTGTCCATCGGCCTTTGTCTGTCGGCCTTTCTCCATCACGTCGGCCATTTTAGAAAAAGCCTCTCTCAATTTTGTTTCCGATAGCTTGGCATAGCGGGCGGCCATTACCATTGTCCGGTGTCCTAAGGCTTTCTGTGTCAGATACAGGTCGCCGGAGTTCTCATAGACGTGGGTTCCAAAGGTATGGCGCAAGCTGTGAAACGAAATCCTTAACCGACGATCTTTAATGTCCTTGTTGAACAATTTATCTGCGACTCTCTGAAAACTTTTGCTGACTGAGGATTGCTCCGTTTGATCTCCCTCTTCCGTGATTACGGGGAATATTAGCCCTGTTTTCTGATCGTCTTGTCGGGATTTCAGAACGGCCATGACTTCATTGTTTAAAAAGACGGTGCGGCTCCCGGTCTTGGCGTCCCGGATTGACATGGTCCCGGTGTCATAATTTACATCCTCCCATCGAAGCCCGGCGACTTCTGAAAATCGCAAGCCGCAATTAACGGCCAAAACAGCTTGATCATGAACAACGATGCTTTTCTCCCTCAAGGCGGTAAGCAACTTGTCAATCTCGTCGGGCATAAGATAACGGAGGCGGGCATTATCCACTTTCGGCTTCTTGACTCCGGTAGTGGGATGGTCGCCGACATAAACTCCCTTGCGCTTTGCGTGATTGAAAATCTGTCGGACTACTGCAAGAGCATATTCAATCGTTCTTGCTGATTTTCCGGCGTCAACCAGCCCCTTCTTGATCCTCTCCGTATCGAAAGATGAAACATCGGTCATGGGCATATCGCCAATAAACGGCCTTATCCAATTGTCAAACAAGATCGTTTCTGTTCGTTGCGTATTCATCGCTTTGTTATCTTTTACCCAGGGGTAATATATCTTATCGAAATAATTAGAGACGGCGATCGAATCACGGGCAAGCTGCTGCAACTCCGCTTGCGCTTTCTCTTTCTTCTCTTCCTCGATCTTCCGGCGCTCTGCCAGGCGTGACGGCCCCTCCTTCAAACCCCGTGAGGCTTCCCTAAGCTCTGCCAGGACAAGGGCGACTTTTTCCGGCGTCCAGTTCTTGCCGTCCTTCGGGTCAAGTTCACTCGCCCATCCAATCCCCTCCTCTACACGCTTGCCGTTCTTCTGGTAGCGAATGGCAAAATAACGATCTCTGACAGCCTTGCTTGTGCCAACCTTCCTTGTCGGGTGATAATAGAACCTGACTCCCTTGAAATTCGTCTTGTGCCATTTCTTTTCCATCGTGTATACCCCTCCAATAATCAACGGGTCTGAAATCTCTCCCCATTCTCTCCCCACTTTTGGGGTGAAACGGGGTGTTTTTTAATGAAACGTTCTGAAGGTATTATAGAGATAAGTAGCTTAAATGTCAAGGGTAAAATGATGATAAATGAAATCTCAGGAAAGCTAAGTCTATTGATTCGTAATCAGCAGGTCGCCAGTTCGATTCTGGCCATCGGCTCCAGTGAAATCAAGGGGTTAACCAAAGATCATGGTTGACCCCTTTTGCTTTATGTGCCAATTTAGTCCCGCCATTTTTTTATCGAGGGGAACATATGGAAATTGCTTGTAATATATTCATCATCGAAACGTAAATGCACATTTCAAATGTTGTGGCGCAATGAAATTTCCATATCGGCGGAATAATTTCAGGGCATCAATGACTAAGATTTGCAATGAATTTTAAAGAAAGGATGGTGAACACCATGAAGGAAATGGAAAACGACAATCCGACATATATGGCAGGATTGATCATTATCTGCACTTTTCTTTCCAGCCTGCTATTTCCCGGATTCGTCACGGGAGAGGAGAGAGAGAGTCATGCTTCGAAAAAATCGTCATACCGCCCAACAGTGGTTTGCGTGGCCGATTTCTCGCTCCATACTGAGGACGGCGACAAGAAAAGCCATGGCCCGCTCCAGGTGAGAAATCGATTACAGAACAGATTAGATCTGCAGATGCAAGAGAGCCCCCAGGAAAAAGCCCGCAAGATTGTCGATATCCTTGCCCAATCCATCGTTCATGAGCTTAATGAAAAGAACATCAAGGCGGTCAGATATTCAGAACAGACAAGTCTGCCAGCCAATAGCTGGCTTCTTGAGGGTGAATTCGTTGAGTACGACGAGGGGGATCGCCTGAAAAGGACCGTTATCGGGTTCGGAAGCGGCTCGGCAGACATGGAGATCATGATGAAAGTGAGCGAAGTGGTTGATAGTGGCTTGAGACTTCTGTTCGATTCGGCGATGGACGGAAAAAAGAACAGGATGCCGGGGGCTGTCGTAACTATGAATCCTTACGTGGCGGGTGCTAAATTCGTCATGACCAAAACAGCTCCAGAGCGGGAAGTAAAGAAGCTTGGCATACGGATTGCCGATACACTCTACGAGGTCATTGAGGGATCACCGGTAAAAACTCAACACTAAAGGAACGATTGTATAAAGGTTTATCTTTAAAAGATGCAGTAAAATAGAAAAAAGGTACAACGCCGCTCAGGAAAGGGAAATTGAAAAAGCAACGACGATAAAATTGAGGCCCCTGTAAAAGGTCAATTTCAAGTTACTGCATGATAAGGCGCCCCAGGGGGCGTGGGTCGCTATCCAGTAATTACCGTGTCGGCGGGATTACAGTATTTCCTGAACAGTAATCAGCTCTACCAAACTGATTGG
>Ga0208040_1002158_pt1 | contig 17856 bp, 15 predicted proteins | sample AD_UKC083_MetaG_FD_184431 | JGI IMG/M metagenome (GOLD analysis project Ga0208040, IMG submission 184431) | Active sludge microbial communities of municipal wastewater-treating anaerobic digesters from USA - AD_UKC083_MetaG (SPAdes) (version 2) | ecosystem: Engineered > Bioreactor > Anaerobic >...
GCAGGCTCCGGCAGCGTTGTCCAAGGCGGCGCGATCCACCGACACCGATCCGGCCCGGATTCTCTTCATGGGCATCGGCCAGCTTTTACCTATCCACGGTGGAGAGCCAAAGTTGTAAAGGCTCCTATCCCTTTACCGCCTCGATCTGACGATCCCATGCGGTAGCATCAAATTCGATAGATCAGGACCTAATAAGGTCGGCCCGTTCGTCCGGGCTCTGTTGCTTGGAATCACCGAATCTCTCCCAGTGCCACCGATCATTTCGTGTGCCGAGGAAACCCCCACATATCTATGCCTGCCCAGGGGTTGCGAAACGGACGTTATGGAACTGTTTGATGGGGCAGGCGTGAAGACGGAAAGGATGGACCATACCTGCACGGGGAAAATCATCAATGTTGCATTCAAAGGCAGCATGAGAGAAGAACAGATCCCCGCAGCGGAAGAGATGCTTAAGTACGACTCCGGCGTCCTTTCGGCAACCACGGCGTTCGGAAAGACAGTTATCGCCGCGAAGCTCATCGCTGAGAGGAAAACCAACACATTGATCCTGACGCACCGCAGGCAGTTGCTTTCGCATTGGACAGCAAAACTGTCTGAGTTTTTGGATATTGATGAAATGCTGCCCGCTTTGGAGAAAAAGAAAGGACGTAAAAGGAAGAAAAACCTGATTGGCCAGATTGGAGCAGGCAAGTCCCGGCCAAGCGGGATTATTGATGTCGCGATCATGCAGTCTTTAATCAGAAGCGACGAGGTCAAGGAATTGACCAAGCATTACGGTATGGTGATCGTCGATGAATGCCACCATGTTCCGGCATTCAGTTTTGAACAGATCCTCAAGAGTATACATGCGAAAACCGTTTATGGTTTAACGGCCACCCCGACGCGTCAGGACGGCCATCATCGCCGGCCACACCCACCGGGCGGTCTTCGAGAATCTGTCGCTGACGGAGCGGCGCTATCTGGAATCCAAGGTTAAGACGGAAGGCGTCAAGATCAAGCATCAGTCAGACGGGAGCTATTACAACACCGGCTCCTGCGTCCATTTGCTGAGCATTACCGGGATCGAGATCACCTACGAAAACGGCCTGCATCTCCGGTTGGTCGAGTGGGGGCAGGTAATGGATGGCCATGATTTGACCATCCAGAAGTCAATCTGTTGCGAAACGGTCCCTTCTTAACCTCCGCTGCTAAAACAAATTATCGGCAAATAGTGGGGATTTTTGCCGATAATTGGATCGCTGATGCCTTTCAGTATCCAGCCCCTTTTCAGCGTTTGTTGAAAGATGCTGAGCGCTGAAACCGCGATTCAGGGATTACGATTTATCTCAGGTTTCTGCGTCGGCCATCCCGTCTTTGCGCGGCGGGGCGGTGGAGAGCCCGAACTGCACGGTGAAGTTCGTCGCTTCCACGACCGGCTTGAGATTCCGTCGTACCTTCTCGATCTTCACGATGCCGTACCGGGCCATGGTCTTGAGTGTCCGGGAGAGGTTGCTGCTGCTGCGCCCCGTCGCCGCTTCCAGATCCTTCAACGATTCGGGCTTCCGCTCCAGGATGATCTTCAGAAGAGCCTGATTCTCGTTGCTCAGGACCTGCGCCATGGATTGCAGCGATTCAAACCAGATCTTGGGTTCACCAGGCCGGGGCCGGTATTCACCGCGGGCGATGGCCAGAGTCCGTCGCTTGTAATCCTCGTAGGGCATGATGCCGATGTGGAGCACTTTCTTATTCATCTTGCTTTCTTTCATATTGCCCCTATGATCCGTTCGACCTCGTGCCAGAAATCTTCCATCAGTTGGCCGGCCGTCTCGTACTCATAGGCGGATACCTTTTCGCGTTTGTGCCGATGATCCCAGGTGATCTTTCGGGCCGCATAGCCTTTCTTGGCCGGTCGGATCGCATGGGCATTGTCGAACCCCAATATCCGCTGGTTATAGCGATCATGCAGCGGCAGACTATACCGAACGCCATGAGGCACATGGGCCTCGGGTTCCACTCTCCGCGCCTCGAATTTGGTCCAATAGCCGTTGTCCATCGGGAAGACCTCGCCATCCAGATTCAACAGGCAGGCGAGGCTTTCATCTTCCTGTGGCGATCGTTTTCCCTTCATGGGCAATTATATTATCATCTGGTGATAATATTGACAAGCTTTTTTCAGGGAAGCTTCCGACACCACCTCAGCATCACGGGAATCGAGATCACGTTTGAAGACGGCCCGCAACTTCGGTTTGTCGAGTGGGGCCAGGCGACCGATGGGAGTGCGCTGACGATCCAGAGGACAGAGGTCTGATGAAGCCAAACTCGTTCTTCAACCTGGGATCTCAGAGTAAATCGGTGCGATTCTCTACTCAGGTGCGGAAACTGGTTGGTTAAACCTTTCTCATCATCGTGTGACCACATCTGCGTTCAGCGAACGGCCTCCATGCGGGGCAGGTCCGCGAGGAGCTTCGCGGTCAATCAGTGATAGTTCCGGGCGTCGTTGCCGAAAGGCTCCCCGGGGATCTTCCCCTTGGACGTCTCCGGTGCATCGATGCCGTAGAGGCGGACCTTCAGCTTGGTCCCTTCCGGAGTGATCGCCTGCACGGTGTCGCCATCGGTGATCTTGGCGATCATGGCGGTGACGGTGCGGATGGGCGCAGCCTGGCTCGCTGCCGCGATCAGGACGATCAAAGCTGCGAGCACGAACAGCAGCAGTTTACATTTGCGAACGTGTCTCATCTCAAAAGCCTTTCCAGATAGGCCAGACGCTGCCTGTAGACCTTGATCTCCGCCCGGCATTTCTCTCGCTCTGCGATCCGTTCCCGCAACGCCGTTACATCCCGTTCCGCCACATGCTGATTGACGACCCTCTGCCCTTCCCGCCGGACAAGGTAGTGGTAACGGTACTCCTTCCCGTTGATCTGTTTCCTCCGCACATTGAGGGCGCCCTTGGGCAGCTTTTCCGCCTTGGCGATCAGTTCCCGGAGCACCGCTCGGCTTCGCCGCTGCTCTCCTACCAGCAGGCCGTGGATGACCGGGTCTTCTTTCGCTACTTTCATAGATAAAATCTAAGTTAAGTAGCGGAAAATGTCAACCCCCCCTTGACAGCCCCATTGAGTGCCGCCTTAACGCCCCTCTTAAGAGCCCCCTTGCCCCCATCAGTCGCAATGCTCAAGGCAGAATGAAGAATTTTCCGGTTGCTCGGTTGACATCTACTCCGCCCCAGAGTATAGCTTTGCTATCACACTTCATTATCAAGCTTTCCAGTTTGGGAGCCACGCCATGGACCGGGAATCGCGGAAAAAGCAGGTCGCCCACTGCCTTGTCGATATGGGCGAAACAATCACCTCCTGGGCCGCCAAGAACGGTCTGCACCACAAGATCGTCTCCGACCTGATCGACGGCAAGCTCAAGGGCATTCCCGGCGTCGCCCTGGAAACCCGCCGCAGGATGGAAAAACAGTTCGGACAGATCTTCGACGGATAGGAGAACCCCGCAAGGACCCGATGAATAGCCAACAGATCGAAAAAGAACTTTGGGAGGCGGCCGACCAGCTCCGGGCCAATTCCAAGCTCACCGCCGCCGAATACTCCATGCCCGTCCTGGGGCTGATCTTCCTGCGTCATGCCGACAATCGCTTCCAGCAGTTCGTGGATGAAATCGAGAAGTCCATCCCGCCCCAGGTGCCGGCGGCCCAGCGGGAAGGATTGCTCAAGCTGGAGTTTCAAGGCAAGGCCGCCATGTACCTGCCGCAGGAGGCCCGCTACGACTATCTGTCCGATCTGCCCAAGGGAAAGAACGTGGGCAAGGCCATCGACGATGCGATGGAGCTGATCGAAAACGAGTACGAGGTCCTCAAGGGCGCCCTGCCGCGGGGCTATTCGTCCTTTGAGCCGGACCTGTTGGCGGAGATCGTCAAGATCTTCAACCGCGACGCCCTCAAAAAAGCCAGCGGCGATGTCTTCGGCCGGATCTACGAATACTTCCTCAACAAGTTTGCCCAGAGCGGCGCCCAGGAGGGCGGCGAATTCTTCACGCCCCCGTCCCTGGTCCGGATGATCGTCAATGTGATCGAGCCGGATCACGGCATCATTCTGGACCCGGCGGTTGGCTCGGCCGGCATGTTCGTGCAGACCGGCCATTTCATCGAGGATGTGCGCCGCGAGAACCCCAACGACAAGGCAACCTTTTTCGGCCAAGAAAAGTCCGAGACCAACACCAAGCTCGCCCGCATGAACCTGGCGGTGCACGGCCTGGACGGCAAGATCATCCAGGGCAACACCTTCTATAACGATGAGCACCGGCTGCTGGGCCGCTGCGACTACGTCATGGCCAATCCCCCCTTTAACGTCGATTCGGTGGACACCAAGAAGGTGGAGGCCCAGGTGGGTGAAGGGGACCGCCTGCCCTTCGGCCTGCCCGGCATCAACGCCAAGACCGGGGCGATCTCCAATGCCAACAGCCTCTGGATCCAGTATTTCTACTCCTTTCTCAGCGCCGCCGGCCGGGCCGGGTTCGTCATGGCCTCCTCGGCCTCCGATGCGGGCAACAAGGATAAGGAGATCCGCCGGAAACTGGTCGATACCGGCCATGTGGACGTGATGATCGCCATCGGCCCCAAGTTCTTCTACACCCGCAGCCTCCCCTGCACCCTCTGGTTCTTCGACAAGGGGAAAGGCCCTGCCCCCGATCAAAACAAGGGAAAGGGAGCGGGCTCTGCCCCTGCCTGGAACGATAGCGATCATGTCCTGATGCTTGACGCCCGCAACGTCTATCATGCCGTTTCGGCCCGGTCCCACATCTTTACGGAAGAGCAGTTGGCGAACCTCACCGCCATCACCTGGCTCTATCGGGGCGAGCAGGCGAAGTTTCTCGCCCTGGTCGCCTCTTACCAGCGCCGGGTGGATGAATGGCTCGCGGTATTGCCGGACCGCCTTGCTGCCGATAGCGAAAAGGTGCAGGAGCTCTCCGGCCTGCTGACCGCCTTTGCCGACCAGGTGGACCTTGCGACTCTGAATGAGGGCGTACCAGAAGAGGAACAGATCACGGCAGCGCAGTTGACCGCCTTCAAGGACGAAGTGAAGGCTGCCTGGGAACAGACTAAGGCTATCGAGCAACAGATCGCTGCCCTGTTGGTTCAGGCGGCTGCGACCAGGAAAAAGATCGTCGCTGCCGACCTGACCGCCCACGCCGGCCAAAAGGCCCTTCAGGCTGAACTGGATGCCTTCCTGCCCCTGCTGAGAGAGACGCAGAAGGAGGTGGAGGCCCGCCACAAGCTCTGGCTCAAGCTCCAGGACAGAGCAGAAAAAGTCCTATCCGCCCGCAAGGCCGATGCCTACGACAACAAGAGAAGCCGGGAGCTGAAGCGGGCTCTGACCGCAGCGGATGAAAAAAAGGATGAAGAACCGACCATCCGCGACCTGGCGTTGGAGGGGCTCAAGCAGGCAGCCTACTTCATCGTTCAGGTGAACAAGCTGCACCAGCGCTTCCCCGAGGCCGTCTATGCTGATGCCCCGGGTCTCTGCAAGGTGGTTTCCCGCGCCGACATTGCGGCGAATGATTACAGCCTTACCCCCGGGCGCTATGTGGGGGTTGCCCCACCCGCAGAGGATGATGAGGAGGATTTCCAGGAGCGGCTGACCAAGATCCATACAGAGCTGGAAGAACTGAACGAGAAGACGGTGCTGCTGGCAGAGCGGATCAGGGCGAACTTCGTGGAGCTGATGGGATGATGTGGGAGTACGTTACATTTGAACAACTCTATTCCACCCCCTCAAGAAACGGCGTTACACGACCGAAAGCCGTTAGAGGATCGGGATACAAAATGGTTAATATGGGAGAGTTGTTTTCTTACGATTTTTTGAGCGATCAGCAGATGGATAGAGTGCCCATGACGGACCGTGAGCTCGACAATTGCCGTTTGTTTGCGGGAGACCTGCTTTTTGCACGACAATCAATCGTAGCTTCAGGTGCAGGTAAATGTTCTATCGTTATGTCTGTACCGGAAGAAACCGTATTTGAGTCGCACCTTATTCGAATACGCTTGGATCAGGCACAGGCATGTCCTCTTTTTTACTTCTACTATTTCCAGTCGCCATATTCGAAAATGCAATCGCTGGTTCGCCAGTGTGCACAGGCTGGGATTAAGGGGAGTGATCTTGCCAAATTGACAGTTCTGATGCCTCCGGTAGCAGAGCAGCGGAAGATATCTTCAATTCTCTACCGCTATGACGACCTCATCACCGCCAACCAGCGCCGCATCCAATTACTGGAGGAGTCGGTCCGGCTCCTCTATCGGGAATGGTTTGTGAAGCTGCGCTTCCCAGGGCACGAGACCGTGCCGGTCCGGGATGGCGTGCCGGTGGGGTGGCGTTGCTGCAATCTGTCAGAGCTTGCCGACATCAATCCGTCAGCAATTTCAGCAAAGGATCACCCGCAGGTGATTAAATATGTCGATATTTCTTCGGTTGGAACCGGCCATATTGACGATGTAGAAGAAATTACTTTTGATGAGGCCCCCGGAAGGGCGCGAAGACGGGTTCGCCATGGTGATATTATTTGGTCCTGTGTCCGCCCGAACAGGCGATCCTATGCCTTGATATGGGAACCAGAGGACAATCTCATTGTCTCGACCGGATTTGCTGTTTTGACAGCACTCACTGTGCCCTTCAGTTATCTCTATCTTGCCTGCACGACAGACGACTTCGTCAGTTATTTGACCAACCAGGCAACGGGTGCAGCCTATCCGGCAGTGACGGCCAAGGATTTCGAGAAGGCCACTATCCTGTTGCCAGACCAGGAAACGCTTGCAGCCTTTGACACACTGGTATTGCCCCACCAGGAACAGATCGATACCCTGCAAGGCCAGAACAGACAGCTCCGTGAGGCCCGCGACCTGCTCCTCCCCAAGCTGATGTCCGGGGCGCTGGACGTGAGCCGCATCAATGTTCCCCAGGAGGTTGCCGCATGAGCCAGGAAGGTCAACTCCTCGATAAGAAGTCGCTACGTAGCGTCACCGGCAAGGCCGCTGACTGGAAGGAACTGGCCAAGGATTGCATCGCCTTTGCCAATGCCCAGGGCGGCCGGCTTTTGATCGGCATCGAGAACGAGGCCGAGTTGCCGCCGGATGGGCAGTGCATCGATCCGGGCTTGCTCGACCAGATCCGCCGCAGGGTAGGCGAGATAACGGTGAATGTGACCGTCCTGCCGGAGATTCGCAAGGCTGAGAATGGGGCTGAGTACATCAAGTTGCGGATACCGCGGTCATTGGCCGTGGCCTCGACGCCTGACGGCCATTATTTCCTGCGCGTGGCCGACGAGAGCAAGCCCGTGGTGGGAGATGAGGTGATGCGGCTGGCGGCCGAGCGGTCGGCCCTGCCCTGGGAAACCCAGACGACGCTGCACGTTCCCAGGCGTGAGACAGATCCCCAGAAGCTGTCTGCCTTCGCGGCCGGGATCCGGACCTCGGACCGGGTCAAGGCGTCGGTGAAGGAAAAGAGCGCCGAGGAACTCCTGGATCATTACCTGCTTGTCCAGGGCAAATGGCTGACCAATCTGGGCATCCTTTGCGTAGGAAAACGCCAGGATCGCGCCCGCCTCGGCACAGCCCCGGTGATCCAGTTTCTCAAGTACGACGAGTTGGGGAAGAAGGTGAACAAGATCCCTTGGGACGACTTCAGCCTGTCGCCGATGGAGTTGATCGAGACAGTCTGGAAGGAGGTGCCGGATTTCCGCGAACGCTACGAGCTGCCTGACGGGCTCTTCCGCCAGCATGTGCCGCTCTATGACGAGGTTGTCGTCCGGGAACTACTGGTGAACGCCCTGGTGCACCGGCCTTACACCCAGCGGGGCGACATCTTCCTGAACCTGCACCCCGATCGGCTGGAGGTGGTCAATCCGGGGTTGCTGCCCTTGGGCGTCACGCCGCAGAACATGCTACACACCTCGGTGCGCCGCAACGAGCATCTGGCCAGGGTGTTCCACGATCTGAAGCTCATGGAGCGCGAAGGGAGCGGCTATGACCGAATTTACGAGGTTCTCCTTTCTCAGGGCAAGCCCGTGCCGGAACCCAAAGAAGGTCCGGACCGGTTCGAGGTGACGGTGCGGCCGCGCATCATCAAACCCCAGGTGATCGACTTCCTGGCCAAGGCGGATCAGACCTTTCAGTTGACCCAGCGGGAGCGCATCGCGTTGGGCCTGCTGGCCCAGCAGGAGGCACTGACGGCCCGGGAGTTGGCCGGGTTGCTGAAGCTGGGCTCCGTCGATGCCCTGTCTCCCTGGATACAACGGTTGCTTGCCTTGGGGCTGGTCAAAAGCCGTGGACGAACCCAGGCCACCTGCTACTTTGTCGATCCCGACCTGCTCCGGAGGCTGGATTTCACGGCCAAGACCTCGCTGAAAAGGATCGAGCCGCACCGCCTGACCGCGTTGGTGGTGGAAGATCTGGAGCGCTACCCTGATTCAGCCATCAGTGAAATAAACAAGCGCATAGGGGAAGAGATCTCCCGCAGGAAGCTTAGGGAAACCCTTGAGAAACTCTGCCGGGACGGACAAGCTGAGTATAAGGGCGAGCGCCGATGGCGGCGATATCGCCTTGTGGGATGAATTCTATTTACCCAAAAGCTCCTTATCTGCCGCAAATGGTCAATAGAAAGGGAAATAGATTTATTTAACCATTTGATTCGAGGAGATATTCTATTTACCCTATCGGCCCATATCTGTTCAGTTAGGGGCGATAGGCAAGCCAATGTGGAGGTGGGATGCCGCGCAAAGACTACTCTGAGGATCTTCTGATTCAACAGCCGACCGTGGAATTGCTGGAAGGGGAACTGAAATGGGATTCCCTGTTCGCTTACGACAGCGAGGATTTTGGACCGGAAAGCCTGCTGGGCAGGTCGTCCGACCGGGAGGTGATCCTTTATCGGGATGTGGAGGCGGCCCTGCGCCGTCTGAATCCGGGGCTCCCGGGCGAGGCCTATGAAGAGGCCCTGGCCCTGGTCGCCGGTTACGACCTGACCAAGACCCTGGTCCAGATGAACGAGGACAAGTACCGGCTGCTGCGCGATGGCGTGCCGGTAAAATACCGGGACGCCCAGGGTCGGATGACGGAACAGCGGTTGAAACTGGTCGATTTCGACGATCCGGCCAATCCCGAGAAGAACCGGTTTCTGGCGGTCCGGGAGCTGTGGGTCCGGGGGAACACCTATCGCCGCAGGCCCGACGTGATCGGGTTCGTCAACGGCCTGCCCCTGGTCTTCATCGAGCTGAAGCGCTACGACCAGCATGTGGACCAGGCCTTCAAGAAGAACTACAGCGACTACCTGGACACGATCCCGCAACTCTTCCACTGGAACGCCCTGATCGTCCTGTCCAATGGGGTCGATGCCAAGTTCGGCACCATTACCTCGATCCGGGAACACTTCTCCCGCTGGAAGCGGCTTCAAGAGGAAGACCCGGAGCTGAGGCCGGACCAGCCCCTGCTCCCCCTTCTGCTTCACGGCCTGTTGACCAAGGAAGCCCTGCTCGACGTGCTGGAGAATTTCATCCTCTATGACCGGACCGAGGGCGAGGTCCAGAAGATCGTGGCGCGGAACCACCAATACCTGGGTGTAAACCGAGTGATCGCCAAGCTCTTGTCGGAAAAGCCCAAGGACCGGCGCGAAGTGGCGGCAGGCAAACTGGGCGTCTTCTGGCATACTCAGGGATCGGGCAAGTCCTACTCCATGATCTTCCTGACCGAGAAGATCCATCGCAGGATCTCAGCCAAATACACCTTTGTGCTGATGACCGACCGGAATGAACTGGACGATCAGCTCTTCCGCACCTTCACCGGTTGCGGCGCGGCCACCAACAAGAAGGCCAAGGCCCGAAACGGCAGGGGGCTGGAAAAGCTCCTGGCCGACAACCACCGCTATGTGTTCAGCCTGATCCACAAGTTCCACCGCCTGGTGGAGGAGGCCTACAGCCCCCGGGAAGACATCATCGTCATTTCCGACGAGGCCCACCGGACCCAGTACGGCCGGCTCGCGATCAACATGCGCAAGGCCCTGCCCCAGGCGAAGTTCCTCGGCTTTACCGGCACCCCCCTGATCGACAGCCAGGAAAAGCAGATGACCCGCGAGGTGTTCGGCAATTACATCTCCATCTACGATTTTCAGCGGGCTGTGAAGGATGACGCCACCCTGCCGTTGTTTTATGAAAATCGGGGAGAGAAGCTCAAGATCGTTGACGAGAAGATCAACAAGCGGATTGCGGCGCGGATCGAGGCGGCAAAAGCGGCAGGTGAATTGGACCCGGAGAAAGAGGCGAAGCTGTATCGCGAGTTGGCCCGCGACTATCCCATCCTGACCTCCCCGACGCGCCTCGCGAAAGTGGCCGAGGACTTTGTTCGTCATTACCATCAGCGCTGGCAGACCGGCAAGGCGATGTTCGTGTGTCTCGACAAGATCACCTGCGTGAAGATGTACGACGAGATCACCGTGCGCTGGCGGCAAACCTGGGAAGCGCTGGAGGCCGAGGTGGAGGCGGAGGAAAAGCACTTTGCCGCTGCGGGCAAGGCCCCGGACAGGTACTTGCAGATGCGCCGCGCCCAGGTGGAATGGATGAAGGGGACGGAGATCTGCGTGGTCGTTTCCCAGGAGCAGGGCGAGGTCCATGAATTCCGAAAGTGGAACCTGGATATCCTGCCCCATCGGAACAAGATGGTTCAGCGCGAACTGGATCTGGAGTTCAAGAAGCCGGAGCATCCCTTCCGGGTGGTCATCGTCTGCGCCATGTGGCTGACCGGCTTTGACGTGAAGTGCCTCTCCACCCTCTATCTGGACAAGCCGATGAAAGGCCATACCCTGATGCAGGCCATTGCCCGGGTGAACCGGATCGGCGGCGGCAAGAAGAACGGGCTCATCATCGACTACAACGGCATGCTCAAGAGCCTCCGCAAGGCCCTGGCCACCTTTGCGCAGGGAGGAAAGAAAGACGAGGGCAAGGAGGTCCTCCGGGAGGATGCGGAAGCCCTGGTCGAGTATGGCCGGTCCATCCGCGAGGCCCAGGACTTTCTGGCCGGTTGCGGCTTCAACCTCGATGCATTGATTGCCGCCAAAGGCTTCGACAAACAGGTCCTGATCCTCCGCGGGGTCAATTTGGTTTGCGAGACCGACGAGCGGCGCAAAACCTTCGAGGTCATGGCCGAGGAGATCGCGGCCCGGTTCCGGGGACTCTTCCCCAATGCCGGGCTGTACGACTACGACAAAGAAGAAAACGCCATCTCCGCCCTCTACAACAAGCTGCTGGAGGGCAAAAAATCGCCCGATGTCACCGAGTTCCTCCAATCCTTCTACAAGGTGGTCGATGCGGCCGTAGCTACCGATCGGCCGGGGATCGGCGAACCGCCTCCCAAGCGATATGACCTGTCCAAGGTCGATATTCGGCGCCTGCAGGCCGAGTTCGAGCGTCAGTGCCCCAATATCAAGGTGCTCAACCTGCGCGAAAAGATCGCGAAACGCCTGGAGATGATGATCGCCCGCAATCCGACCCGCGTGGATTTGTATCAACGCTATCAGGAGATCGTTGCGGAGTACAACAAGGACAAGGACGCCGCCGAGGTGCAGCGGGTCTTCGATGAGCTCTTCAAATTCAATGACGGGCTCGACGAGGAGGAGCGCCGCTACCTGCGCGAAGGACTGGACAACGAAGACCAGTTGGCCGTTTTCGACCTGCTGCAGAAGGAGACCTTGAGCCGCAAGGAGCGCGACCGGATCAAGGAGGTGGCCAAGGATCTGCTGGAGAAGCTGTTGGCGGACAAGCTCCGCATCGACCACTGGAAGGCCAAGGCCACGGCCCAGGCCCAAGTCAAGGCGGAGATCATCAAGCATCTTTACATCAACCTGCCCGAACAGGGCTATACGGATCAGGAGATCGCGGAGAAGGCCGATAGGGTCTTCGCCCATCTGTACGAATCAGGAATGGGCATGGGAATGGGAGAAAGCCCGGTCTACCATTAGCCGCGATGTTGCGCTTCTCGTTCGAGCTTTCCGGGTCGATGGCTGAAGGCGGAACTGCCGATACCATCCGTTGAAGGGTGTCAACAGAAAATGGTAGGCAAGGGCGGCGCCAGCCCTTTCCGCTGCCCCATGCCCGGCACCGCCCTTGCTGATCCTCGCGCGGTGTTTTATTTCCAGGCCGCAGATCCTTGGCTTTCCCGCCCGGTTTATGCCCCAACATCATCAGTCCCTGCTGCCAGCTCTGCGCTTTCCCGTTTGCCGGTTGCCGCTCCTTCGTTTCACTGAACTATTCGGTAGGCGTCCGTCGTTGCAGTCGCCGGGGCCGCGCCGCGGCGTCGCTCCCCGCCGGCCTGCTGCACCGCCAGCCGCGCCTTTCTCCCCGGCCCTCCCTGCGGTCGCCGTCGTCCGTCAGGTCCGGGCTTCACTCCGCCCCTCCGGCATTTTTTAGACCCTTGCCCGCTCCCGGCGTTTCCTCCCTTGCTCGGAAACGCCTTGAAGCGGGCCCTGATTATTAGGGGGGTGCTTACGAGAACAAACGAATGTTGATCATCGCATCCGGGTAGCGACATGTTTGAAAAGCCGTTTTCCTCAGGCTTTTTCTGATCCGGTTGTTTCTCGTGTGCCTTTTGCCTCTTTAAATAGATTATCCAGCCCGTCACACAACACATCGTAGGCAGAAGGTTCTGTGATGCTAATAGAGAATTTCTTATCGAAGGCGGAAAATGTTTTCTCCAAATACTTGGCGGCGAGATAAAGGTTGTACGGATCCAAAGGGAATTCGGCAAGCGACGTATCCGCAGAGACCTTTAGAACATCTGAATCAAATGCAAGCCACATTGCGGTTGCCTGAACCATCAAATAGAAATACTGAAACTTCTGATAAGCAATAAAGAAGATGTTTTCATCGCCTTGCATTCGGGCACGTTGCATCTCCCTCGGGCCGGTTCAGGTTGACGAGAAAGTCTGTGCCGTAGGTATCGACGCAGGCCGAGCCAGCGGCGAGATAAGGCGTGTGCTGCGTTCCGACATAGGTGATCAGGCGGCTGTTGAGAAAATTCTGCCTCAGTTCTACGGCCCACGAATATTTCGTCAGCCCGTCATTAGTGGAGCCGATGATCAGTACAGGTGTTTTCGTGTTGGTGAATTTCGTCGGTATCGGGTCAGGTGTGACGCTTATGCCTTCGGTATAGAACAGCCCCTGGCTCGCGCCGAAGCCGAATACCGGCGCATCGGCTCGAATCTGTGCAGCAAGAGTGTTCTGCTCACCGCCGGTAAGCCTCTGGGCATAATCCAGAGAGCCGATGAATGCCGTGGCGCCTCCGTTTACGGGATAGGTTGTCAGCCAATTCATTGAATCAAGCATGGCCTTGGCTTCTGACTGGGATGTTCCGCTGCCGTTTATCGCGGTATCGAAGGTTTCGAGGAGAGAAAGCGTGCCCTGATAGAGACTTTCACTTTTTACATTATTGGCGATGGTGCCCCTCACATCCCACTGCGTTACCTCTGATCCTGATGGTAACTGTAAGGGCTGAGTTGATAATGATTCTACAATCCTGTCAAAGAGAATTTCTGCTGAAGGAAAGGCCTGGAAATAAAAGCCGACAGCATCGTCCGGCGACATGGCAGAGCCATACATGAATTCCGGGAAGGTAGCATTGGGCGAGACGGGAGAAGACAGAAGCATGGCACGGACACGGTCAGGGTAATGGTATGCATAAACAAACCCGATACGCGTGCCGTAACTCGTCCCCCAGTACGTAAGTAGATTGTCCCCCACAGCCTCACGCAACATTTCAAGATCTCGTACTGTGGCGTTTGTGCTGATATATGGCACGATATCCGGGTACATCTGCGCGCAGGATTCGTTTGCAGCCTTCTCTGAAGACCGCATCCGGGCGGTGACGGAGTCCCATTCTACCGCCCCGGTGGGTGGAAGCGTGTAGGAGCCTCCCGTGCAATTGCGCAAGCCCGAGGAGCGGCCGACCCCTCGCGGATCCCATGATACAAAGTCAAAACGTGCGCGCAGTTCAGCCGGAAGGGCAGGGACGATCTGCGGGACAACGCTTACGCCGGATTCTCCAGGGCCGCCGGGATTGAAGAACACTGTTCCTATTCTTTCACTTGGAGCGCCCGTCGCCTTTGCTCTCACCAGCGCCAGCGAGAACGTGCCGCGCCTGGCATTGTTATAGTCTTTCGGCACGGTGAGTGTCGCGCATTCCAGGCCGGCAAGCTCCGCTTCGAGGCAGGCAGTCCATGTCAGGGCAGGGCTTGCTGTGTTATGACTACTGCTTGTGCTGCACCCGGTAAAAAAGAATAATAATAAAATTGTTATAATGAATACGATGTCCGGAAGCGGTTCAACCGATTCAGGAAACTGCTTGTCAGGTATGAAAAACTTGTCGAAAGCTACGAAGCGCTCGTTCATCTCGCTGCTGCCATCATCTGCTGGGGGGAAAGTTGCCGCTATTACGGATAGGCCCTAAGTTAAACCCAGATTTTCCATTAGATAATTTGTAGTTTAGGTTTTACAACATGATAGGTTCGAGGCGTTGGCCCACAGGCCGCTGAACCATGCCCGCTTCTTTCGCGGGACAGGCAATAGCAAGTGATTCTTACCGGCACCGCCCTTCCATGCACCGCCGACGGCCAGTACCATCCCGTGCAGGGTGGAAAGGGTGTGCTTAACACGGCTTCTCATCACTGCCTGACGAAACAGACTCATCAGATTATACGCCAGCATGGCAAACGAAAGTGTCGCCTCGGTGTACAGCAGTGTTTGACACACGCATGGAGGGCCGAGCCTGTAATACTGCTTTGCGGCGGGCAAATATCAGAGACTTCCGCTTCCATGACTTGCGCCACACTTTCGCGTCGTGGCTGGTGATGCGCGGAGTGGACATATCAACGGTGCAGTCGCTCCTTGGTCACAAGACTATCAACATGACTCTTCGCTACGCCCACCTGTCGCCGGGGCATCGCAAAGCGGCGGTGAATCTGCTTGATCAAACTGAATCTTCCGTTTCTTTGGAGAAATGATATTTTTATATCTATGTGTCAACGTGTGTCATTTCAACAACAAACACAACAATAAGGAATTTGTAAATTGGCGGAAGTGCATGGGAATCGAACCCACCTGGGACGGTTTTAGCGCCCCACACCGGATTTGAAGTCCGGGAGGCCCACCAGTGACCTTGGCACTTCCGTTTGGAAAATGCTGCTTTTTACAATGTTTCCGGCGCCCGATTATGCAATGAGAGCGATAGCGCCTTCAAGCTTCTATGCCCCTTAATCAGGACGATCGGCGTGCTCCAGGGATGTGTCCAGGAGCTGCACCTGAACCTCCGTTCCCCGGGCGATCGATGTCTCCGCCTCCGGCAGGACGATGAGAGCGTTGGCCCGGACCATGGACTTGAGGATGCCGGAGCCTTGTTCCCCCGTTGACCTTACGTAGTATCGCCCCGCCTCCCGGCGCACCCAGCCGCGAATAAAATACCGCAACTCGGCCATTTTTTCAAGATCATCTTCCAAGATAGCCCGGATCTGCCGGCGGAAAATATTTTTGTGCCCCATCATCTTGAGCAGGGAGGGACGAACGAACTGTTCAAAGGAGACCATGGACGAAACGGGATTGCCGGGCAAACCGAAAACGGGCACCCCCTGGATGGCGCCATAGGCCAGGGGCTTGCCGGGCCGCATGGCCACCTGCCAGAATTGCATGGTGTTGCCCACTTCTTTCATGATGTCCTTGACCAGATCGTAGTCGCCTACGGAGACGCCACCGGAGGAGATGATCAAATCCGCCCGGGATGCCTCCCGGAATTTGGAGATAAGGTCCTCCCGACAGTCTTTCACGATTCCCAATTGGAGAATCGCGGCGCTGCTTTCCAGAACCTGGGCGGCGGTGGCGTAACTGTTGCTGCTGATGATTTTCCAGTCGGAAGGCGGCTCGTCGATGTCCACGAGCTCGTCGCCGGTGGCCAGAATCGCCACGGTGGGGCGCTGATGAACATAGACGAATGACCTGCCTAATGCGGCGAGCATTCCCACTTCCGCGGGACGGATAACCGTACCGCGGCCAACTACCGTTTCCCCCGCGGCGACATCCTCGCCGGCCACGCGGATATCCAGTCCAGAGACCGCCGCGGCCAGGATATGAACCTTCCCCCCGTCCTTGCGCGTGTTCTCCATGCGTACCACGGCGTCGGCCCCGCCGGGCAGGGGCGCCCCGGTCATGATCCGCGCCGCCTGTCCCGCCCCCAGCGGTTGTTTGGGGATCGTTCCGGCGGGGATATCTTCGGTGACGGTAAGGACAATGGGATTTTGGGTCGTAGCGGCTTTGGTGTCTTCGGCGCGGACGGCGTATCCGTCCATGGCGGAGTTGTTCTTGGGGGGCAAATTGCGGGGCGCCGCCACATCTTCGCCGATGACCCGCCCCAGAGCCTCCAGAATATTTACCTTTTCCAAGGGTAGCGGGTTGATGCCGTCGAGGATGATCTGCCGGGCTTCATTTACAGGAATCATACCGGGAAGCTATCTTAAATGGAGGGCCTTGTCAACTATTACCGACAAAGCCGGGTGCGGCTCCGCGCTCGGGGCCGGAGTCGACGGAAGGCGGCGGGGGCGGGAGAATGGCCGCGTCGGCTCCGGCTGGGCGACGGCATGTTTGCCCTTGAAGTAAAGGTGTTTATATTATAGAGAGTTCTCCGCGATAGAAAAAAGGGGCGTGTCCGCAGATGTTGTTCGGATGCCAGTGTCAAGCTCGGGGACGACCCCCAGGGAGTTGAAAGTCCATGAATCAGAAAGAGCTGCAGGAAGAGATCCGCAGACTGCTGCGGGAAAAAAACGCCATCCTCCTGGCCCACTACTACGAACGAGACGAGGTGCAGGAAATAGCCGATTATCGCGGCGATTCCCTGGGATTGAGCATCGAGGCCGCCCGGACGGACGCCGAGACAATCGTCTTTGCCGGGGTGCATTTCATGGCGGAAAGCGCCTCCATCCTCTCCCCCGACAAGACGGTTCTGCTGCCGCGACAGGAGGCCGGCTGTCCCCTGGCCGACATGGTGACGGCGCCCCAGCTTGCCGCCGCCCGGGAGAAACACCCCGAGGCGAAGGTCGTGACCTACATCAATTCGGCGGCGATTATCAAGGCGCACAGCGACATCTGCTGCACCTCCGCCAACGCCCTCCGGGTGGTTGGTTCCCTCCCCGGCGCGGGGCCGATTCTCATGATCCCCGACGGTAATCTGGCCCGTTACGTTGCCCGGCAGACCGGCCGTCAGATCATCCCCTGGGAGGGCTGCTGTCCCGTCCATGACCGGCTCACCGCCGCGGCGGTGCGGGCCGTCCGGAGGCTGCATCCGGACGCCGTCTTCGCCGCCCATCCCGAGTGCACGGGCGAGGTCCTTGATCTGGCTGATTTTGTCGGCTCCACCACCGGCATCATTGGCTACGCCGGGCGCCCGGAGGTGACGAAGCTCATTGTCGGCACGGAAAGGGGCGTCTTCTATGAGCTGCAAACCCGCTATCCGACCAAGACCTTCATCCCCGCCGCGGAGGATTTCCTCTGCCTGGATATGAAACTGACCACCCTAGAAGACATTCATGCCGCCCTAATCGAGAGGCGGTATATCGTCAAGGTTCCGGAAGCGGTCCGGATTCCCGCCCGGCGGGCCCTGGACCGGATGCTGGAGCTTTCTTAGCCGCTCATGGTCAGAAAGATCGTCCGGCCGGCGATGCGGAGCCCCGATCCGGCCCTGGAGGAACTGCTGGCAAGGATCGAGGAGCGGGAAAAGGTCGTTTCCATCCAGGGATTGGAGGCGACGGCCCGGGCATTCCTCATGGCCCTGCTGCACCGGCGGATCACCCGGCCCCTGCTGAT
>Ga0208040_1002160_pt1 | contig 17840 bp, 10 predicted proteins | sample AD_UKC083_MetaG_FD_184431 | JGI IMG/M metagenome (GOLD analysis project Ga0208040, IMG submission 184431) | Active sludge microbial communities of municipal wastewater-treating anaerobic digesters from USA - AD_UKC083_MetaG (SPAdes) (version 2) | ecosystem: Engineered > Bioreactor > Anaerobic >...
CGTAAAAGCTGTCCTGTCCCAATCGCAAGAAGCACCTAATTTCTTTAATTGCTCTAAGATGATACCGCCATGTTTGCGTGTCCATTCCCAGGCATGTTCCAAAAACTCTTCCCGGGTGAGATCCGACTTTTTGATTCCTTCCTCAGCCAGTTTAGCTACCACTTTGGCTTCCGTTGCAATGGAAGCATGATCGGTACCGGGCACCCAGCAAGCATTTTTTCCCAACATGCGTGCACGGCGCACCAATACATCTTGTATGGAATTATTCAACATATGTCCCATATGCAAAACACCGGTTACATTGGGAGGAGGAATCACAATGGTATAGGGTTCACGACTATCGGGTTCGGATTTGAAAAAACCATGATCTAACCAGTATTGGTACCATTTCGACTCAATATTGGCTGGATTGTACTTGCTTGGTAAGTCCATCAAAGAAAATTTACGATTCTACAATTTACTGTTCACTATTTTCAAATGACCCATGTGGTTTCAATTGTAAATAGTCAATATTTTTGGCTTGCAAAGATAATTAAAATAGCGGAGATGTTCAACTGTGCTTTGGTCCGAATAAATTATTGAGAGTAAGAAAAGATTTACTATTTTTGTTTTTCGTAAAACTCATTTTCATGAAAAAAATCATCAATACTCCCGATGCTCCTGCAGCCATTGGACCTTATAGCCAGGCCATACAGGTAAACGGCACCTTATACATATCCGGTCAACTGCCCATCAATCCGCAAAACGGACAAATTGAAACTAACGATATACGGAAGCAAACCGACCAGGTATTTAAAAATATCTCAGCCATTTTAAATGCTGCCGGTTTGAGCATGGAAAATGTTGTGTTAAATAGGGTGTATCTGTCGGATATAAAACATTTTCAAGCAATGAATGAAATCTATGCAAAGTATTTCACCTCCCATTTCCCTGCAAGGGCTGCCTTTGCTGTGAAAGATTTGCCTCGTGGGGCTTTGGTGGAGATTGAAACGATTGCAGAAATGTAGTTACGAGGTCCGAGTTGCGAGTTCCGGGGTTGCGAGTTCCGAGTTGCGAGTTCCGGGATCACGGGGTCATAGAGTGCAAATTGTAAACTATTGACCGGCAAATCGTAAATTATCTGATTTTAAGAGAATTTAAATATTTATTTATCAATAATGGTTGAATGAGATATGAATTTTGGCTACTTTTACGCTGAATTATTTTTATTTTATCAACCTAAAAAAACAAAAAATTATGTCTGTAAACAAAGTTATTTTAGTAGGAAATGTGGGTAAAGACCCTGAGGTGCGTTACCTTGACAAGAATGTTTCTGTAGCTAATTTCCCTTTAGCCACAACGGAACGTGGTTTCACCATGGCAAACGGGACACAGGTTCCTGACCGTACGGAATGGCACAATATCGTAGCTTGGCGTGGATTGGCAGATATTGCCGAGAAGTACATCAAAAAAGGTTCGCAGCTGTACATTGAAGGAAAAATTCAAACCCGCTCTTGGGAAAAGGACGGTATCAAGAGATACACTACTGAGATTTACGCTGAAAACATTCAAATGTTAGGCAGAAGACCTGATAGTGAACCTACAGCCGCAACCGCTTCCGCTACAGGTGCTATGCCGCAAGCTGATTCCGCACCAATCGAAGATCCGGATATTGCTCCGCCTGAAGATGATGATAGCGGTTTGCCGTTTTAGGAATATTCATTAATTAACAAAGAGCCAACTAAATCATTGTGAGATAGTTGGCTTTTTTATTTTTGAATATTCCCTGTTCTGAATTTCGAAGTTATTTGGGAGTGATTAATAGGACGCCACCTTGACCTCGTCCGGTGAGCCGAAAAATAAGTGAGGACAGCGTTAATAATCGTCCTTGTTTGAGGCGGTGTCTCATAAGTGCCCAACTGCTACGTTACTTTCGATATTCGGGCTCAGTCACATACTTCAGTATGCTCCTTCGCCCTCAATCTCAGTGCCTTGCATTTAGGCACTTCTAAGACACCTTACAATTTTTGCTTGAACATTTACTTTTGAGACAGCCCTGAGTTTGGACGATTTAGCTGTTCGAGCGAAACGGGCGTAGTCTTGACTTTTTTTTGCTTCGTTTTTTTGTGTCAAGACAAAAAAATGAAGTAGAAATTTAAACTTTTTCCTTCAGTAAGGTAAACTCCAACACCTCCATGATGTCCTGCACATAATGAAATCTCAGACCTTTCAGGTAAACAGCCTTAATCTCTTCTATGTCTTTTTCGTTTTCTTTGCTTAAAACAATGTCGGTAATTCCTGCTCTTTTGGCAGCCAATATTTTCTCTTTGATACCTCCTACAGGAAGTACTTTTCCACGCAGGGTAATCTCACCCGTCATGGCAATATTCTTCCGCACTTTACGGCGTGTAAATGCAGACGCCAAAGCGGTAACCATCGTTATACCGGCAGAAGGTCCATCCTTGGGAATGGCACCCTCCGGAACGTGTACATGAACATTCCAATCATCAAAAAGCAAGGGATCTATCTTTAAATCTTCCGCATGCGACTTGATGTACTCCAAAGCCAGCATGGCAGATTCTTTCATCACATCCCCCAAGTTACCGGTTAAGGTCAATTTGGGAGACTTACTTTTACTCAAACTTGATTCTACTAATAAAATCTCACCTCCAACTTGTGTCCACGCCAAACCCGTAACCACACCGGTATAATCGTTTCCCTGGTACTTTTCTTTGCTGTACTTCGGCACACCCAAATAGGTTTTCAAGTCTTCCTTGGAAATCACAGGATTGTACTCAGTATCAGTTGCCACCATCTTGGCTATTTTACGCATCAAAGCCGCGATTTGCCTGTTGAGTGAACGCACTCCCGATTCGCGGGTATAGGATTCAATTATTTGGGAGATAACCGGCTTTCTCAACGCCACCTGCCTGGCTTTCAATCCATGATTATCCAACTCTTTGGCAATCAAATGCCTTTTGGCTATCTCTACCTTTTCTTCCTGCGTATAACCACTGACCTCTATCAGTTCCATGCGGTCAAGCAAAGGCCGGGGAATGGTATTCAAATGGTTGGCAGTAGCAATAAACATGACTTTCGACAAGTCAAAGTCAACATCCAAATAATTATCGTGAAAAGCCACGTTCTGCTCAGGATCAAGCACTTCTAACAATGCTGAAGACGGGTCACCCTTGTAGTCGGCTGTAATCTTATCAATTTCATCCAACACAAACACCGGATTAGCCGACTCAGCCTTCAAAATATTCTGCATAATTCTACCCGGCAACGCTCCTATATAGGTTCTACGGTGACCCCTAATTTCGGCTTCATCATGCAAACCACCAAGCGAAACACGTACATATTTTCGACCCAACGCCCTGGCAATGGATTTTCCCAAAGAAGTCTTACCAACTCCCGGAGGTCCATACAAACAAATAATCGGTGATTTCATGTCACCTTTCAACTTAAGCACTGCCAAATGCTCAATGATGCGATCCTTTACTTTCTCCATGCCAAAATGATCGGCATCCAACACCTTGGCAACATTATCCAAATTGAAATTATCTTCTGTGTATTCATTCCACGGAAGATCCAACATGGTTTCGATATAATTCAACTGCACGGAATAATCAGGAGAATGCTGATTGGTACGTTCCAACTTCTTGAGTTCTTTTTCGAACACTTTCCGAACAGCTTCATTCCACTTTTTAACGGAAGCCCTTGACTTGAAATCTGCAATATCCTGCTCAGGAGAAGCTCCACCCAATTCATTTTGAATGGTTTTCATTTGTTGCTGCAGAAAATATTCTCTTTGTTGCTGGTCAATTCCCGCCTTGGCTTTGTTCTGGATATTCAGTTTGATTTCCAAGAGTTGAGATTCTTTATTCAACAACTCCAACAAGCTATAGCCTCTGTCTATTACCTGGTCCAATGTCAATAGCTGAATCTTATCTTTGATCTGAAAACCGAAATTAGCACTAACATAATTAATTAAGAAAGAAGGACTTTCAATATTGCGAATGGCAAAAGTTGTTTCCGGGGGAAACATACCGGAATTGACAATTATTTCAGTTGCCAAATCTTTGATGGAAGAAACCAATGCAGGGAAAACACCGTCAGATTTTTTGTCATCGGGCATGATGTCCACCAACGGACTGACACGCGCTTTCATATAAGGTTTCGTGGATACTACATCTCCTAACTTAAAACGCAGTTTCCCTTCTAATATAACAGTTGTAGAACCATCCGGCATTTCTAAGATACGGACAATATGAGCCGCGGTCCCTATTTCATAAAGCTGATTGACATTGGGGTCTTCCAACTTTTTATCAACTTGCGAACAAACACCAATCAGTTTTTCATTTTCATGAGCATGACGGATCAATTTGAGCGATTTGGGTCTGGCAACGGCAACCGGCATCAGCACTCCAGGAAAAATAACCATATTCCGTAAAGGAAGAATAGGCAACACGGCACCCTCTTCCAATTGTATGTCCTGTGAACGTTCATCAAGTGAAATAATTGGAAAAACTTCCGCCGCACCCATCATTTCCTCTGAAAAAAATTTATCAAATTGATTACTCATTATAAAAATTATATGTTTTCTGCCAATTTGGCATTAATTAATAAAATTAAAGATTAAAATCACCTACAAATGCACAAAAAAGTCGCTGAATTACAGCAACTTAAATCCTTTGCACATGGAAAGTATCCTCATAGTCAATTGATGTGCCAAAGTTAACCATAATTTATGGGTCTCTAAAATCCTGTCTGTTTTGGCAAATTTGAAAAATAATGTAATTTTGTGTTCGTTAAAAAGATTTTCCATGAAAAAAATTCTTATCGTCCTCTCAATCGGACTACTTACTTCCTGCATACACTCCAATAAATTTACCGTTACCGGTACCATTGATGGCGGTGCTGGTGAAATGATATACCTGGAACACAATGGATTGACAAAAAATACTTTGTTAGATTCTACCCGCATTAAAAAAAATAACACTTTTCGTTTTAGGGCTAAAAAGCCTCAATATCCCGATTTTTACCGTTTGAGATTGGGTTCAAAACAAATTCATTTTGCTGTTGATTCAACCGAAACCATTGAAATCAATGCGTCTTTTGATAGTTTTTCCACTGACTACACCATTACAGGTTCTGAATCCAACACAGACATTCAGACGCTCAGAAAATCCATAGGAAAAGTACAACAGAAAGCCAATCAGATTGTTAAAGGGTTAAGTTATGCCGAGAGAAACAATCTCATTAACGAACTCACTTTTTTGTTAGAGGAACATAAAAACTTAGCCAAACCCATCATTCTAAAGAATCCACGCTCTACCGCCGCTTATTATGCTATTTTCCAACAAGTAAGCAATGTGTATGTTTTTACGCCATATGATAAGGAAGACCGAGCTTATTGTGCTGCAGTAGCGACCTCATACAATACTTATATGCCTAATTATGACAGGAGTAAAAATCTTTACGCATTGGTTATGGACGCCATAAAATCAGAGCGACAAGCACAACAACAGGCTGCATGGAGAGAAATCATCGAGCAATCGGGAGTTGGCTTTATTGATATCGAACTGCCGGACCATAATGAGCAAATGCGTAAACTATCGGATCTGTCAGGCAAAATTATTCTGCTTGATTTTTCCACATACGACTCGCAAGGAAGTATTTCTTACACCTTTGCTTTAAGGGAGTTGTACGATCAGTATGCCTCCAAAGGTTTTGAAATCTATCAGGTTTCTTTGGATAGAAATAAATTTGTTTGGGAAGATGCCGTCGAAAATTTACCCTGGATTTGCGTACGCGATGAAAACGGTCCGAACACGCGTTATGTTTCTACCTATAATATTAGTTCAATTCCCAGCTATTTTTTAATCGACAGATCAGGAGATATTGTTGGTCGTAACATGGATATCAATACACTGCGAAAAGAAATCGAAAAACGACTTTAGACGGTGCCTCATAAGCGCCCAAAGCTGCGTTACTTTCGATATTTGGGTTCCGGGGTTCGAGTTCCGAGTTCTGTGGTGCGGGTTCTGGGGTCCGTGGTTACGAGGTTCATATGCTTGACATTTTAAAGATGTATAAATTCAACTGTCAATTACATAAAAACAATGGGAACAAACACTTTACAGGCTGATTTCATAAAAAATGCTGCCTTGTCGGTGGGCTTTGATGCCTGCGGAATCGCTCGGGCAACTGAACTGACGGATGATGCGAGCTTTATGCGCTCGTGGTTAAATGCCGGAATGCATGGTGATATGCACTTTTTGGAGAAAAATTTTGAAAAAAGAAGCGACCCCCGTCTGTTGGTACCCGGCTGTAAAACGGTAGTAATTGCATTACTCAATTATCATCCTGAAAAGATACAAGACCCCCAACTCCCCAAGATTGCCAAATACGCTTATTCAAACACTGACTACCACTTCGTAATAAAAGACAAACTGCTCCAACTAGAGCGTATCATCACTGAAACATACGGCTCCAATTGTGTATCCGATACCCACCAGCATAGTTTTACCGATAGCGGACCTGTATTTGAAAAACGTTGGGCGGAAAAAGCCGGTTTGGGATGGATTGGACGTAATAAGCTTTTGCTCAATAAAAAATTCGGTTCGAATACATTGATTGGTACTTTGCTGCTGAATATAGAAGTAGAGTCTGATCACAAGCCGGTAGCTTTCAGTTGCGGTAACTGCACCAAATGCCTGGATGCTTGTCCGACCGGCGCCCTCACTGGTAGCAACATGGATCCTCGCAAGTGTATCTCCTACCTCACCATGGAAACTAAATCGCCCGTCCCCGAAAACCTGAAAGATAAACTCAACGGCTGGATAGTGGGTTGCGATATCTGCAGCAATGTTTGTCCCTGGAACATACGCTTCGCCCATCCGCACAACCATCCTGAATTAGCACCAACTCCGCAGATTTTTACATTGACGAAGGAGGATTGGAAACAGATGACACAGGAAAAATTCAAAAAAATATTTGGAAAATCAGCAGTAATAAGGATGAAATTCAACTAAACTACTGTTTATAAAACCCCAAAGCTTCCGGTAAACACTTTTTGATATTTTCTATCCGTTTGGCACTTGCCGGGTGGGTACTTAGAAATTCAGGAACAGTACCTGATTCCCCCGCTGCCATGCGCTCCCAAAAAGCAACTGCTGCTGCAGGGTCATATCCCGCCATTGCCATAAAAATCAAACCTAACCTGTCGGCTTCCGATTCGTGGTTGCGGGAATAAGGCAGGATAACGCCATATTGTGCACCCAGACCGTAAAGTAATTGAACACTTTGGCGCGTTACCGTTGACTTCTGTGTAAGTAGCATGTCTGTAACAGCCGACCCGTATGACAACAACATTTGCTGGCTGATGCGTTCCTTGCTGTGCTTGGCAACGGCGTGAGCAACCTCATGTCCCATCACAACGGCAATACCGGTTTCGTTTTCACAAACAGGCAAAATACCTTCAAAAAAGACCACTTTACCACCGGGCATGCAAAATGCATTCACGGTTTTATCCTGTACCAAATTAAACTCCCAGGCATAATTAGTAATCTCACCGGTCAAGCCATTGTTTTTCATATAGCTTTCAACAGCATTGGCTATATTTTCACCTACTTTTTTCACCAGGGCAGTCTGCTGTAAATCAGTAGAAAGCGGTACGGAATCAATAAATTCCTTATAGCTGACAAGACTCATATTCAAGAGCTCTGCATCCGACACCAAAGCAACCTGCTTCCTTCCTGTAATCATGACACGAGAGCATGAAAACAAGAGTAGTACTGTTATAACGAATAGAAAAGTTTTTTTCATACAAGTAAAATTAAAAACACGTTCAATATCAGCAACTTAACACACTTACCGAATAATTGTCACAGGAGTTGCAAATATATCAATTTTTTAATAATTCTGTCTATCTTCAAAAGAATAATAAAGAATCCACGTGATTACGCTTAGTACGTGCTATAGAGCATTTTTTGGGTTAAACTGTCACTGGGCTGATTTGTATTTGACCACCAATTGGTTGTCTTCCATAATGCGTGTGAACAACAAAGGTTAAAAAGCTCGAACAGCACGAACATATAATGACTCGCTCTTACTAATGAAGAAAGTAGCTGCATTGGAAAAATTGAAGTACCAGGCGCTTCCACTATCGTACTCAGTGCTACTCCAATAGTAGGTCAGAGTCAAACTGTTGCCTCCATGTGCCACTGCAGTAGAATCAACAATTGCTTTATTTTGATACATTAAAAACAACTCTTCTTTTGAAGGCAAATACCAATCTGCGTATGTTTTACCTTCTTCTGTTATCTGCGACTCATTACATAAACGAGCTGCATAAGTATTGCCATCACCATATCCTTCGTTAACAATAATTATAGCAGTATTCATAAACCCTGCCTTGGGACCATTTGCTCTTGCCATTGTTCTTGTACTAGTTTCGACAGACCATCTTATACCGGTACTCTGATCTGATTTAGCACATACGAGTCCGTGCTGTCCCGTTGCATCAACCCAGAAAATAATACCGCCATGGGCAAAGTCGCCCACCTTGTAAGCTTTTGTGTGTTTTGCATATAGAGCATAAGGAACACTAAGCAATTGCGTTGTTCCGCTAATGGTATAATTCGTTCCACCGCTTGGGTCAATTTCTGTTTTAATGAAATAGAGGTTGCTTCCCCAATCAATAGTTGTAAAATCGCCGGTTACAACCGTTCCGCCACCAATTTCAATGCTTACTAATCCATTGACATTGGTCGTAGGTATTTGAGTTTCAACATAAACTGCCGTACCACTTGCCGAACCTTGCAGAATGCTTATTTGCATTCCAATTTGCGAGTTTTTAACCAATTCATCACTACTATTGTGAATTACTGCTTGATAACTCATTTTTTCAGGTGCCTGAGCAGCAACTTGCTGTGGCAAAAACATACTTGCAGTCATTAATGCTGCTGCAAAAATTGTAAATATTTTTTTCATAATTATTGAGTTTTAATAATTTTAAAAGATTGAACTTTTTTGTTTTCTTGGTTTACAACATTTAGAAAGTATGTAGCTATTGACAAACTACTCATATTGATTAGTGTTTGCTGTGCCACAATTTGTCCTGCACTTAACTCTTTACCTTGTATGTCAAATAACTGATACGACAACTTGTCGTTGTTATAGCCGTTTATTTGCAAAGTTAAACTTTCCGTTGTCGGATTTGGAAATAGAGTGAGCGAAACGTTCAATGTTGTTTCATTAATGCCTGTAGTAAAAATTTCGTAGGCATGTTGCACGCCTTGGTCAACAGTTCCTCCACTTCCTTTATTGGAAGTGTAAACTACTTGCCCAACGCTGTACGAAACAGTTCCACCGCCTCCGGTAGCTTTACCACCCGTGGCGTTTACACTTATTTGTGCCTGTAATCCTGTCAATCCAAGACCTAATAAGAGTACGGCACTTAATGTTAATCGTTTGTGCTGCATTTTGTTTTCATTTTTTTGGTTATTACTCTGTTAATTTAATTACATATAACGGTTGAAACTAAGCGGCACACCCGATAGGGTTGTGCTTAGTGCGTGCGTGGTTTCTACCATTGCAAAAGCTGATGTGGGGCAGAACACTTCAAATAACCATTTAAACCCCAATATTTTATACATGATATTAGTGCTCGTTTTTATTTATTCAACATATCTAAAATTTTATCTTTCACATTATCGGGTCTTAAATGTGAACCTTTTTCTATTATTGTTCCATTCTGGTTTATCAAAAAGTAATGGGGTATTCCCACAATTTCAAAAACTGCTCTTAAATCAGTGCTTTGTTCTTTTGTTAGAAAATAGTGTTGCCCACCTATTTGGAATTCTGCTAAGCTAGCTTTCCATAATTCTTCTTCTGAATCGATACATAGAAAAACAAAAGCAACATCCTTATCTTCAAGGTCATCCATTATTTTTTTTGAATGTGGCATTTCTGCTCTGCATGGACCACACCATGTAGCCCAACAATCTAAATAAATTACCTTTCCTTTATTACTTGTCAAAACCAAATCAAAAAGTTGTTTGGCTGTTGTATTTTCAAGCTTGTTTAAATAGGCATTTGTTGCCATTACAGGGTTTTCAATTCGATTTTTTACCTCTGAGTATAATTCAAATAAAGGCTCTCTTAAAAATGGTTCGACAATATAATCATCTACAATATTTTTATATTTTTCATATAGTCTTATGTCTGATTTATCTAATTTTTGTTGAAAAAACTCGGTAAGAACCATCTGTCTCAATAAGGTGTCAGGTGTATATTTTACGATACCAAGAATCGTAATGGAATCTATAATTTCAGTAGGTCCGGCAATACGTCCTTCGGGTGTTTTGTATTGTTTGTTTTGTTCTTCATCCCAAATTTTGCTCCTTGAATAATTGTAATGAAATCTATTAACAAAACCGGATAATGCATACCCGCTTATGAGCATATCTTTTTCTATTGGCAGACGAGTTAAAAGTGCATCGTAGTAATCATCCGGAACAGACCATTCTCCCCTTTTTAAATTATTTGCTTTTAAATGATCCATAGGGTACCACGATAATGCTTCGTAATAGTCTTGTTCGATGTATGTTTTTGCCCATATTTTAACCTTTGAGTCAGGTTTAACTTCAACAAGGAAATTGTTATACAAATCATCTATGCACTTTTGAAGCGTATCCAGATACATTAAATATTGATCAACATCATATTTTTGTTTTGCTTGTTCTTTAGCATTCCAATCATAATATAAAGGGTTAGAGAAATACATGGATTGAAATTTTGCTGCATCTTGATTGACCTTAGCTCCGTCGCCGCTAAATTTTACTGTTTCGAGTATTTCGGGGCGTTTGTCAAGTTTACCATCAAATTCTAAATAAATACTATCGCCGGGCTGAACTAAAACAAGAAAATTCATCTTATACGTTACCCACACATCAGTAGGAGTATAGATCTCAAAAGAGGTATGAAAATATCCCGTAGAATCAGCTTGGGCAGAAACAAAAATTTGATTCAAACCGGGTCTGTTTACATATAATTTCAAGTCACGGTTTTCAGGGTCAATATTATCTACTTTTCCTGCAACAATAACTTTTTTGGGGATACTAAAATCATTGCTCTTATCAGTACATGATAATAATAATCCGAATGCTAATAGAACTAAAAGTTTTCTCATAATAATTATATTTTAATAATGTAGAGTGTAAGTTTCCTAAAATGAGTACTGACAACAAAGGCTAAAAACCGGCGGGCATTTCGAAGCACTTCATTGCAACATGGAATAAAATCATTAGTTGCAATACCTTTCAAATGATAGTATCTGCGGACTTGATTTTAGCCTTTGTTAGCGGTTTGTTGTCTCATTTCTAATCCGTACACTCCTTGTATTTTTAAATATTTGTTATTGTGTCAAGTTCGATGTTGTAGCATGAAGCATTGAATCGGGATGAACAACTGTGTTATAGAATTTTGATGTCTTGGTTGTTTTCTGTTAATGATGCATCATAAAATCGGGTGTAGAGTAATGGCGGAATACGGGAAACTTTCCTGTCAAGAAACAATGAACCTGATGCAAGGTTGAAGACCCCCCCTCCGCCATTACTTTTACACTAAGTTGTTAGCAAACCTCAATTCTTTATCAGCCTTATAATTGCCTTTTTACTTTCCGAATGAATGGTCAACAAATAAAAGCCCGGCTGAACATCCAAATTCAATTCAAGCTTTTGTATGTTTTTGTAAGTTGATTGTTTTAGCAATTTCCCGCTTACATCTGTTATGCTAATAGTAAATTCCGACAAGGTCTCACCCAAATTGATATGCAAGATGTCGTCAGTTGGGTTTGGATAGACAGCTATATCATTGCCAAAAGTATTTTCCAAAATTCCGGCAGATGTAATATCATAACAATCAGACGTATCCGTGCAATTATTTTGAGTAACTTCAACGGCATAGCTTCCATTTTGAGTTGCGGTAAAGGATTGATTAGTTTCACCTTCAATAGGTTCGAAGTTATTATTACAATCCAGCCATTGGTATGTTGCGTTTTCTGCAAGAGCAGTTAAAACATTATCTGCGCTTGTTACTCTTACATCTACTTCAGGATACATCGTAATGCTTATAACATCGGAATATCCTCTATCGCCCGCAAGTTTTGCTCGCAAATAATATTTACCGGCAGTTTGAGGTGTGTAGTTTATTACTGTTGTAGGAGCCATATCCAAATCAACCCATTCTGCAGCATCTTCCTCCTTTATTTGCCAAACGGCTACTACTCCGGTACTTTGCGTAAGTTCTACACGGAAGGTGCTTCCAAAACAATCGGCATTTTTATCTACTTCTAATTCTCCATTTTTAAATTGGTGAATAACAACTGTTTGTGCAAAGGAGTCAACACGACATGAGTTGGTCGTTTTCAGCTTTATGGTAAAGTCACCTGCTTGTGTAAACTTCACTTTTGGATGTTGGGAATTAACTGTTGTTCCATCCACAAACAGTGCTCCGCTTTCAGGCGTAACACTCCACTCCCAAGCCAATGCACCGACAGAAGTATCTGTAAAAGCAATGGTGTCTTGATTGTAATAAATCTTTTCACTGTCAAAACTAAAACTTGCAGGTTGAATTTTTGGTTTTAGTTCCAGTACAAGCTTTTCTTCACTTTCACCACAGAAATTGGCTGTTCGCATTTCCAAATTTCCCGGCGTAACTTCTGATGTAATTTCCAAATCAAGTATGTTTTGATTTGCATGTAAAATCACTCCGCTTCCTGTGTAATTCCAACGATATTCTGTAGCCGTAGGACGACGCTGTACCACATATCGAAGTACCTGCGGAACATTACAAAATACGGTATCACCTCGGATAATACCCGTTACATCGGGAATGGTTTTTACTAAGATATTGGCAACCTTTGTAAGTACGCCATTTACTTCCGCCACATATTCCCATTCTCCAAGTTTATCCGGAGTATGAGTATATGTAGCCGTTGTATTATTTATCGTAATCCATTCTGTAGGTACAGGTCGGCGCACTCGTATTCGCCAGCGGCTGATGGTTTTTCCCTCTGCATCCGGCACGGTAAGTACACCCGTACTTTCTCCCAAGCAAATCGTTTTGTCTTGTTCGGTAAAAATCTTTCCTTCAATGGCTCCGTCAATAAATTTTACATCAGGGGTTCTTTCATTTGCCTGTGTATTATGAAATCGGACATCTGACCTGTGATATTCTTTAAATGCCGACAAAAGTTCGGTTTTTAGCTTAAATGCAATTCCTTTCTCACGAAAAGGAGTTGCCCCTGCTAAGTAGAACTTAATACGCTGGTCATTAACTCGTGTAATCACTTTTTGCCATCCGGTAGTAAAAGTGCTATCCGTTTCAATATCCAAGATTTTTACATTACTGTCAGATACCGATATTTCACCTTCAATAGCAGAAATTGCGGGACGTCCAATCGGGATTGAATCTGTGAAACAATCCGTGTAGGTTATGGTTTCAACTTGTTCCAATGTGTCTGCGGAAAAGTACATCCGCATATCTGATACAATTATGTTGCTTATGGTTTTTGTTGCACCAACCGCATCGGTTACCGTGAGGTCGGTTGTTCCACCTTCATACCCTATCAGCCATCCATCTTGACGAATTTTAGCTACACGACCATCACTAACTGTCCACGTATATGGTAGATTACCATTCGAAGCAGTAAAAAGCAGCGAATCGCCGGCTACTAAACTTGCACTTGCAGGAGAAATGGTGAGTACGGGAAGTTTTTTGGGTGTAAATGACCCGTTATCAGTTACGGCTGCAATATCCTCGTTGAAAATTACGTTGGAAAAATTCAATCCTGTTCCGGAAGTTGCATTAGAAAGCACTTGAAAACGTAGTTTGACAAGCTCTGCTGAACTTGCTCCCAAAGGCTGTGCAGAAGCAAAAGCAAGATTTAGGTTTCCGCCCACAGTTTCGCCTGCCGATACGGAAGCATTTTCAAGCAATGTTTCTGCTTTATCTACTCCCAAAAATTGTAATACATTCGCATTGTAAGTCAATGTAAATTGCCCTGAAAGTATATTGAGAGAGCTAAAATCGGTTGTATTTATCGGAACTGTTATCTCCCAACCTTGCCATTGTTGCAGGTCGGTAGGAATAGATAAGCGTATTGCCGTTACATTGAAAACACCATCGGTTGTGTCCCGAACTCCGGCAGCATCTACAGCAAAAACCTTTGTACTCCCATGCGCCAGAGCTGTTACCAAACCGGTTTCCGATACGCTTGCCACAAGAGGATTGGTTACTCCCCACGTAACGGGGTTGGTAACATTCCCACTCACACTGCATTGTGAGGTTTGCCCAACAGCTAAAAAACTTGTATTGGGGGAAACCTTGATCGTAGGTTTATTGGCAATAACAACATTCCCATTTTGATAGGAAGCTGTGGGTGCGCCCTCGTTCAGTACACATTCGGCTACAACAAAATTCAGCGATGCGTTTCCGGCTGCCAATGCTTCAAACGTAAGCGTAATGAGCGTACCGTTTCCTTCTATTTTGCTTGTAGCAGCTCCCGACAATGTAACTTTACCTGCTTGCTGCGTGTTTGCTACATTTGAGAAGTTTTGCAATTTGACGTCGTATTGTACGTTTTTTACTTGAAGCAAATTAGAATTATAGCTTACAGCAAAAGTATAAGCAAGCACATTGTGCGGTGATAAATCCGTATCAACGGACAACTGCACATCTATCGTCTCTCCTACCGTCATTTGCAAGCCTGTGGGCAGGGAAAAAGCGGGAGTTTGCCCCAATCCCACAAGCGGCATAAAAGCAAGAAGACAAAATGCAATATAATATTTTATATGTTTCATTATTTTTCTTTTTGAAGTTTGGAAATAATACTTTTTTCAGAAGCATCACGAATTTTTTCATATGCTTTTACTCTCTATTTTTTCAAGAACTTCAATTTTTGCACTTTTCCGTTGTGTTCTATCTCTATAAAATACAATCCATTACTGAAAGAACTGATATTCAGTTTATTTTCAATTAAAGCAGTTGTTTGAACTTTTTGACCGGAAATATTAAATATGCTTACCGTCGCATCGTTTGAAACTCCTGATAGGTATATCACATCCGTCGCAGGATTGGGGAAGCAACGAATTTCAGCATCGTGATCTGCAGCATCAAAACCGGTTGGAGAACGGAATATTACTGTTCCTGCAGTAGCGGCAGAAGTTTCATCTTTTTCGTTTACACGGAACAACTCTGCCGAAATATTGGTTTGGAAATCGGCTTTTACATTTTCCGAAACACGGAAACGAACCATGTTCCAATTATCCCCTGCTTTCCCATCCGTAGAAGCGGCTGCGAGGTAAATTCGTCCATTTTCATTATCAATACGTGTAGCCTGCATAAAACCTGTATTGATAGCCGGAAGTATTTCCATTACTTGCAATAAAGTCGGGTTAAAAGCAAGTACCATATCCACTCCTACAGACGAAGGAATATCTTTCAGTGCCAAAGGAAGCAACAAGTCATTTTCGTACGTAATCTCACCGGAACCTACTGCAAGTGAAGGATCTATACGGCGAGGCGCTTTCAAACTTCCCGGCATATTGGAATTTATTCCGGCTACGTATTCTAATATCAATGTAGCGTCATAAGCAGTAATACTGCCATCCCCGCTTGCATCTGCCGCAAGGGTTTGAGCCGGATTTAACGTAATTGCCGAGATAGCTGCCTGCAAAACCAATGAAGCATCGTAAGCTTGAACTGTTCCGTTGGTACTTACATCGCCAATCAAAGGCTGATTTAATCCTGCTGTAAAAATCGGCGTTACGTTAACACCTTCACTAATTGCTTGACGTGTACCTGAAGGTCCTGTAGCTACAACAGGTCCTTCGGCACTTCCCCACCAACAATTCTGTGCTTGAATGGTAAAAGATTGATTTACATTGTTGACAGCACGTTGGCTCATTCCTACAAAGTCACAGTTATCAATTACCGGATTGGATGCACCTGTTGCCTGAACAGCATTTCTATTCGTGTAGAAAGTTACGTATTCTAAGGTTGGACTTGCTCCAGTGGTGGTAATAGCTTCATAAGCATTTTTCACAATCACATGCTTCAATTGACAATCGGCATCTATGGATGCATCGGCAAACTGGATACCATACCAATGTGAACCGTTTGCCACCGTGGCAGTACTATCGGCATTGGTGTCGCCACCATAGTAATCGTCGTAAATGGAAGTGAATACAATCGGTTTTTCGGGTGTACCAATAGCTTTGAGCCATCGATTGACAGTTATTTTCGTGTTATCCAGAAATTTACATTTTACTCCCGGATTTATTGTCAGCTCTGCATCTACTACATAATTTTCAAAAATATAAGGTGCATTCTCCATTTCACCAAATGGTAGCGGATTTACCGTAACATTTTGATTAAGTGTTTCATTCATCACTTTTATCCCTTTGTAAGAAGCTCCGCTAAAGGTGTTGCCTATCAAAGAAGCAGGGAAACATAGCAATGAAGTTTCAAGCGGGTAAGTGGTATTGTTGAACACGCTGTTTTCTATTACAGGTGCTGTTCCGATACCGGTCATTCGCACTCCCCGCGATAAATTATCAAAACGCACATTACGTAAAGTAGGTGAAGCTCCCGCTGTTATTACGCCATAGCCATTGCTTTTCAATATTAAGTGCTCCAATGTACCCGATGAACCGGTGTTAAAATTGATAAATGTGTGGTTGTATCTACCGTAATTTTGGGTTACAGTTCCATCTTGATTAAAATCAAGCGGAGAACCGTAGTTATCATCTCGTTGGTCTGTAATTACAACCGGTTTTTCGGCTGTTCCGGCAATATTAAGCGTTCCATTCACATCAAAACAGTTATACAAATAATTATCCTGATTTCTTTTAAAGCTCGCTCCGGCAGGTATGGTTAATGTAGTGCCGCTTCCTACTGTCAATGTTTGAGTTAACCAATAGGTAATATCAGTATTTCCGGCAAAAGTATAAAGTGGTAAGGTGCCTGAAGTATTAAAGGTTTCACCTATCAGCTCAATACCCATAATGCTTACGTTGGAAGCGGTATTGCCTTCGTGAAGTGAAGCTGTGCTGAAAGCGTGTTTTTCTACAGGTACTTGCAGATTATTAAATGCTGTGTGGCGGATAACGGCATTGGATGTTCCCTGTATGGAAACTCCTTTTCCGGAACATTGCTCAATTTTACTGTCTTCTACTGTAGCAGCAGAGTTAAGAAAGCAAATGCCATGATATGTATAAGCTATATCGGTAAATTTTATACTATTTTCGCCTGTGGTATTTCTAAAAGTAATCCCGAAATAATCATAATGCCAATTCCCTTTCCCGGGTGTCGTGGAATTTCCGTTGTTATTCGTATCGCCTCCCTTGCTGTCATCATGGATAGAAGTAAGTGTTATCCGCTCGGCAGCATTTCCGTTTAGTTTAAGTGTACCATCCACATAAAATCCGGTTCCTTTGAATATTAATCCCGGGCTGACTTGTACGCTAGCACCAGTGTTTACATGCGTGTTAGACGAAATATATATTGCATTTTCAGGTGTGTTACTTCCTATGATTCCGGCAGTTTTGGTTAGTGTAACATTGTAATCAATTCTACTATCTTGTAAATATATAGCCTGATTTGCATTGTTAACAAACTCAACATTATTAAATGTCGGTTTAGCCGACCAAGTTTGAACTATGGGGGAATGATCACTATTTTCAATTCTTACGTTAGTGGCTAATCCGGTAGCTTCAGGTCCGTAATATGCCAATCCGTGTCCACAGGAAAAGAATGTACTGTTTTGAACATTTACGGCAGTACGCGAAAAC
>Ga0208040_1002173_pt1 | contig 17748 bp, 15 predicted proteins | sample AD_UKC083_MetaG_FD_184431 | JGI IMG/M metagenome (GOLD analysis project Ga0208040, IMG submission 184431) | Active sludge microbial communities of municipal wastewater-treating anaerobic digesters from USA - AD_UKC083_MetaG (SPAdes) (version 2) | ecosystem: Engineered > Bioreactor > Anaerobic >...
TTGAATTTTGCTCACTTTCAATCATTTCATCTGTATCCAAATATTTCCAGCCAAGAAGTTTGGCAAGATTTCTGCCATAGTAGCTTTTTCCTGATCCACGCATGCCTGTGAGAACTATATTCATTTTGTAAAAATCATTTTTTTGAATCCTATCACGAGCAAAAGTGATATGAATAATACTACTCCAGTTACGATTAACGGGACATCGTATCCAAATTTATCTCCCATCGGGCCAAATATCATACTGCTGATTGTTCCTCCGATGATTGTTATGAATGTGAAGATGCTGGCGTTGCCACCGACCCTTTCTGCTTGGAATAATTTAGTCAGTCCGAATGCGAGGAATACAAACATCGCTGCGTCGCCCGTTTCATGAATTACTCTGAATAAAAACGATATCATCGGTTCTCTTGTTGTGGCCATAAAAATATGCCCAATTGCTGATAAAAATAATCCTAAGTATAGAACGTGTCTTACTTCTAATTTTCTTAATGAATTTGAAAATAAAATTGATGTTATCCCCATTGAAAGGATAGAAAATCCCATATATAGTCCCGCGTTTTCTTTTGATAATCCGAGAGTTTTATTTACGAAAAGTCCGTAGCTTGTATTCTCCGCACCGAAGTGGAACGAAAACAAGAAAATTACCAACATAAAGAACAAAACTTTTGGATTTATTATGTCTGATTTGTATTTAATAAATTCGAAATCTGTTGTCACGCTTTTTGGAAGTATGATCGAAACTAGTGTAAAAATTGCGTACCCTGAACCTGTTATTGTTATTAATGTTTTGAAAATTTCACCCATGTCGGTGCTCGCATTTAGTATTTTTCCGCCCAATATTACACCTGCTCCCAAGAATAAATAATTTAGTGCTTGAAATGTTGCGATTCTTTTTGTCACTTCGTGTTTTCCCATCGATTTATAGAAGAGGCTGTCCATCGAAGTTGTGTATAAGTTGTATCCAATTCCTCCGATGCTAGTGAATAAAATTATTGCCGGGAATGTGTGAAATTGACTAATTCCGAAGCATTGAGTTGCGAGTAAAAGCAGTGCGAGTGTGATGAGATTTTTTGATTTAATTTTATCGTTGATGAAGCCCGACGGAAGAATTGTGACAAAACCTGTGAGCGAAAAAATGGCCGTTATAAGACCTATTTCTACGCCTGAGAATCCGAGTGCGTTGTAATAAACCGCCCAGAAAAAACTTGTCGCATATGCAAACATTTTTATGAAGCCGTTGAAAAATCCTATATTCCAGATTGATGTTTTGAAACTCATTTTGTGTGTTATTTATGTGATTTGTTTTTTTTGTTAGTGCGATTCTGGCGGTTCAGTCGATTCAAGTCCGACCAAAATTCAGGGTAACTTTTACTGACTATGGATGGATTTTTGATTTTGAGGCGAGGCAAAATTGTCTTTTTTAGTACTCCAAACGCCATCGCGATTCTGTGGTCGTCGTGTGGGTCGATCGTTATACGTTTGCGAGCGTTTTTCTCGATTAGAGATTGTTTGCCGAGGCCTTTAATTTCTATGAAATTTGTGCCGGTGCGGATGTCTACGTCGAGTTTTTTTAATTCTGTTTCAAGCGCAATTATTCTATCAGATTCTTTGATTTTCAAGTTAGCGATATTTGTAATTTTTGTCGTGCCGTTTGCGCATGCTGCGAGTATTGCAAATGTCATAACGAGGTCTGGTGTTGCGTTCATGTCTACAACTCCAAGCGGTTTTATGTCACCGGTTTTTACTTCCATTTTTTTTAGGTATTTAATGAACGCGATATCGCCTTGGATCGATTTTTCTGAGAGGTTTTCTATCTGCAATTTGATATTGCGCAGTAACGCATAGGCTCCTAAGTATGATGCTGATGATGCATCTGCTTCGATGAAAAATTCTTTCGGTTCTTTTTGAAATTCTTCAATCATTTTTAATGTCATTTCTATGTATGACACCGATACTTTTTCTCCTATTAGAGCAATTTCAACTTTGTTGAAAGCCAGAGGTGCTATCATCAAAAGTGCAGATAAAAACTGACTACTTTTGCTTCCAGAAATTTCAGTTTCTCCGCCTAGAAAGTCTGATTTGTGAATTTTTACCGGCGGGCAACCATTTGTGCTTTCAACTTTGCATCCAAGCTTATTTAAAGCTTTTACCAGGTCTTCGATCGGACGCTTTTGCATTCGTTTTGAGCCTGTTATTATCACTTCTTTGCCGGTTGCGGCTGCGAAGGCGGTGAGAAATCTGAGTGCGGTTCCCGCGTTCCCGAGGTTGATTTTTCTCGGTGTTTTTTTTGACGTCAAGAGTTTCAATCCTTCTTTCATTATTCTTGTGTCGTCGCTTGTACTTAAGTTTTTTAATTTTGGAACTTTTAGTCCAAGCATTTTATTAACTTCGCGAAGTAGAAGTGCGCGGTTTGAAATACTTTTTGATCCTTTGAGTGCTATTTTAAATTTTTTCATTGTAAATTGTGACTTCGCCGATACGTTTCGGCAGGACTAGATTTATTGAATTTCCATGCTTTTTCTTGTCGTTTTGAATGTTTTTCAATGTCGGTTTATGCATTGTGTAGACGGGCAAACCGGCTTTCTTGAGTAATTTTTTTATACAACTAGAATTTTCTTCGGAAAGCAGTTTTTTTTCTACAGCGATTCTATTTATAAGGACCATTCCCAGCGAAATTGCGAATCCGTGTAGAAGAGTGTAGTTCGATTGTTTTTCTAATGCGTGACCAAATGTGTGTCCGTAGTTTAAAATTTGTCTTAAGCCTTTTTCTTTTTCATCTTTTTCTACAATTTCCGTTTTGATTTTGACGCAATCGCGGATTAGTTTCTCTATAATTTCTCCGTTTAATTCGAGAATTTTTTCCAGATTTTTTTCTATAAAATTAAATAAAGAGTGACTTCGAATAACCCCGTATTTAATTGCTTCAGCAAGACCATTTCTGACATGTTTAATTGGTAAGGTTTTCAATATGAACGGATCGATAAAAACCGCCGAAGGTTGATGAAATGTGCCAATCAAATTTTTTCCGGAGCCCAAATTCACTCCTGTTTTTCCGCCGATACTGCCGTCTATCATTGCCAGCAAAGTGGTTGGGATTTGGACAACCGGAATGCCGCGCATGAATATTGATGAGACGAATCCGCCGACATCTCCGACAACTCCTCCACCGATCGCGATCACGCACGAATCTCTATCGAAACCTTTTTCGATTATTTGACCGCAAAGACTTTCCACAGTTTTGAAATTTTTCGATTTTTCACCATTTGGAAACGAGAAAATTTCCGCATTAAATCCTTCGCGGCGTAAATTCCATAATAATTTTCCTCCGTATAATTTTTTGACTTTTGAATCTGTTATTATTGCGAAACTTTGGCTTATTTTTAAGCGTTTGAGTTTCTTTGCTATGTCTGGAAATGATCCTTGTTTTATTTCAATGTGCGATTTTGTTCCCATTATAAATTCTTTATTGAAGAGTTTTGTTTACAGCTTTTATTATAGGCTTAATTTCTTCTGTTAAATTTTTAAATTCTTTCGGCAAAATTGACTGATACCCATCACTCAAAGCATGTTTTGGATTTGTGTGGACTTCTATCATGAGCCCGTCAGCTCCGCATGCGATTGCCGCTTTGCTCATTGGAGTTATTAACTCGACTTCTCCAGTACTGTGACTTGGATCTACTATAATAGGAAGATGACTCAATGTTTTTACAGTCGGAACAGTTGCAAGTGAAAGTGTGTTTCTTGTGTTGTCTTCAAATGTTCGGATTCCTCGTTCGCAAAGTATCACATTTGAATTTCCTTCTTTCATTATGTATTCGGCTGAGGAAAGGAATTCTTCGATTGTTGAGCCCATGCCTCGTTTGAGTAGAATCGGTTTTTTCGTTTTTCCGACGGCTTTTAATAATGCAAAATTTTGCATATTTCGTGTGCCGATTTGTAATATGTCTGCGTATTTTGAAACCAATTCAACATCTTTTGTGTCCATTACTTCTGTGACAGTAGCCATTCCGTATTTATCTGCGATTTTTTTGAGAATTTTTAATCCTTTTTCACCGAGTCCTTGGAAGTCGTATGGGTTTGTGCGTGGCTTGTATGCTCCGCCTCGAAGTAGCTTCACTCCTGATTTTGAAAGTTCTTTTGCAATTTTATCGAGTTGTTTTTCTGATTCTATAGCGCAAGGTCCCGCTATCAATATGATTTTGTCTCCGCCTATTTCCAGTTTTTTTACTTTTATAATTGATAGTGATTTTTTACCTGTTTTTTTTATCAACTTCAATTTTTTATATTCTTTTAACATTGTTAAATTTCATTTATTTATGGGTTTTCTCAAGCTTGCGGGTAAAGCTTGCGGATCGCATTATACAAAAGAAACTGAATTTATGGAAAAGATATGTTAAAATCCTCGCATGATTATAGACACTCACGCACATTTGCAGTTCCCGGAATTTAATTCTGATATTGAAGATGTTTTGCGTCGTGCGGCGGAAAAAGGTGTTGGGAAAATTATAAATGTTGGATGCAATTTGGATGCATGCAGTAGGGGACTTACGCTGATTGATTTGTATGATTCAACAGGTTCAGCAAATGGTCAAAAAGGGTCAATGGAGACGTCTGGGGTAGAGCTTTTTGCGACTCTGGGTTTGCATCCTTATGATGCGAAAGTTTTGACTTATGATTTATTGAAAAATTGGGAAGAAAAAATTAAAAAATACGGAAAGAAAATTGTGGCGATAGGGGAAATTGGGCTGGATTATTTCAAAGCGCAAGTTTCCCATGAAATCCAGCAAGATGCTTTCAAACGCCAGATTGAATTCGCTCAAAAAATGAATTTGCCGATCGTTGTGCATAATCGTGAGGCTGATGAAGATACATTAAGGATTTTGCGCGAAAGTGGACTTGGGAAAGGTGGCACAGGAAAAGTAGTTTTTCATTGTTACGGATCTTCTTTGGATTTCGCTCGAGAGGTTTGGAAAGAAGGTTTTTATACTTCTTTTACAGGAGTGATTACGTATCCGAATGCGGCTGATTTACGTGAAGTTGTAGCTGAGTGTCCGAATGGGCGATGGATGGTAGAGACTGATTGTCCTTATCTCGCGCCACAGGGCGTGAGAGGGCAGAGAAATGAGTCTTCGTATGTGAAGGAAGTTTTGGAAAAAGTTGCGGAGGTGAAAGGATTGAGGTTAGGGGATGCGGAAAAATTGCAGGAAGAAAATGCTGTAAATTTTTATTTTATCTGCTCTTCTGTTGTTCGTGGTGGTGAATGTGGCAAAATTTAGAGTGTCAATTTTAAAAAAGGGTCGAATTATATATCTTTTCGTATTCTTTTGCCATTTTTTCTGCTGAGAAGTTTTTTGTGACTTCGGCTTTTCCTGATTTGGATAGATGATCTCTGAGTAGTTTGCTTGAAATGAGTTTTTTGATTGCTTCTTTTAATTCTTCTGCGGATTCTGGTGTGACGAGGAGGCCCGTTTTATCGTTTTCGATGATTTCAGGAATTCCACCGGTTTTTGTTGCGATGACTGGTAGGCCGGAAATCATGGCTTCGAGGTTTACTAAACCGAAGGCTTCGCGGACGCTTGGAAGGACGAAAAAGTCTGCGCTTTTCATTAAATGTGGAATCTTTTTTTGACGGCCGAGGAGTGTGACGTATTCTGTTAATCCGCGTTTTTCAATTAACTTTTCGAGCGTTTCGCGTTGCGGGCCGTCACCGGCGATAGAAAATCTTATATTCCGTTTGTTTTCTGGAAGTTCTTTGATGAGTAGTTGGATCGCGTGAAGTAGGATGTGGATGCCTTTTCTTGGGTGGAGCTCTGCGACCGTGAGTCCGACTAGACTGGTGTCTTTCATCGGACGATCTTCTTCTTCGCTGTGTGGAATATTGAATATATCTTCGCGGATGTCGCGGATTGTATTTTTGTTTAGGCTTAAAAATTGTGATTTCCACCAGGTGAGATCGATTCCGTTATGTATGACTTTGATTTTTTTTGCGTGTTGCGGATAAAGTTTTTCGAGGAGTTTTTTGTTGTCGTGTGAAATCGCAATAATTTTTGAGATATTTTCTAATGTGAATTTTTTGAATAAATTCTTGATAAAGTTTATTTCAAAAGGGTCGTGTTCGGTTACTATTATTGGAATGTTTGCAGATTTTCCGGCTAGTAATGCAAACCTTCCGCTTGCCGGGTTCCATAGGTGAACATGCATGAGGTCTATTTCCTCATTTTTAATGATCTCTTTAATTAATTTAATCTGTTTTGAGTCATTTTTATTTTTAACCGCTAGACGAATAGTTCTTATTTCAAAATTTTGAAGATTTTGTGCGAGTTTATCCAGAGTAGGGTATGGCCCTAAACAAACTATTGGCGCGAATTTTTTCTTGTCCAAAAATTTAGCCAACAAAAACATCTGAAGTTCCGCGCCTCCAGATAACGGTGTGTCGGTAAAGAAAAGGATTTTTTTTGTCTTTTTATTCACGGCAAGAACTATACTTCAATTCTCTATTGATTTGAAGCTTTATTCTTTTGAATGTTGTCTTCTTTTGTAGAGGTATAAAGCTAGTATTAAAAGTCCTATTAAAAGACCTATCAACAGATTTCTTGTACTCAAAATTCCACCTAATCCTCCTCCCAATATACTTGCTTGAAGGTCCGCCGAATTTATTCCTGTTTCTTCTGATATTGTTGGAATTAATTCTTCAGTTTCCGGTAATAAAATTTGTGTTTCTGTCGTTGGAAGAGCTGCAATTAGTGGAGTTATCGGCGTGGGTGTTATTAATAGTGGTGTGATTGCTGGTTGAATTAAACTTGGTATTTCTGGAGTTGTTGGAAGATTTGGTTCTGTATCTGATGAGTTGTCTGTAGGAGGTCTCCTGTAATATCCGCCACTACTTCCTCCTCCACTATGATTGTTGTCTTCCTCGTCTTCCTCGTCTTCTTCGTTATCACTGTCTTCGTTGTCATCATCATTGTTTTCTTCTTCTCCTTCATTATCTCCTTCGTCATCGTCCTCATCGTCATCGTCCTCATCGTCCTCATCGTCATCGTCATCCTCTTCGCAGGCATCACCAATGCCATCACCGTCTGAGTCAGTCTGGTCAGGATTAGAAACAGCAGGGCAATTGTCTGAGTCATCGTCTATGCCGTCCTCGTCAGTATCGGTACTTTCATCATCCTCGTCATCATCATCATCATCACCATCGTCGCCATCATCACCATCATCATCATCGTTATCATCGAATGTCAAAATTGCAAAAATGCTGTCTATTAAAACTGTTGCACCGTCAATACTGCCATTCTTTTTCGTTGTTGCTTCAATTCGTAAATTTTTTATTTGTTCGGAAGTCCATGCTCTGTCTTCCGTAACGTCCAAAGTTATCTGATTATCCGTTGTGTTTGTTGGTACGAAAGTTAGACTTTCTCCTCCGCCTCCGGCGCTATTGTGAGTTTTGTAGCTTAAAGTTAACTCGTCATCGGATATTTCACCGATTGTGTGGTATTCAATTGCTATACTGACGTTTGTTGGACTGAATTCAGGTTCATCAAAACTAGAAATTTCAATACTGTTTGTTGAATTATTAATTTCTATTTCTGCATAAACATTATCAGGTTCGCCTGTTGCCTCGTTCCCTTCTTGTATAGTATTATTTCCTTCGTTTGTTTTAAATTCCGATCCATAAAAATTCAATGTATATGCGAGTGCTGTTTGCGGAATTGTCGTGAATATTTATAGCATCGTAAAAAATATCGCTGAAAATTTGCGAATACTAAAATCTGAAGTTTTCATATATGGTTTGGATTATTGTAAAAAATTTGCCCCTTTCCTGCACATTATCCTCACATATACTTTTTTGTAAATATTATTTCTTGAATTTGAATATGTTTTGCGATAAAGTTTCGTGCGTTCGAGTAAGGCACGGTCTGTATCGCTTCGCGACATCATCCCTTTACTCGAAGTTGAAAAGTAGATAATTTCTCAGGTCTGTATCGCTTCGCGATACTAGCCCCTCGTTCGGAACTTAAAAGAAAGTAAACTTTCTTTTTGTTCCTCCCTCGGGTTTGTAGCTCAGTCGGTAGAGCAGCTGCCTCTTAAGCAGACGGTCGTGGGTTCGAATCCCGCCAGACCCACCAGAAATTAAATAAACGGATCGTAGGCCCACTGAAGTAGCGCTTGTCTTTGACGTGGGCGACATGAGAGGTCTCCTGGCATGCAATTTTTTCGGATTTGCCCTGCATGGCGAGAGAATGCTTTCCATCGTTTGATTTGGCGGTTGTCGAGGATTGGATCACGACGTCCTATATAATACCGGCAGTACCATTGGAACCATCCTCTCACGTCAGGATCACCTGGTATTATCCAACCTTTTCTCAGCCATTCGTGTAGTGATTGGCGTGATTTTATCCCGAAGAAATTTTTGCTTACATCTGCTTTTTTATGCGATAATTTTCCGACTTTTTCAGCATCTTCGAACCATTTTCTCGGAAATTCATCTCTGCAATCATTCAAATATTTACCTTCGAAAACTCCAAGTTTTAGCATCTTGGCAGGGGATAGGGCGGGTTTAAAATCCGGATGGAAATTCTTTCCTATCGACTCGGTCAAAACATACCGATAATTTTTCTGCATTTTGTCATTAACAAAAATAACTTTGCTCATGTTTGTATTTTACCATGACTTGCATAAACAAACGGTCGATATCTATTAAGCGGCAGTTTCTCTTAACGTTTTTTCCGCATTTAAAATTTTTCTATATCCTCCGGTCGTAAGATGTAAATTGTCTGATGCAAGTTGGGTGTCTGGAGAATCTATACCTGTGTCTAGGTAGTATTTTGAATATTCTGGATTTTCCTTTAATGCTTTATTAAATGCGAGTATTTGACTCTTTTTTGGGCCGTATAATTGACCTGGGGACATTTTTACTTGTACTCCGTTTTTTTCAAATAATTCAGCTATTTGTTTGTAAGTCTTTAGATTTTCTTCAACGGTTTTGTCTATTGATCTTGTTGTAGAAAGACCATTCACGCACATTCCGACCAGTACTATCCTTTTTGGCATACTTTTTGGATTTATACGTGGGAGAACAGTCATTTCCAATTCGCGCAATACGGTGTGCGGAGACGCTCCTACTATTCCTATTGTTCCTATTGCAGGATCTCTATTTGCACTTGCCAAGCCATTTACAGAACTACTTCCTACAAACCATGTCTCTTGATTTGGTTGTATGTTTATATGTGCTGATAATTTGTCGATGGTTTTGTATGTTGCGATCAATGACTCTGTTTTTTCCAATGGTTTTGTTCTGAAGAATGTTAGTGATGAACGTGCTCTTTTTCTGCTAGAGGCTAATCTATTTGCTGGAATCTCCATGTCATAACAGAAAATATGTGCTAACTCTTGTACCGAAGCTCCTGCTTCTGCTCTTGATAAAAGTCTTGCACCGCTTTTACCTTTTATATCTCTAATCATTCTCGCTACGTTTTTTACTGGATCCAACCTCTCTTCCAAAGTCATGCCCTCTCCTCTTCCGTGTATGTATAATTGGAATAATCCAGCAGAATCTTCTCCCGGGACGCTGGAAGGTATATTTCTTAATCCAGATTCGTGATGAGCATTAACTATCGCAGCGGCTATCAAATTTGGATTTGTTAGTCCTGCGGCTTTGAATTCTCTTTCTATGATTTTTGCGTTTTCTAATTGAGTTCCATCTAGTCTTTTTAATATCTGTTCAACTACGCTTTGATTTGGGTCTAAGTCCGTTTCATCTGCGAATGGCATACTCTCTTCTCCACTTGCATAATTGTGATCGTCTATCTCGGGTTCATTTTCTTCTCTTGCCTTGTCATATTCTGCTAATTTTTCTACATATTGTTTAATCGCTGACTGGTCCGCGTTTTCTGATAGATCGGTTTCTTTGTCAGATAAAATTCTAAATTTATCTCCGGTATATGTTGGAATGTATCTTCCTTGTGCGTCCGTGTATGCGACTCTGCCTTTGTGTCTTCCGTTTGTTACTAATTGTTTGTGCGCTTTAACTATTTCTCCTGTTGTTTTCATTATCAGTACGTCTTGAATGTCATTATCAAGCAAGATGTCTCCTAATCCTATATTCATCTCGTGACTTACACCTTTTGCGTCTTTTCCGAATTTCATGTAGTTCAATGTGTACCATTCATTATCTCTTGTGCTTGTGTATGCTCTGATTCTACGAGCGGTTTCGTCTTTTAGATTTCTAATTTGATCTACAGGATTTTCTGCTTGCTCCGGTTTTGGATTTAATACTCTGGATTTTTTTCGAAGATCTACAACGGTTGTTTTTCTGATTGCTTCTTCGTCTAATTTTGCCTTATCTTCTTTTATTTCTTCTGTTACTTGTAGATATTTTGTGTGGACTGCCTTTGACGGATTCTCTTGATTGATTTCTTCCGCTTTTTTTAATGCTTCAGCAGGATCGTATTGTGAACCTGTGAGGCCTGAAAGCAACATATTTGCAATCATTTTGTATTCTCTTTTTCCTGGATGGACTCCGTCTTCTGGAATTTCATATTTTTCATCACCGGTTTTTTCTGTCCGTTCCATGCATTCTTCATATAGATCAAACAAATTGATTCCCTCTGCGCTTGCGATTTTTCTTAGTTCTTCATTGCATATTTTTACTCTAGTTTCCCAATCAAATTTTGGCATATCTTTGTGAGGTGGGATTGTGATTAACATGACTTTTTTGAATGGAGGCTGTTTTTTTGCCGCCTTGTGGTATAAATCTGCGAGTTTTCTTGCTACGTCTCTTGGGTCTGGGTTTTGACTTGAATATCCAATGTCGTTTGTTCCGCCTTGTATTATTAAATATGGAAATTTTGTTGAATCAACTTGGTCTATCTGAGATGAGATTGTATCTTTTCCGGCATCTGTTCTTACACCTCCGACTGCAAGCATTTTTCTGTTTCCAAGTTTTTGACCTCTTTCTTGATCCATTTCATTTAAAGCACGCTCAATACCTGTTCCGATAGAATCTCCAACTAAAGCAACTTCAGATGGTTTTGGAGGAACTATTTCGGCTTGAGCTGAAATTCTTTCTGCTTCGCTGGCTGTCGTAATTCCTTCTCTTGCGGTATCTAATAACGGGTTTCCGGTCTCGACTTGAGGTTGCGGAGTGGTGTTTTTTGTCTCTGGGCCTTTATTTAAGTTATCAAATGCTAGGCGATGCTCTTTAAACATTATTTTTGTTTTTAAATTTATCTTGGCATTATATCATAAAAAGAGGTTTGGATCAACGTTTAATTGATTAAAAGAGCATTAAAAAAGCACAAAAAGATGTACAAAAATCTTCATAAAATGTAAAAACATTTGATTTTCTGACAAAAAATCACGAGAATGTCATTCGTGCATTGAGGACTCCTAAGCCCAGGTGGCGGAATTGGTAGACGCGCAGGACTTAAAATCCTGTTCTGGAAACGGAGTGCGGGTTCGATTCCCGCCTTGGGCACCATTTTTCTATCTTGTCGACGTGTTTACTTTCTTTCATATCGATGAGAGGGGGAGTGGGTGGTGGTCTGAAATGTATAAAATAATTAACCAATTTCATATGAGCACAGAAAGAAAGCATTTATTACTTGTGGGTATTTTTGTAATGGCTCTTGTTCTCGCTAATACACTCGGAGCGAAAATAGCTGAGTTCTCGGTGCCTACATGGATAGCTTTGCCTTTGGATGTTATCTTTTATCCAATTATTTGGCTAGCAAGTCAGGTTTTGACTTGGACTGGAAATGATCCTTTGCCATTTAAGTTTTTTGACACAGTTAGAGTTTCGGTTGGAATTTTGACAGTTCCTTTGATGTTTTTGGTTGTGGATATTGTCCATGAATGTTTTGGTAAAAAAGCTTCGAAAGATATGATTCATGTCGGAGTTGTAGCTATGCTTCTTATGATTGGGATAACCTTGATTTCTGTTGTACTGCCTCCCGCTGAGAGATTTGCGGAACAAAACCCAGCTTATGTTTCTTTTTTCTCAACCAGCGTGAGAATGGCTATCGCAAGCATTTTGGCTTTTTATATATCTCAAATGAACGATATTTTCGTGTTTCACTTCTTCAAAAGAGTGACAAAAGGCCGTTTTTATTGGATTCGTAAAAATTTGTCGACTTTTATAGGAGAATTATTAGATTCTACTATATTTATGTTCGTTGCTTTTTATCATCCTGAAACGTTCCCGGCTCAATTGGTCGTGAAATTGATTATTCCTTATTGGATATTTAAAATGTTGTTTGCGGTTTTGGATACACCATTTTCATATCTTGGGATTTGGTGGGTCGGAAGAAAGGCGAAAATCAATGAATAAGACTGCATAATGAACAGGCCTTTGGTTTTGAAGGCCCGAATCTTGTGAAGTCTACGTCTAGTTAAATCTCTCAAAATGAATAGATTCTTTTGAAAGTCCTTTTTCAATCATTATATTATTTACTTCATCTACCATTTCTTTTAGTCCGCAGATGTAGACTTCGGTTGAATTTGCTTCTGGGTTTTGTGCGCGCAGATAGTTTGTAACGCGGCCTACGAAGCCTGTGAACGATTTGTCTTCAGGGCGTGATACTGCGATTGAGTATTTGAAGTTTGAATATTTTGTAGCGATTGAATCGAAGAGGTTTTTATAAAAAATATCCTTGACAAACCGGACGCCGAATACGAGTTCGAACTTTTGCGCGTTTTCGCTCGTTAACTGTTCTTCCAACATTGCTTTTATGGGTGCAAGGCCAGTGCCTGTTGCTACCATAAATACTTTTTTGTTCTGCTGTGTATTAAAAATAAAATGTCCGTTCGGTCCCAAATACTCTATTTCTGTCCCTTCATTCAAACTATTTAAAAAATTACTTCCACTACCGCCTTCTATAACTTTTACGCAAAGTTCAAATTCGCCAGTTGCTGTGATACCTGATACTGAATATGAGCGAAATGTAATTTTTTCACCTGGCACTTTGATTGATACGAATTTTCCGGCTTTAAAATTCTGAAAAAACATCCCTGGGTCTTTTGGTTTGAATTTTAATTCAATGACATCGTAAGTCAGATTTTGCTTCTGTATGAGAGTTGCTTTATTTAAGTCCATTATAATCTTAGTTATGTCCTGTAAATGAAGATACTACAAGGACTATTGTTGCTGCAATAATTCCTATGATTGTTAGCCACGATATTATGTTGCCGACAGGTTTATTTGTATGTTCTCCCATTATTTTTTTATCATTTATAATCTTCATTACGAATATAAGAATTATTGGTAGAAGAATTCCGTTTATGTCTTGAGAGATTATCATTACTTTTACGAGAGGTATATTTGGGATTAACATCAAAGCCGCTGGGAAAAGAGTCCCGAGTAAAATTATGCTGTAAAACATTTTTCCGCTTTTCCATGTAGTATTGAATCCGTATTCCCAGCCAAACGCTTCGCATATCGCATAAGCTGTTGCTACGGGTAATATAAATGCTCCGAGCATTGACGCTGCGAATAATCCAAAAGCAAACAATATGTATGCAAAATTCCCCGCGATTGGTTCCAGCGCCATTGCCGCGTCTTTTGCGCTATGAATCGTTATGCCTGCTTTGTACAAGGTTGCAGCTGTTGATACTATTATGAAAAAACTTACTATATTAGTGATAAAAGCTCCTGCGTATACTTCGAATTTTTCTATTTTGTAGTGTTTGAGATCGAGACCTTTATCTACTACGTATGATTGTATGAAAAACTGTCCCCATGGCGTAATTGTCGTTCCTATTAATGCTATTATTGTTAGTATAAAAGGAGTACTCCATTCAACATGTGGAGTGACCAGGCCTTTTAATGCTGAACCAAAGTCCGGATTTATTACAAATCCGTTGATTATATAAACCAGATAGAATGCGGAGAATACCAGAAATATTTTTTGAGTGGTTTTAAATGAACCTGTGAATAGAATTAATGCGACTATTGCTGCGGCGATTGGGACTGTTATATATTTGTTTACATCAAAAATTTCGAACGATGCGGCTATGCCGGCGTATTCTGCCGTGATTGTTCCTAGATTAGCCACCAGCATTGTAAGCATGGCAAAAGCTGTCCATTTTATTCCAAAACGTTCTCTGATAACTCCTCCTAAGCCTTGACGTGTTGTTAGTCCAATTCTTATTCCCATTTCCTGTGTGATTGCTAATGAGAAAGTTAAAAGAAAGAGAACCCAAAGCATGCTGGTTCCAAAATGTGCGCCCACTATCGAATATGTTGTTATTCCTCCGGCGTCATTGTCGGCATTTGCCGCTATGATTCCGGGTCCGATTACGCTAAAGAAAAACAATAATTTTGGCCAAATTTTTTTCATTTTGCTTAAAATTTACGCTTTTGGAATGAAAGATCTCATGATGTCATCCACAGTGACTACTCCTAAAAGTTTTTTCTTTTTATCTACAACTGCGACGGATAGTAAATTGTATTTTGTCATAGCTGTGGCTACGATGTCTATGTCGTCGTCTTCTTTTACGACGTGAATTCTTTTTTCTTTTCGCATGACTTCTTTAATTTTCTCGTTTTTTTCTGTAATTATCAAACTTCTTGTTGAGACGACACCTAAAAATTTACCGTTTTTGTCTACTACATATATGAATAATATTGAATGATGCATGTGCGAAAATTTTCGAATGTGTTCTATAACGTCTTGAACCGTATCGTTTGGTGTCGCTGTAATAAATTCGGTTGTCATCAATCCTCCGGCCGTATCTTCGTCGTATTCTAGGAATCTTCTAACTTTTTCTTTTTTCTCACCTCCTGGAAGTTTTCTCATTATTTCTCGCGATTGTTTGTCAGGCATTAATTGTATTAAATCTACTAACTCATCTACCGACATTTTATTCATCAAATTTGCAGTTTTTTCGGCTCCAAGGAATCTTATTAATACTTTTTGAATTTCAGGCTCTATTTCCTCAAAAACTCTTGCCGCTGTCGCGTGATCAAGTGATTCCAAAAGCGTACTTCCTTGGTGCAAATTCATTTTCTCGATGATGTTTGCTATATCCGCCGGATGAAGTTTTACGATATCCGCTACACCCTTTGAAAGGTGTAGTTTGTTGTCTGTTAATTCAATGGAATTCCATTCCAAGAAATTTGTTTTAAAAATTCTGTCAAAAATACTTGAGTAAAAGCCAAGTCTGCGCAACAAACCTCTTGTTGATATGTCGATTGCGATTAAACTCATTACTTGTTTAACTCTGCCAAATTGCAGATCGTTTACGCGGACGACTCTCATTCCTTCAAGATCAACTATCTGTTTGTCCAACACTGAATTTCTTAATGACACTATGTTTTCTCCTGTAGGAATTCCTTCTACGCATTCGCTAAACTTCTGATCGAGCTCTATTTCTTTAGGTCCCCACGTTTCAATTGCTTTCATCGGAATAAATATATCTTTTTTGGCCTTTTTATCTCTCATTACTATGCCCAAAAGGGGCGGGAAATTATCTGTATCCTCTTTTGTTGTTTTAATCAAAACATCGACGGTTTTACCGCCTACAACTTCTTCTATATCCCTAACTACTGCGCCGAGTATTGCGCTGAAAAATAGCATAGGTAACTGGTGATGAAATTAACTGTGAGTTATTTTTACCTTAATTACTTCTTTTTGGCAAGGTGTCTTGAGTGTTGCTTTTAGATGGAGGCGCCATCCGGATTTGAACCGGAGCATAACGGTTTTGCAAACCGCTGCCTTACCGCTTGGCTATGGCGCCTTAGGGAGCTTTGCGAGCCTTATAATAAAGCTCGAGTTTTCGTGAATTTCTTAAGGGTTCTTAAGCGTGAAGGATTTTAGCATGTCAGAAAGTTTTGTCACGACAATTTGATCTTCATTTGGCAAATACGCAGCTGTGACAATGATGCCAAAGCCATTTCTTGCGAGGCAAAGAGTCTTGAATTCAATCAAGCTTTCCGTTGCGCTTTTGCGTCCCTGAAAAGTTGAAACGAAAGTTTCGTCTCCCGCTACTGCTACTTTGTCACGGGATATTTCTTTGAAATTTATCAAGTTGTTTTGAGCTGCATTGATTGTCGCTGTGGCAAAATCTTTTGATGTAGTTGTTTCTTTTAATGGAGACTGGGATACATTTAAATTTGCTGTAAAAATTTCACTTTTAATGTTGTTTCTTATTACAACTATTGTTGAAGGGGGGACATTTGATGGGAATTTTTCCTGATTTAAAACTTCCCATTCTTGTGGGTGTAATATTGAAAAATCAGTTGTTTCAAATTTTGCTAAATTTGCTGGCAGAGTCGTGTCTGTAGTCTGTGTATTGTCTTTCCCTGAACATCCTGCCAATGCAAAAACTGAGATTCCGATTAATAGAGATGTAATAATTTTTTTCATTTTGTGAATTTAAAATCTAACGGAAGTCATTATAAACTTAAATTTTCGATTGCAAAAGGATAAAAAATGAATACTATACAGGGCGTTTTGACGGATAATTAACGTCTTAGGTATGAAAATAGGAATTTTGTCATTTAAAGCATTGAGTAAAAAAGCTTCGCCTGAAGAGGTGAGGATTAAGAATGCTGCGCGTGCTATGGGTCATACTGCTAGGATTTTTCGTTCCGGAAAATTTCAGCTTGTGTTTGATGGTACTGCTAAGAGGTTGATGTATGAGGGGAAATTACTTCCAAAATATGATGTTTTTATAACGAGACCTTCTGTTTTGCGCGATGTTGATTTAAGTATTTCAATTATCAAACAAATGGAGATGATGGGTATTCCTGTTTTTAATTCTTACGAGTCTATAACGAAGGCAAAAAACAAGCTCAAAACGATGCAAATTATGGATCATTATAATATAGCTATTCCGAGAACTGTTATAATAAGAAGTCCGAACTATGTTGATTTGGCTGTAAAAGCTGTTGGCGGTTATCCTATTATAGTGAAAACTCCGTTTGGATCTTATGGAAACGGGGTGACGATTGTAGAAAGCAAAAGGGCTCTCAAATCGATGCTCGATTGGGAAGAGAATATAATGTATATGATTCAAGAGTTTGTTAAATATTCTCGTGGAAAAGATATTCGCGTTTTTGTAGTTGGTGGAAAAATTGTTGGTTCAATGATGAGAAAGGCGATGAAGGGTGAGTTTAGATCAAATATTGAATTGGGTGGAAAGGGGAGTCCGGTTGAAATTACTGAGGAAGAAAAATTGATGGCTCTTAACGCCGTTCAAGCTCTTGACCTTGAATATGGAGGAGTTGATATTCTTCGTGGAAAAGACGGGCCTGTTATACTCGAGGTTAATTCAAATCCTGGTTTTAAGGAATTAGAAAGATCTACTGGGGTTGATATTGCCACCGCGATCGTCGAATATGCTGTTGAATTTGCCAAGAGAAACAAGCCGATGTTTGGGACGAACGGGGATTAGCGTTTCGTGATAATCTTATCTACCAACCCGTACTTCAATGCTTCTTCTGCAGACATGAAGTTGTCGCGGTCGGTGTCCTTTTCAATCACTTCGATCTTTTGACCTGTGTGTTTGGCTAGGATGCCATTTAGGCGATCTTTTGTCTTAATGATGTGCTCTGCGTGGATGCGGATGTCTGAAGCCTGGCCTTCTGTACCTCCTAGAGGTTGATGGATCATTACTTCAGCATTTGGTAGGCAAAATCTTTTGCCTTTTTCACCACCTGCGAGGATCACAGCACCCATTGAAGCAGCCATTCCAAGACAAACGGTAGAAACATCACATTGAATCAACTGCATTGTGTCATAGATAGCC
>Ga0208040_1002174_pt1 | contig 17741 bp, 18 predicted proteins | sample AD_UKC083_MetaG_FD_184431 | JGI IMG/M metagenome (GOLD analysis project Ga0208040, IMG submission 184431) | Active sludge microbial communities of municipal wastewater-treating anaerobic digesters from USA - AD_UKC083_MetaG (SPAdes) (version 2) | ecosystem: Engineered > Bioreactor > Anaerobic >...
GTCTCAAACAGGGCAAGTTATATGGGAACAACAATATCAGGAAACAGGAAGAGAAACTCTTGCTTCTTTTCAACAAACTACAGATCAGGGATTTATATTAGTAGGTTCTACAACATATCCCTGGACTGCAAACCACGGGGGTTATGATATGTGGATTCTCAAACTTTCTCCGGAAACCGGCATTGTTGAGCTTGACCCGACATTGCAGTTTCAAGTTTATCCTAATCCAACGCAAAATATTCTAAATCTCCAAATTGATCCTGCTTTATTGGATACTCCCTACAAAATCTATTCCATTACCGGACAATTGGTTCACTCCGGTAATCTGACTGCTGAAACTATGCAGCTCAATTTGGAATCTTTCACAGAAGGAATCTACCTTTTGCAGATTGGGAATCAAACGCAGAAAATTGTGAAAATGAACTGATAATTGCTAAATAAATTACGAATTACTTCGTCACTAGCTCCGAAACAATGTAGCTCAACTCAATTTTTAGATTACAATAATGTCACCCCTACGGGGTTTAAATAGCTCTTAGGGGCAACATTTTGCTATAATAATGTCACCCCTTCGGGGTTAACTTAGCGGAAAATAATGTTATTCCCGATTTATTTCTACCTTCTTCCTTTTACTTTCTACCTTGTAAAACCGTAATTCGTAATTAACACTCCATATCAAAAATGGTAAATTTTCCAGAGTGGGGTGATAAAATAACTGAAAAGGTAAGTCCTGTCTGCCCCCCAATTATTTAAAATACCAAATAAGAAATTAGAAATATGAAATGAATCTATTTAAATAACTGATAATCAATAAATTCTAAATTCAATTAATCCGTAATTGTTATTCCGACTTTCGACTTTTGTCTTATAGTTTGATTTTTTCCCACAACCATGTGGGGGTGAGTCTCATGATGGCACCGACACAGCGCCATTTGGTATCTACGTAAATTTTTCTTTTTTTGCGAATCAATCCGCGGTAAATGATTTTAACTGCTCTTTCGGGAGAAAGTACCATGGGATATTTTCCTTCCGTTATGAAGTCGGTGGCTATAAAGCCGGGGATAATAGTGGAATATCGGATGGGGACTCCCAATTTTTTTGCAGATTGTGACAAAGATTCCAGATAGATTCGCTGATATCCTTTGGAAGCGGAGTAAGAGGGTGAGGGTCCCAACCCGCGCAACCCTGCAATGGAGCTGATCACTGCCAAATGTCCATGCCCCTGTTTGAGAAAGTAATTATGGATATGTACCGCCATTTTGGTAAAGGCAACCACATTTACCTCATTTGTACGGACTTCAATCTCCATATCCGGAGTAGAGCTGGTTTTCCCAATTCCGGAAGAGTATAAGAAAAGATCGACACCCTCCATCTCTTCAATCAACTCATTCAAAAGGGAGAGTGCATTGGGGTCGTTGACGTCGATTGTTTTATATTGAATATGATCAGGATATTGTGCCGCGATATCTTTGAGTCTGTCGGTTCTTCTGCCGGCAATCCCTACTAAATGTCCATCTTTTGCGAATAGTTCGGCAACTCCTTTTCCCAAACCGGAGGTAGCGCCCATGATCATTACTTTCATCATTATAATTTTTAGAAACAGTTCTGCAAAGGTAATTAAAAATTGGGAGTGCAATTGAGATAAATGTCGTATTTTTGCACTTTTAAAATTGAAAGTATGAAACGTATTGATCTATTTGTATTTATAGGAGTAGTTCTATTTTTTGCTCCTTTCTTTTTATTTGATTCAGTGTACGACTGGTATATCAATTTCAACTCTTCTTATCCTTTGATCATGGCTTTTATAAAGTTTTTTATTTTGGCTACTTTTGGGGAGTCATTAGGGTTGAGAATTAAGAATGGAGTTTATAATGCGCCCGGTTTCGGATTGCTTCCCCGCGCCATTGTCTGGGGTTTTTTAGGAATGTGGATTGCCATTGCCATGGGTATATTCAAAATAGGAGTTCCCGCTTATTTGGCCAAATTCTCCATTTTTGAATCTATGGAAGCAGCGATGTCCGGTCCATTAACCTGGATGAAACTGTTGGGTGCTTTCTGTATCAGTTTGATGATGAATACGGCATTTGCTCCTGTTTTTATGACATTTCACAAAATGACCGATACGCATATTGCGAATTGTAACGGTAAATTATCCTTTTTATACACCCCTGTGAATTTTGGTAAAATTATTTCCGAATTGAATTGGAATGTACAGTGGAATTTTGTGTTTAAGAAAACGATTCCCTTCTTCTGGATTCCGGCTCATACCATCACTTTTATCTTACCTGCCGAGTTCCAGGTTCTCTTTGCCGCATTACTGGGAGTTGCTTTAGGTTTAATTCTTTCGATTGCCGCATTGAAGAAATAATTAAAAAAAAATCAGATATTGAGTGGTAGTCAGGCAACGTTTTGGACTCAATATCGTCTTTTAACTAGATGAAATCACAAATGACAGAAGAAGAGATTGTAAAAGGTTGTCAAGCCGGGAAGGAGCGATGTCAGAAGATGCTTTACGATCGTTTCTCTTCAATGGTTATGGGGATTTCTATGCGTTATGCCAAGAATAGGGACGATGCACAGGATATCTTCCAGGACGCATTTGTGAGTGTGTTTGTGAGTATCAGACATTTTAAATTTTTAGGTTCTTTTGAAGGGTGGGTGCGTAAGATAGCTGTTAATTCAGCGGTTTCCTGGTATCGTAAAGAGTTGAAAGAGAGAACGGTAGATATTGATATGGAGACAGATGTTCCTGATGTTACGGTGGATGAGGAGCTTCCCTTTTCGGAGAGTGATTTACTGGAGATGGTACAGGATCTGCCCAGCGGCTATCGGATGGTGTTTAATCTGTTCGCTATTGAAGGGTACAAACATGAGGAGATTGCGGAGCTGTTGGGATGTTCTGTGGGAACCTCGCGCTCACAATATTTTAAAGCAAAAAAGAGCTTAAAAAAAAGGATAATTGAAAAGTATAAACAAGTTGAGATATGAAAGAGATTGGTGAATATTTCAAAGATAAATTGGAAGGGTTGGATTCGCAACCTACTGATTTATTGTGGGATAAAGTGCGAAAAGATCCGGCAATGCGTCGGTTCAATCGCATACAGCGCTTCAAACGGTGGTCGTTCTACGTGGGTGTGCCTGCCGTAGTGGTATTGGTAACTGCCATAACCTGGTATTATCGTTCATCCGTTCAGGTTGAACAGATTCCTGTTACCGAAAAACAAGAAACGCATCAAGATTTGATCTCAGAATCATCGAATACTACACCTTCAGAACCGGTTGCTCCTGTCTCATCAACAATCCTCCAATCTCAAGAACAACCTGCTGTTCAGAAAACAGAACCCCAAGTTACTTCTCAAACTGTAAAAACTCATCAGAATCAGGAAGTTGTCTACAGTGAAGTGGATAAAAAGAGAGGAGAAACTACTAGTGAAAAGAGCGATATCTTATCACCCCCCAATAATAATAAATCCAAAATAGAAAAAAGAGAAAAACAGCAAAATATTGAACCCCAAAAGGAGGCAGCTCAAGTTAAAGGTCCTATTGTTACTCAATCAACAGCGGATCCGGAGGTAACTTTTGTTGAGGATGCTACTTCGCTGACTCACACTGATCCTGAAGTGGCAGATGAACCAAGGATTTTTATTCCAAGAGGATTTACTCCCAATTATGATGGGGAAAATGACTTCTTTAAGGTTTATTCAGAGCAAGAGATTCCTCAGTTTGAGCTTTATATTTATGATCGCAATGGCAATATGCTCTACTATTCAAAGAACTGGTCGGATGGTTGGGATGGAACCTATCAGGGGCGTGAAATGGTGATGGGAGTGTATGTTTATTTACTGAAATACAGTACATTAAAAGGAGATCCTAAAATCGAAAAAGGAACTTTTAATTTGATTCGTTAATTTTTACTGATACCTTCATGCAATTCAATAGAACAATAGCGCCGCCTGTTTTTGAGATTGATCCGATTACACTAACACTTCCTGAAAAAAAGATCCTGGAGAATGGTTTACCGGTACACTATTTTAAAAAAGAGCAGTTTGATTTGATCCATTTTGATCTGGTTATGACTGCCGGTACTGTTTTTCAGCCCGCTCCGGGAGTTGCAGGAGCAGTCATCAGGTTGTTAAAGAAGAGTTCTCCGACTCATTCAGCTCAGGAAATGGAACAATTGATCGATTTTTATGGTGCTTCATGGGGAATTCGAATTACCGATAACGTTTTAATAGTGAGACTTGTAATTCCAAAGTCTAACTGTGAGGCTCTATTACCTCATTTGATGGAACTCATTCTTAATCCTAAGTTTAAACAATCTGATTTGGATGTGTACGTAAGTCAGAGAATCACCTCATTGGAGATGGATAAACTGGAAGGAAGTTATATTGCCAGAGAGATGAGAGATATGCTGCTTTATGAGGAGAATTCTCCCTATGGGACTATTTTGACCAAGCAGCATTACAAGGATTTAACTGTAAATATGCTGGAATCTTACTTCGAGCGTGCTATAAATAGTTCAACGACATCACTATATGTTGCCGGTTCTATCGATTCATCACTGGAAAAGTTAATTGAATCCTATTTTTCAAAAATAAAAAAAGGAGAGAAATTATTGATTACATCTCCACTTCTTAAGGAGTTAACACCTCGATCTGTTTTTCACGAATTGCCGGATTGTAAGCAATCCACAGTTATGTTATTCAAGAAGGGTCTTCCACACGAACATCCGGATAGAGAGAGTTTGAGTTTTGTTCAGACATTGCTTCATGGTACTCCCTTTTCAAGACTAATGAATAATTTACGTGGGAAACATGGATTAACTTATGGGGTCTCGGGAGGTTCTCTTATGTTTTTTGATTACTCAATCATGATAATTGAAACAGAGGTGGTAAAAGAGGGAACAAATAAAGCAGTGGAGCAAATATTTTTCGAATTACAACGTTTAAGAGAAGAGCCGGTCTCACAAGAGGAGTTCAAACAATTAGTTCGAACGGTAAAAGGGAAGTTGTACAGACAATTGAATGGTATTGTAGCAGCAATGAGGGTGTATCAACATGGAGATCTGTTTGGAGGGGGAGAAAATATGGTAGATAGTGCTTTTCAGGCTCTTGCTGAGTTCAATGTTGAAAAAATTCAGTATTTAGCGAATCAGCACTTGCAAGAGACCGATTTTTTTAGTATTGTTGTGGGACAAAAGTAGAAAATAGATAAATAATTGTATATATTTAAGGATGAGGAAGTTAGCTTTATTATTAATATTATTTTTTGGATTGTTTGCGACATCTTGGGCCCAATTTACTCCGAGTTTGCGTTGTCTTTTTGTAAAAGATGAAGATAATTCCGTATCACTTTATTTCGTTCCTACACAGGACTCCACCAACTTTCTGAACTATTCTGTGCATTATGCTGACAATTATGATGGTCCCTACACGTTATTAACTTCAGCATTGACTACCTGTAATACAGACTGTTTTGATGGACTTGATCCTGTAGTTCATAACTATTACTTTATTCGTTCTAACTTTGCAGGAGGCGTCCATTATAATTCAGATACATTGGCTACTATTCATACTACACTAGTTCATGGTAACGGTACTGCCATTCTTAGTTGGAATCCGGATCCTTATACGCCCATTCCGGCATCTTCAGGCACTCACTACTCAGTATACTGCAAAAATCCCAATGATTTTGATTTTATGTATGTTGGTTCTGTAAGTGCAACATCACCCCATACTTATACAGACACTATTGGGGTGTGTAATCATACTGTTGAATATAGAGTGCAATTGCTCAATGCTTGGACTAATGGAACTTGTCGTAATTCATCCACTGTTGCTTTGGATGTTTTTCAAAATACCATTCCTCCGGCAACTCCCACTTTAACGGGTGTTACTGTTGACTATAATACGGATGTAATTCAATTATCCTGGCTTCCTTCTGTAGAGACAGATGTTAATAAGTATTTGATATTTCATGCTGTGACACCGAATGATCAGTGGATTGAGGTGGGTTCGGTAGATGGTAGAAATAATACTACGTGGACAGATCCTGTAAACAATTCGGATGCTGTGCATTACTACCGGATTTCTGCACGAGACAGTTGCGGTAATGGGGGTGCTATGATTGAACATTATCAATCCAATATGCACTTGACAAGACAGGTTGATGTTTGCCACAGAAAGGTCAAATTAACATGGACACCCTACGTAAATATGACGAATCAACTTCAGAAATATGTCATTAAGGCTGCTGTTGATGGAGGTGCATTAACGAATGTTGGGGAGGTGGCTGCTAATACACTTGAGTTTACCCACACAGGATTAGAGCATGAAAAAGAGTACTGTTATGTTATACAGGCGGTAAGTTCTGGGGGACAGTACACCACACTTTCAAATAAGACCTGTTTCCTTTTTGAAGAGGAGGATAGAGATGATTTTGTATATGTGGCTGCTGTCTCTGTAGTTGACAACGAAGATATGAAGATTACCATCAACACCAATGGGGACCTTTTTTCTTTTGATCAAATTGAATTGTATAGAAGTGAAGAGTTATTCGGTGATTTTGTTCTGATTGCCACTATCCCTTTTGATGGGGGTGCTGTATATGATTATGTGGATTATGACGTGAAAGTGAATAAAAAGATCTATTATTACAAAGCTTTACTTTATAGCGAGTGTCTCCCGGCTCCCGTTATTTCCAATACATCGAACAGTATTTTGTTGACGGGTACCGGTGATGCAGCACACAGAAACCAGTTGGTATGGTTTAATTATGATGATCACACACCACTGACATCCGAACCACCAGCATTTATTTTACGAAAAATGGAAACCGATAATGATTTTGTGGAAATTGTGAGTAATATGGTGTGGGCTTCCTATAATACGTACGTAGATGACGTATCTGAACTCCACATGTTTGGTTCAGATTTTAAATATAAAGTTGGAGTATCTCAATCAGCCAATCAATTTGGTTTTGTTCCTCCCAGTTTTTCCAATGAGGTTGTTATAAAACAGAAACCCACTATTTGGATTCCTAACGCATTTCGTCCGGTGGGTTCAAAGAATTCTATCTTTAAGCCGATGAACTCTTTTGTATCTGCTGATACGTACATATTCGAGATTTATAATAGAATGGGACAACTAATATTTAGAACCACTAATCCTAATGAGGGGTGGGATGGTCGCCTATCCGATGGAGAATATGCACCTGCATCAGTTTATGTTTATAAGATTCAATTTATTGACAACTCGGATGAACTTTTCGTAACGCATGGTACAGTTACGGTTGTTTATTAAAAAAAATATTCAGTTAGGTTGATATATTAAAAAATAATTGTATATTTGCCGGCTTTTAGGAGTGAATCAAAGAGTGTTCAAAAAAAACACTTTTCAGTACGTAACTGTTTGATTTCACGGATCATAATAATATTGGATAGAATTGGTGGTGTTGATTTTAGATGTTATGATTGTGTAAAATAGTTGCGATTTATTCCAAAAAAAGCGACTATTTTTTTTATTTTTAGTGATTATAAATAAAATTTAAATATAAAAGACGGGATGAAAAAGATTAAAATTACACAAGTAAGAAGTGCGATTAACAGATCTAATAAACAGAAAAGATCCTTAGTTGCTTTAGGATTAAGAAAGATGCACCAAACTGTTGAGCATACTGCTACTCCTCAGATATTGGGTATAGTAGAAAAAGTAAAGCACTTAGTACAAGTTGAAGAGAATTAAGAAACAATAAACGATTTTGAAAATTACAACAATGGAATTACACAATTTAAAACCTGCAGCTAGATCAACAAAATCTTCAAAGAGAATAGGTAGAGGAGAAGGTTCCGGTAAGGGAGGCACTTCTACAAAAGGACATAAAGGAGCTCAATCCAGATCAGGATATAGTCGTAAAGTCGGATTCGAAGGAGGTCAGATGCCTTTGTATAGATTAGTACCTAAAAGAGGATTTAAAAATATAAATAGAGTTGAGTATAGTCCTATCAATTTAAGCTCTCTTCAGGCTTTGGTTAATCAAACTCAAGCTACAGAGATCGATCTTTCATTATTAATAGAACATGGCTTGATTTCAAAAAGAGACTTGGTAAAAGTATTGGGTAATGGAACTTTAGAGTCCAAAATCAACATTTCTATTCATGCAATTTCTAAGAGTGCCAGAGAGGCAATAGAAAAATTGGGGGGAACTGTAACTATCATCGATACTAAAGGTAAAGCAGCTTCTGAAGAAACACCTGAAAATTAATATTAAAATAGAACTAAACCCATGAAGAGATTTATAAATACGATCCGTAATATTTTTAAAATAGAAGACTTACGTCAGAGAATACTTTATACCTTATTTATTATATTAATATATAGGTTAGGATCTCATATTGTATTACCGGGGGTTAATCCGGCTGCCTTGGCAGAGTTTTCTAAAAGTGCCCAAGAGGGTTTATTAGGACTTTTGGATCTTTTTTCCGGTGGTGCTTTTTCTAATGCTTCCATTTTTGCATTAGGAGTTATGCCTTACATCTCTGCATCCATTGTGATTCAGTTGATGACTTTGGCAGTTCCTTACTTTCAACGTCTGCAAAAAGAAGGAGAAAGTGGAAGAAAGAAAATCAATCAGATTACCCGTTATTTGACCATTGCAGTTGTTGCTATTCAAGCTCCTGTTTATATTGCTAATATTGTAACTCAATTTAGAGGTGCTGTTTCTGAAACATTTATTGCTAATTCCTTTATGGGATTCTCTCTGTTTTCAGTAACTGCTTTCCTTCTTTTGATGTCGGGGACCCTCTTTATTATGTGGTTGGGTGAGAGAATTACTGACAATGGCTTAGGAAATGGTATTTCTATCATCATTATGATAGGAATTATTGCTCGTTTCCCATTTGCTTTACAAGCTGAGTTTGTTGCCAGAATTACTGAAATGAATGGAGGACCTATTCTATTCCTGGCCGAAATTCTTGCGATGATGGCTATTATTGCTTTTGCTATTTTGTTAGTTCAGGGAACACGTCGTATTCCTGTTCAATACGCTAAAAGAATAGAAGGGAACAAGCAATATGGTGGTGTAAGAAACTTCTTACCATTGAAGGTTAATGCTGCCGGTGTAATGCCTATCATTTTTGCCCAAGCCATCATGTTATTACCTCTGACATTCATAAATACTGCTAAACAACCTAGTAAATTTACAATGACTTTTATTGACCCTAACGGTTTTGGGTATAACTTAATTTTCTTCTTGTTAATTATTGGGTTTACTTATTTCTATACTGCTATTACCATTAATCCTCAACAAATTGCTGAAGATCTGAAGAAAAACGGTGGATTTGTTCCCGGAACCAAACCAGGAAAACAAACGGCTAATCTAATTGATGAGATTATGTCCAGAATTACATTACCTGGTTCATTTTTCCTAGGTGTTATTGCGATACTACCTGCGATTGTGCGCTTGTTTGGTGTAAACCAACAGTTCGCTCAGTTCTTTGGAGGAACATCTCTGTTGATTATGGTGGGGGTTGTTTTGGATATCCTTCAACAGATAGAAAGTCATCTTTTGATGAGACACTATGATGGATTAACCAAATCTGGTAGAATTAAGGGACGTAGTAGTGGTGTTTACTAATAGATAATGTTTAATCAAATCAATCTATATAATCAAGCTGATATTCAGCAAATAAAAGAAAGTTCTTTGCTTGTTGGGAAAACTTTGGGTGTTGTAGCTGAAAAGATAGCACCGGGTGTTTTTATTTCTGATCTGGACCGGATAGCGGAACAATTCATCAGAGATCACCACGCTATCCCATCTTTTAAAGGATATAACGGATTTCCGGCTTCGCTATGTATATCTATCAATGATGTTGTAGTACACGGAATCCCCAAAAATCAAATCTTAAAAGAGGGTGATATTGTTTCTGTTGATTGTGGAGTATACAAAAATGGATATCATGGGGATTATGCTTATACTTTTGCAGTGGGTGAGATTTCTAAAGAGAAGAAAAACCTGGTTGAGCGGACAAAACAATCGCTTTATTTGGGTATTGAAAAGGCAAAAGCAGGTATGCACACCGGTGATATTGGGCATGCAATCCAAAGTTATGTTGAATCTTTTGGATATGGGGTGGTGAGAGAGTTGTGTGGTCATGGGATTGGTAGAAATTTACATGAATCCCCTGAAATACTTAATTATGGTAGACCGGGGAAAGGGGCATTGTTAAAGAAGGGAATGGTATTTTGTATTGAGCCTATGATTAACATGAAGGATAAAGCGATATTCATGGAGAATGACGGTTGGACAATCAGAACCAAAGATGGAGCGCCTTCTGCACACTTTGAACATCAAATTGCTTTAACCGACGAAGGGACTGAGATTTTATCAACTTATAAATATATTGAGGAAGTATTAAACAAAAAATAAATATGGCAAAACAATCATCAATTGAACAAGACGGTATTGTAATTGAATCTTTGGGAAATGCACTTTTCAGGGTACAATTGGAAAATGGACATGTCATAACTGCCCATATTTCCGGGAAGATGAGGTTACACTATATAAGAATTCTGCCCGGAGATAAGGTACAAGTGGAGATGTCTCCCTACGATCTTACAAAAGGTAGAATAACATTTAGACATAAATCATAAAAAATAATAAATAATATAAAATACAGATAAAATGAAAGTAAGAGCATCAGTAAAAAAAAGATCTGAAGATTGTATTGTAGTGAAAAGAAAGGGAGTTGTTTATGTAATAAACAAAAAGAACCCTAAATTTAAACAACGTCAAGGATAATATTAACAAGTAAAATATAAATAGAGTATGGCAAGAATTGCAGGTATTGATTTACCCAAAAATAAAAGAGGGGAAATTGGATTAACTTACATTTATGGTATCGGAAGAAGTACTGCTCAAAGAATTTTAGATCAAGCTAAGATAGATTATTCAAAGAAAGTGCATGAATGGAATGATGATGAGCTAGCTGATCTTCGTGCGATTATCAATGAAATGAAAGTAGAAGGTGCGTTACGTTCCGAGGTACAAATGAATATCAAACGTTTAATGGATATTGGATGTTATCGCGGAGTTCGTCATCGTATCGGATTACCTTTACGTGGACAAAGTACTAAAAATAACGCCCGAACAAGAAAAGGACGTAAGAAAACTGTTGCTAATAAGAAAAAAGTAACTAAGTAATCAAATTAAACAATTTTAGTTAGTAGAAGGAACATATAATTATGGCAAAGAATACAAAATCAATAAAGAAAAAAGTTGTAAGAGTAGACGCAATGGGTAAAGCTTTTATTTCAGCGTCATTCAATAATGTTATTGTTACGCTTACCAACAGTGATGGTCAAGTGATCTCTTGGTCATCAGCTGGGAAAATGGGCTTTAGAGGTTCTAAAAAGAACACTCCGTATGCTGCTCAAATGGCTGCTCAAGACTGTGCAAAAGTTGCCTATGACTTGGGTTTAAGAAAAGTTAAAGTTTATGTTAAAGGTCCCGGAAGTGGTAGAGAGTCAGCGATCCGTACAATTCATGCAGCAGGCATTTTAGTTGAAGAGATTACTGACGTTACTCCATTACCACATAATGGATGTCGCCCTCCAAAACGCAGAAGAGTGTAATTTTAATTAATTTTTTTATAAAAAGTAAAATAAGATTTTATTATGGCAAGATATACAGGACCTAAAACAAGAATAGCTAGAAAATTCAAAGAACCTATCTTTGGACCCGATAAATATTTTGAAAGAAGAAGTTATCCTCCCGGACAACACGGGTTGACTAAAAGACGTTCTAAGATTTCAGAATATGGAATTCAGTTACAAGAAAAACAAAAAGCAAAATATACCTATGGCTTATTAGAGCGTCAATTTAAGAAATTATTTAAGAAAGCGGCTAGTAAAAGAGGTATTACCGGTTTGAACTTAATGCAGTTGATTGAATCCAGATTGGATAATGTTGTTTATAGATTGGGAATTGCTCCTACAAGAGCAGCTGCCCGTCAGTTGGTAACTCACAGACATATACTGGTGAATGGTAAGATATGTAATATTCCTTCCATGTTACTAGTGCCCGGTGATACAGTTGCAGTTCGCGAGCGTTCTAAAGCATTAGAAGTGGTTACCAATTCTTTAAACGGAAGATCTCACCAATACAGCTGGTTAGAGTGGGATGGTGCTCTTTTTACCGGGAAGTTCATGAATTATCCTGAAAGAGAAGAGATTCCGGAAAACATCAATGAGCAAGCAATCGTGGAATTGTACTCCAGATAATGAGTAATCCAATAGATAACTCATGTAATAACAAAATAGTAAATAACATAGTAATACAAACAATATGGCAATTTTAACCTTTCAAAAACCTGACAAAGTCATCATGATTGAAACTGATGAGTTTCATGGAAAGTTTGAATTTCGTCCTCTTCAACAAGGATATGGACAAACAATCGGAAATTCTCTTCGACGTGTACTTCTGTCATCCCTAGAGGGATATGCAATCACATCTGTTAAAATTGAAGGAGTATCTCACGAGTTTTCTTCCATCCCCGGTGTTATGGAAGATGTAACTGATATTGTCCTTAATCTGAAACAGATTCGTTTTAAGAATAAGGTTGAAAATACAAATTCAGAAAAAGCAAGAATTATTGTTGCAGGTCAAGAACAATTGACTGCCGGCGATATCAACAAATTCCTCAACTTCTTCCAGGTTCTTAATCCTGATCAAGTGATTTGCAGAATGGAGCCTGATGTTAAATTGGAATTTGAGATCACCATTGATAAAGGGAGAGGGTATGTTCCGGCTGAGGATAATAAATATCTTCATGAAGGAATCGATGTGATCACTATTGACTCCATCCACACCCCTATCAAGAATGTGAAATATCATGTTGATAACTTCAGAGTAGAGCAAAGAACTGACTTTGAAAAGTTGGTTATCGAACTTGAAACCGACGGCTCAATTGAACCTAAAGAAGCTCTAAAAGAAGCTGCAAAAATTTTAATTCAACACTTTGTACTTTTATCAGATGAAAAAATTATTTTAGATTCACACGATCAAATGTCTGATAGCGGTACTGATGACTTGGATGAAGAATCTAAGATGATCAGACAGATGTTGAAGATCAAGCTGGTTGATTTGGAACTTTCTGTTAGAGCTTACAATTGCTTAAAGTCTGCCGAATTGGAAACATTAGGAGACTTGGTTCAAATGCATCGTTCTGATCTCCTTAAATTTAGAAATTTCGGTAAAAAATCACTCGCTGAATTGGAAGATTTGATCGCAAGTAAAGGATTAGAATTTGGAATGGATATATCAAAATATAAATTAGATAAAGAATAACAATACAATGAGACACGCTAAAAGAATAAATCATTTGGGGAGAACCAGTTCTCATAGAGCTGCAATGCTATCAAATATGGCAACATCTTTGATAAGACATAAAAGAATTACTACAACGGTTGCTAAAGCTAAAGCTTTAAGATCATATATTGAACCTCTTATTACTCGTTCAAAGAATGATACAACACATTCAAGAAGAATTGTATTTTCTTTCTTACAAGATAAATATGCTGTAAGTGAGTTGTTTAGAGATATTGCTCCAAAAATTGCTGATAGACCCGGTGGCTATACCAGAATATTAAAAACCGGCTACAGACAAGGAGATAATGCTGAAATGTGTATTATTGAGTTCGTGGATTACAACGAAACTTATAACATTAAGGAAGAAAAGAAAGTAACCAGAACCAGAAGAAGCAGATCTAAAAAAGCTACTCCTAAGGTAACTGCTGAACCTGTTGCAGAAGTGGTTGAAGAGCCAACTGCAGAAGTGGTTGAGGAACTTACAGTTGAAGTAGCAGAAGAACCCGTTGCCGAGGTTGTAGAAGAACCTGCTGCTGAAGTTGCAGAAGAACCTGCTGCTGAAGTTGCAGAAGAACCTGTTGCTGAAGTTGCAGAAGAACCAGCTGCTGAAGATGCTCCGGCTACTGAAGAAACAACTGAAGAGGAAGAAAATACTAAAAAAGAATAGATCAAATATTCTTACTTACTATAGACAAGGTATTCTCGTTGCAGAGGATACCTTGTTTTTTTTATAGGTATAAGTTGGCATCACCGTAGCTTAAAAAGCGATATTGATGCGATAAGGCATGTTCATAGATCTCCTTCCAGTTGTCGCCAATATAGGCTGAAATTAACAATAGTAATGTGCTTTTGGGTTGATGGAAGTTGGTTAAAATGGACTTGCTCATTTTTAAGCGATAGCCGGGCATAATGATTAAGGATGACTTAATCATGGCTTGATTCAGTTGATTATGCTCCAAATAGGCTAAAATGGCTTCTAACGCCTCTTCTTTTGTAATCTCATCAATCCATTTCTTGTTTTCCTGATTTTTGTACGGCTCCCACTGATGAATAGTAAATGGATCGGGGTCATTCAAATACAGTTTTGCTCCTGCAATAAAAATCGACTCCAGACTTCGCGCTACGGTAGTTCCTACTGCAATGATTCTTTTATCACTGGCAGCCAATAGTGTTTTGATCAGTGTAGAATCTACGTAGATTTGTTCCTCATGCATTTGATGTTGATCGATGGTATCACTACTAATCGGTTTGAAAGTTCCGGCACCTACGTGTAATGTAGTCCAGGCGGTTTGAACTCCCTTTTCTTTCAGGGCTTGGAACGTCTTTTCATTGAAATGGAGTCCTGCCGTAGGGGCAGCAACAGAGCCCTCTAAAGCGGCATATATTGTTTGGTAGCGTTCATTATCCGATGGATTGGTTTCCCTTTTAATATAAGGGGGGAGGGGAATTTTGCCGTATGCCTCAAGCCACTCTGCAAAAGTAATCGAAGGGTTGTCCCACCGGAAATGAACCTGGAAAGAGTTTTCGTCCAACCGTTCATGGTCCGCATGAATTGTGAGTTGTGTGCCCTCAACAGTAACTTCAAAAGTGAGCGGCTCTTTCCATTTTCTGGCATTACCGATAAAGCACTTCCAGGTAACTGCCCTGTTTTCCTTGAAAATTGTGGAGATTTCACTGGAGGGAGCCAGCGGTTCCAGACAAAAAATCTCAATTCTGGCACCTGTTTTGTTATGCACAATCAAACGGGCACGGATCACCTTAGAGTTGTTAAAAACCAGCATATCCTGATCTGAGAGAAAGGAAGCGATATCGGAAAATTTCGCATCATGGATCACTCCATCCTGAAATACCAATAGTTTGGATTCATCCCGTTCAGCAGCCGGCGTGAAGGCTATTTTCTCATCAGGCAGTTCGTAGTCGTAGTCACTAATGTCGATTTGAGGGATATGATATTGATTCAGCATACATCTTAATTTGAGAATGCAAAAATAAGGTATTATTTATCATATTCATGCTTTGAAATGAAAAAAGAGCGATGAACTGGTCCCCCCTTTTATTTTTTTCCAAAATAAAGATGGTAAAGAAGAAAAAAGTTCAGATAAAGCCGGCTATAGTGTCAATAATCCCTAAAAAAGATGATTAAAAATATGAAAATTCACTTTTTTTAGCGATGGTAAGTTTTTTTGGTTTCCTGTTATTTTGCACTTCGAAATTAAATGAAGTAAAAATATAAATATAGAAGGAAAAAATGAAAAGAATATTTGTTTTGCTCTTAGGTGTATTGTTGGTCGGCGTAGTTCAAGCTCAAGAAAAAAGTGATGCCATGCTGTTTGGAGATGTTAAGTCGGCCACAACCCGGGAGCACATACCCTATGTGAGAATAGCAGTGAAGGGTACGAATATGGGGACTGTTGCGGATGGTACCGGGCATTTTAAATTGGCGCATTTGCCTGTAGGAAAGTGTGTTATAGTAGCTCAGGTGATTGGGTATAAAACACAGGAGAAAGAGGTGGTTATGGAAAAAGGGAAAGCGGTACAGCTCTTTTTTGAACTGGAAGAGGATCCTTTGCATTTGGAACAAGTTGTTGTAACCGGCACAAGGACAGAGCATTACTTAAAAGATGTGCCCATCAGAACTGAAATTATTTCGTCAGACGCGATAGAGAACAAAAATGCAAGTAATATTTATGAAGCGCTGGAAGGAACTCCGGGAATTAGAGTGGAAAGTCAATGTCAATTCTGCAACTTTACGATGGTTCGGATGCAGGGGCTGGGTGCGGAGCATACCCAAGTGCTGATTAATGGACAGCCTATCTATTCCGGATTGGCGGGAGTGTATGGTTTGCAGCAAATGAGTACGGTGGATGTGGATAAGATTGAGGTGGTAAAAGGCGCTGGATCAGCGTTGTATGGGAGTGGAGCGATAGCGGGTGCCATCAATATTGTGACTAAAGAGCCCGATTTTATTCCTACTACTACGCTGGATTTGCAATTGGGAAGTCACAAAACGAATCGGTTTGACCTGAACTCATCGATGCGTAATGAAAAGGGAAATATCGGATTAAATATTTTTGCTCAACGCTATTCTGAAGGGGCTATTGATGAGACGGGACCCGGGATGACCAGAGAAGAGGTGAGAAATAAAGATGGAGTTTCCGACAGAGTGATGAGCAATTTGACCAATGTGGGGTTTGGTTTGTATGTCAATGATGCGTTCCTAAAAAATGATCAACTGATTATTCGTGGAAAATCGGTTTTTGAGAATCGTGAAGGGGGAACCATGACTGATGACTATTTCCGTAATCCGCTGACCGATGGGACAGAGAATATCACTACCGACAGGTATGAGCTTTCTTTGAACTACAATAAGCCGATTAAGACGAAGTCGGAAATCAATTTCAGTATGGCTTATACAAATCACAACAGAAATGCCACAAACGACTCCTATTTGAACGATTATATGGCAACACATGGTGATACCGTTCCCGATTTAAGAGAGATGAGACCCTATCTTGCCAATGAACACTCTTTGACTTCTACTTTGACCTTTAATACCAAACTGAAGAAACATAGTTTAATTTTTGGTGTACAAGCATTTTATGATATCTTAAAAGAATCCGGTATGTACGTGGTGGTGGATGAAGCCAGTCCTTTTTTAGGAACATCGTACCGTTCAACAGCGAATAAATCGGCAAGGGAGTTTGGTATGTTTGTTCAGGATGAATGGAGTATTACAGATAAATTTATGATTGTGCCCGGTATCAGACTGGATCACCATCATTCGGGAGAAGAGTATGTGTCTGATCAACAAGTGTTTGAAGCGGCATATTTCCCCAAAACAAAATTTGATGAAACTGCGGTCAATCCGAGAATGGTAATCAAATACGCTATCTCTGACAAGTTCACTTTGCGTGCCAATGCCGGTACAGGATTTCGTGCTCCATACGGTTTTTCTGAAGACTTACACCTTTGCAGCGGTTCTCCACGTGTTTGGAAATCATCTGACTTAAATCCTGAAAGATCAATGAGTTATAATCTTTCAGCAGATTATTATGGTAAACAATTTAGAGTCAGTGCAAATCTATTTCGTACGGATTTGAAAGATAAGATCGGATTTACTGATGCGGATCCCCATATTGCCGCATTGGGGTACGATTATCAATGGAAAAATATTGATGATGCTTTTGTACAAGGAGTTGAATTGTCGATGATGTTCAATATCATAAGAGGTCTGAATTTGGGCGTTGATTTCACTTACAATCATGGTAAATACAAAAATGTAAGAGAGGATTGGGTTGGCACTGAATATGAAAAAGTGAGCCAATATATCTCCAGATTTCCTACCACAACGGGCAATTTTAAAATTGAATATACGC
>Ga0208040_1002176_pt1 | contig 17727 bp, 17 predicted proteins | sample AD_UKC083_MetaG_FD_184431 | JGI IMG/M metagenome (GOLD analysis project Ga0208040, IMG submission 184431) | Active sludge microbial communities of municipal wastewater-treating anaerobic digesters from USA - AD_UKC083_MetaG (SPAdes) (version 2) | ecosystem: Engineered > Bioreactor > Anaerobic >...
AAAGCGAACCAACCTAACTGTCGGTGGGGACAGTTAAAGCAGTCAAAGAAAAATCGATGGTGTTACTTCAAGTCAACGTGGAAAAAAGCTCCCAGCGTTGATTCATTGGGAATTGGCGAAACAAACGCGGGCGCAAGTTGGCGCATTGATGTGAAAGAGTCTTAAAAATTTTCGCGTTCTAGGCGTTTGTGCTGAACAGGAAGCTGAGCGGAATGTGCAGCCGGCCTGCCCAAAAGCGTTCGTGGTGGCTTTCCCCCGGGAACACCAGGCTGAGGTAATTCTGTTCGGGGGTATAGGCGTGCCGGAGCGCCAGCGCGTCCATCTTTTCCTGCCAGGGTGCGTACTCGGCATCTAAACTCTCCGTGCCATAATCAAAGTAGAGCTTGTGCCCCGCTGGAGAAGGCAACTTTTCCTCCAGATATTCCAAAAAGAGGTCCCCGCCGATGGGCCAGTGCGTGCTCAGGCAGCCGGCGCCGCCGAAGACCTGCGGGTATTCGCACACAGCATAGAGCGAAATCAGCGCTCCCATAGAAGAACCCATCAGGCATGTTTGTTCGGCTCCGGTCAAGGTTCGGTATTTCCCATCGATGTATGGCTTGACCTGCCCGACAATCCAGCGCAAGTAGAGGTCCGACACAATGTGGTTAACGCGCCACGGGGTGCCGCGCAGATATGCCTTCAGGGCCGCTTTTCCGGATTCCGACTCGAAAGGTTTCGCGGGCAGATAATCTCCCAGGCGGTTGGGCGTGTTCCACAAGCCCACCACAATCGGCGGCGTAATCACGTTCGCATTGGCCAGCGCGCTGATTTTTTCCGAGACTTGCCAGCCCGGGTAGACGCGCGGCTTGGGTTTGAATAGGTTCTGGCCATCGTGCATGTACAGCACCGGGAAGCGGGCTTCCGGCTGTTGATGGTACTGTGGGGGCAGCCAAACTTCAACCCGGCGTTCCTGCAAACCAGGCAGGCTTGCTAGCTGATGTTTTTGGAGAAGTGGGTTTTTCATGACGCTAAAAGTTTCCTGTCTATCTGTGCAACACGCCTGACGAATTGTTTCGTGGTTTGAGGATATAATTGTAGCGGAAATATTTTGAGGAGAATACATGAAAACTTACCGCCTTGACCCAGCCAAATTGCCTGCCCAAAAGAAAACGCTCACCCTCGTCTACGGGATTACTTTTCTGGTGATGGCAGCGCTGTCTATAGGAATCAACTGGAACCGCGACAGTATGAAATCGCTGGTCTGGATGATTCCTTTGATCGCGGCACTGTTTGTCTATTCAGGCCTGCGGGCTTACAAGCAGCGCAAAGAGCTTTGGGAGGAATATACATTCCAGGTCTCTGAAGACGGCCTGGTGCTGCACCAACCTAAATACCCCGAATTGAAACTTTCCAAAGCGGACATCAGGGAGATTGAAGATGTCAAAGCCGGCGCGTACGTCTCGACCACACGTGGAAGGCGCTTATTTGCTGTCACCAAGCTATTCTCCGACGCTGATTACGCGGAACTGCGCGCGCTGATGCAGCGCTGGAGCGATGAGAATATGAACCCAGCGGGTGCGCCTGAACAAGCTAAGGCTGAAAACGCAGACACGTTCTCAGCAGAGCTGGAAGCCGCCGCTGATGCAGTGGAAACACCGGTTGATGAGGACCTGCCGGAGCAAGACGAATAACTTTACACGTTAAAGCCAACTGACCGGTTCTATCAGGAGCCGGTCAGTTTTTTTAATCCTGGGTTTTCTATTGTTGATTTCCGTTAGCTTGTTTTATTAACGCAAGCGTTTAATCATTTTCCAGGCCGGCTCGCGCATCGTCTGCCAGACGCCTTGGTCGTCCTGATATTGCCAAACACCCGAACTAAGCCCAATCACCTGGTAGCCGCGGCGTTCGTATAACGCGCGCGCCTTAGGGTTATCCTGCGCCACATTCAGACGCACGATGATGTATCCGCGCAGCAGGAGCTGATTTTCCACATAATTGAGCATATAGCTCCCCAAGCCCTGGTTGCGATAAGTCGGTTTGATGCGGAAAGAAAACAAATAGGCTCGGTGCCGTCCGTCAGCCACATCTTTATTGCGGGAATCGAGGAGCAGAAACACCTGCCCGATCATCAAACCGGTGCTGGTTTCAGCGACGTAAATCAGCGTGGTGCCGGCTTTTGAGGCCTCATAATGCTCCGCGTAAAGCCTTCTGAAGTGTTGATACTCGCCTTCCCATTCCAGCGCTGGCAAGTCCGACTCGCGGATAGGGCGAATAAAGATTTCTTCGCCGTCCGCGAGCTGATAAGTGCCTGCCGCTGTGGGAGGAGAGCTCATCGCGATTTCAGAAGTTGTTCGAGCAGAGCGCTCTCTTCCTGCGCGGAACTTACGCTTCCGTCGAGCCAGGCATCCCGGAGCGCGTTCAAGATTTTCTGAAATTCCGGTGAGGGCGACAAGCCTCGCGCGCGCAGGTCTGTGCCAGTGACAATGGGTTTTACGTGCAGGTAGCGCGTTATATACAATCGCAGCGGTTCACGCAAGCTGGAAGCCTCCGTGCTTTGGTAGACCGCTGTAAGCGCCAGGTCGGAGAAACCTTTTAACGCGCGTACAACCTGGCTGGGTTTCATTAACGTCAGCTCTGGCAGCAAGCGGCGCAGTTTTCCGGTATCCAAAATCGCGGAGACGACTCTCGCGGGGATGCGCAGACGCGCGCTGACCTGCTGCAAGCCATCGTCGGTGAGGTCTTCCAACCAATAGCAGTAAGCCAGCGCCTGGCGCAGGTTTAACTGGCTCTCGTGCGTTTCCGTGCTCCACTCAGCGTGGGCTGTGGGTTGGTTTAAGTAAGCAATGCGCGCGTCGACAACAGGATTCCAAGACAAATGTGGATCGATGACTTCAAGCACGGTCAAGCGGTCCATCGCTTTCAATGCGCCGCCGATGTTATATTCCAGGAATATCAAATCCAGCTCGTGCCGTAGCCGTTGTCCCGAGATTTCATTCAGGAGGGAAAGGCTGGAGCTGAGTAGGCTGAGGGTTCGTGGGTCCAGACGGAAATCAAAGCGCGTGGAGAAACGAATGGCGCGCAAGATGCGCGTGGCGTCATCCACAAAGGAAAGCGCGTGCAGAACCCTGATGATGCGGTTCTGCAGGTCATGATAACCGCCCCAATAATCATACAGTTTTCCGTAGTATGGCGCGTCCAGCCGCAGCGCCATGGTGTTGATGGTGAAATCGCGCCGGTGCAGGTCCATCTTAATTCCGCTGCGCTCAACGGTCGGCAAAGCGGCGGGGCGTTCATAAAATTCGGTGCGAGCGGTAATTAAATCCAGGTGTTGGGGCAGAGCCTGAAAGTCCATTGGTTGGTCTGGCAGCAGCTTGAGCGCCAACTCTTCGCGCGATTCGCCAATCAACCATTTAGCCGTACCAAAGCGTGGATGCGTGACTACTCTGCCGCCGTAGTTTTCCACCAGCTTGGACGCAAAAACGCTCGCGTCACCTTCCAAAACAATATCAAAATCCTGGCTGGGCTGCTTAAGCAGTAAATCCCGGACGAAGCCGCCAACAATATAGGCTTGCATGTCAAGTTGGCCGGCAAGCTTCGCGATTGCCTGGAGCAGAATTTGGCGCGGGTAAGGGATAGCGTTGTGCAAGCGCCGCACCATGTCTTCTTGCGAGGGAATGTTGTTCTGTAAAACGTGCGTGTTAATCAAGTCTGTGCGTGTCACAATGCCGATAATCTCGCCACTTTCCTGGTCCAGCACCGGCACCTGCCCCCAGCCGCTGGAAGCCATAATCTCCTGCAAATAGTCAAGCGTATCTTCGGGGGTGACAAAAACCGTGCCAGCGTCCATCAGAATACCGGCATTAGCCATCAATTGATGGCTCAGCGCGCGGTCAACATTGCGGCGGGTAATCAAACCGACGACCTTGCCCTCTTCAATTACCGGATACCCCTCAAATCCGTACCGTTTCATCAGGTCGGCGACGGTTTCCACGGGCATATCGGGCGAAACCAGCAAAGGTTTCCGGGACATAATCTGCTGCACTCTCAAAGCGGGATGGACAATTTCAGGCAGTAAATCCACCACGTGCTGGTAGGTTTTTTTCCAGAATACCGGCACTTCATTCGGCGCTGGTCGGCTCTCCGAGCGGATTAACGCGGACGCGGCGCGTTTGTGACCGCCTCCACCAAAACGGTGGGCCAGCTGCGCCATATCAATCTCATCCGTGGTGGACCTGGCGACCAAGCGGATGCCTTGTCGGGTGGAGACTAACAGCACCAGGCCGTCCGGGTTCAGGAATTCCCGCATGTGATGCGCGACGGTCGAGATTTCGTCCTGAATATCAATCGCGTTGGCTTTCGCGACGAGAATAGTTAGGTCGTGAACTTTATGGGTGGAGATATCCTTCATCAAGCGATCGTAAAGGAGCATCTGCGCATTTGAGAGCGGTGGGTTAAGGAAGCGTGAAGCGATGGTCAGGTCCGCGCCGTGCTCAAGCAAGAATGCCGCGGCAAGCAAATCCCGGGAGTTGGTCATCGCGTACCCTAAAGAACCGGTATCCTCGTATATGCCAAGCAAGAGCAGCGTCGCCTGGATAGTCGTTAACGGCACTTGGGCGTCCTTGATTTGTTCGACCAGGACGGTGGTGCAAGCCCCGGTATTGTGCAGTTCAATATTCCAGTTATCGTTTGTGTGCGCTTTGCGCGGATGATGGTCAATAACGGAGACTTCCAGCCTCGGGGAGAGTCCCTTAAGCGTAATGAGCGATTGGGTGTCCACGAGTTTCACGTGAGTGATAGATTCGTTCGGAAGGTCTTTGACTGAAACAAAACCCAATTCCTGCTGGTATCTATGCAGGAATGCCTGGCCGTTGCGGTTTATCTGGCGCGGCAGCAAGGCATGAGCCTCCTTGTCCAGAAGATGAGCGCCCAAAAGGGACGCCAAAGCGTCCAGATCGGCTTGCTCGTGGGTTAGGATGATTCTCATTGCCAGCTTCCTGTTCAGCAGGGAAAAGTTCAATATTTATCCGCCAGGCAGCCAGGCCGCCTGCTGCTGCAGATTAAAGGCATTATAAATGACTTGTGAAAGACGCGCAAAAAGCCAGTTGCCTTTGTCAAAGATTAACTGTCTGCTGCTGTTAATGAAGATTATCAGCACGTAATCTCCGCCCGGCGTAGAAACGATGCCCGCGTCACTCATGGTATGGAGCAGCCCGTCCAGGTCGGAGGTCCAGCCGTGTTTGTGAGCGGCCGAAGCCTCGGGGGGCAGTCCAGCTTCGATTAGCGCGCCAATTTTGTTCTGCCCGAGCATATCCAGCATGGTTTGGCACTCGGATGGGCTTACCTGCCCATCAAAAAGCCCGTTCTCACTCCCAGACTCAGAATGCGCGCAGTGATAGACGCGCGTGAGCAAATCACCAATCTCAGAGGGAACAGTCTGGTTGTAAAAATCTGGATCCAGGTAAACGTCGGTACGGGAGTTGGCAGGCGTGTTGAAGCGCTGCAAAAGCGGAGCGCCGGCATAAAAGTAACCCGCCAGGAAGGTATTCTGGTAACCCAAAGCCCGCATATCATCGGTGACGTACAACGGGCCGAGGTTTTCATCGAGGTAAGTTTGCATAAGCGCATCGCTGGGCGGATTTTCTGAGTGGATAATCATCCTCTCCATCCAATAAAGCGCGTTATCGGGGGTGGGTTCTGGCAAGCGTTTAAAAACTGAGGTCATAATCGGAATTTTGATTGTGCTTGCAGCGGAATAAGCAACATCTGGAGGTACTGGTTGGTTAGCGAGCGCGGCAAAGTGCAAAGGCTGCTCCTGGTCCAGCGGTTGCAAATAGATCTCCACCAGACCGTCAAAGCCATCCAAAAGAATTGTCTGGCGCAGGAATATTTCCAGGTTGCGCGGGTTCAGGCCGGCTGCTGGTGCTTCCAAAACAGGCAGTTCCACCACGCGCTGGGAATTGGAAAAAAGGGCTTGCTCCAACACGGGGAGCGCTCCATTCAGGTCAAGGCTGTATCCGGGCTGCCCGGGGGCGTAGTTGGTGCTGTAAAGGATTGGCAGGGCTTCGGTGGAAGTTTGGTTGTAGCGCGGCAAAATGGTCTCGGATAGGAAGGCGCGCGCGGCGGTCGCGTTCAGGCTTGCCTGCAGCGGAAAATTTTTCTCATAAGGGCTGGCGTTCTGACCCCACAAGCGCCGCCACCAGCCGCCGCTCGGAATCTGCCGCTCTACCTGCTCCAGCGATGCGGCAGAATCGATTGTAAAGCCCAACTGCGCGGGTGAAAATTGCATGCGCGCGCCCTGAAAGCGCAGTTCCACTGGCACGGAAAAAGCTTCCGTCAAGCGCTGTTCGGCTTGCTCGCGCGTGAGACCGCCGATAGGAACCTGACCCACGCTGACGCCATCCGGATACAGCCGGGAAGAAGCCTTATAAGCCGCGTAATCTTTAAGCAAGATAAAAAGGCTAAAGAACAAAAAGAAGAGGCCAAAACCGCCAATCAACCAACGCAGTGGATCGGTTCTTGCGCGGCGGGATTTCGTTTTCATCATCATGATTTTACCAGAATCAAATTGAGCGTCCGGTCTGCGTGTAGTAGCTCTCGATTTTGGATGTCCGCTAAAGTCATTTATAATGAGGATGTAAGCTGATTGGCCTACCTGGAGATAGCTATGACTGAAAAAACTAAAAAGAGATTTGGACTGCTGCCCGGGAGCATTTCCGGATTGGTGACGACCGGATTGTTGGTTTCCGCCGGGTGGATCCTTTACAGCCGCCGCTACATTGATCATCATGCCAAAGTGAAAGGCATTTTGGAGGCAGAGCACGGCAATTTTGACGCGCCGACCGCTGGAAAACTTCACTTTTACGTGGATAAGCGCGGCAGCGGGCGGCCCCTTGTCATATTACATGGGGTCCACGCGGCTGCTGGCGCGCATGATATCGTTCCCATTTTTAATGCCTTCAAATCCCAACGCCCAGTCTACGCACTCGAGCTGCCGGGGTTTGGCGGCTCTGAACGCGGGGACAGACCGTACCGACCAAGCATGTACCAGGCCGCCCTGACTGAGTTTATTCGCGGTGAGATTGGCCAGCCGGCAGATGTTGCGGCGTTGGGACTTTCCGCGGAATTCGCGGCCTTGGCAGCGCAAGCAAACCCGGAATGGATTCACGCGCTTGTTATGATTTCCCCGACTGGTTTTGAGATGCCGCCAATCGGCAGCCTTGCTGAGCAGATAAGGAAAACTAATTTTGCTGACCTGCTTTACAGCGTGATGGCTGTTCCGCTTTGGAGCCTGCCGTTATTTGATATTCTTGCGAGCCGACCACGCCTGAGCCTCTATTACCGCCAACGCTTTGAAGCGGATGTACCCGAGGAACTTGTCAGCATCGCTTATGCCAGCGCGCATCAAGCAGGAGCGCATTTCGCGCCGATCGTTTTCGCGAGCGGCAGACTGGCTGTGCGTGATGTGCGCGAAAAAGTATATGACGCGTTAACGCAACCGGTGCTGGTGCTTTATGATAACGAGCCTGGTAAAAGCTACGATATGCTGCTCGCAAGCGTCCAGGCTCACCCCAATTGGTCGGTCAGGCGCATTCGTCAATCGCGCGGGATGCCCCATTTTGACCGCCCCGGCGAAACATTCCACATCCTGGATGACTTCTTGAAGGCACAGGACAAGCGCCAGAGCTGATGGAAAGACAAAAGCGACTCAGGAAGTGAGTTTACTATGGAGACAAAGCCTTCACGCAGCGGTATTCATCCGCTGACCATTCTGGCGGCTGTCTTTCTGGCGGCGGCAATCCTTGGGATGGTCTATCTGCTCATTCGCCTCTCTAGTACCGAACCTAGCGCCGAGCAAAGCATCCCGACTGCGGCTCTGACGATGATTCCCGCGCCAACGCACACGCCCACGCTCCCACCAACGCTGGAGCCCGCCGCTGCCACCCAAACAGCTGCTCCGCTGCTGCCGCCTGGCACAATTGGCGTTGGCACGTATGTGAAGGTCACCGGCACTGGCGGCGCGGGTTTGCGCATGCGCGCGGAACCCGGTACGGATGCCGAAATTCATTTTGTGTCCATGGATGAAGAAATCTTTCTGGTTATCGGCGGACCAGTGGAGAAGGATGGTTACGTGTGGTGGCAGCTAAAAGCGTCTTATGATGCCAATCGCACTGGCTGGTCCGCGGAATCGTTCCTGACATTGTTGGAAACCGCCACGCAAACGCCGTAACAAGCAAGAAAAAGAATAGGAGTAAAACGAGTGGCTGTTTTTGAGCGAAAAAAACGCGGGAAAGAAAAGAAGAGCTCTGAGGAATTGGACGGCAAGGGCGCGATTTCCGCCTGGGTGCCGGTCATCAACAGCCACGCCGAGGTCTCGGTAGGCAAGGTTCGCAAGCAGAATGAGGATGCTGTTTTTGCTATGAACACCCTCAGCCTGAGCGCTGACCAGAAGACATCCCTGGGTTTGTTTATCGTCGCGGATGGCATGGGCGGACATGAAAATGGTGAGCTTGCCAGCAGCCTGGCAGTAGAGGCAGTGGTTAACGTATTACAGCAGCAGCTCTTTAACCCTATTCAGCAAACGCACAAATTGCCAGCCCCTGAGGAAGTGGAATACGCTGTACGGTCAGCCGCGCAATCGGCGCAGCAGGCTGTGCTGAGAGGCGCTCCGGGCGGCGGCACAACGCTAAGCGCTGCCGTTGTAATCAACAATACGCTTTATTACGCGCATGTAGGGGACAGCCGCATTTACTTGTACTCACCAAAACAGGGCTTGGAGGCCTTGACCAAAGACCATACCATTGTGCGTCGGCTGATTGACCTGGGGCAAATCAGCGCGGAAGAAGCACAGAGTAATCCATTGCGCAACCAACTGTTTCGGGCTGTGGGGCAAAGCGAAGCTTTTAAAGCTGACCTTGGAACGCGGGAACTTGACGAAGCATGCAACTTGCTGTTGTGTTCGGACGGCCTATGGGGGCTTGTGCCGGACGAACTTTTGCTTAAGACCCTGGAAAAAGGACTGCCGGCGCGGGTCGCCGCGCGAACGCTGGTAGACGCGGCAAACAAAGCTGGCGGGACAGACAATATCAGCGTGATAATCGTAAATATTTCCTGACGGAAGGGTGAGATGATGGAAGCGACATCCAAGAAAAATCGGATTCTAGTCGTTGACGACGAAAGGGGGCTGGTTAAATTAATCCGGCTCAATCTGGAGCACGACGGCTTTGAGGTCTTTGAGGCAAACAATGGAGCTCAGGCTATGGACAGACTGCGAGCTGTTCTGCCGGATTTGGTGCTTCTGGATGTAATGATGCCGGACTTGGACGGCTTTCAGGTTCTGCGCATGATCCGGGAAATTGGCAGCACGCCGGTTATCATGCTCACTGCCAAAGGGGAGGAGAATGACAAGGTGCGGGGATTGGAATTGGGAGCCGATGATTACGTTACCAAACCTTTCAGCCCGCGGGAATTGACCAGCCGCATTCGCGCGGTTTTACGCCGCGGGAGTTTTTCTGACCAAACTGACACCGGCAAAATAGACGTGGACGGACGGCTGCAAATTGACTTTGACCGCCACGAAATTTGGGTAGACGGCGAATTGGTTCAGCTGCGGCCGACGGAATACCGCTTACTCTACCACTTGGTGAAAAATGCTGGTTGGGTACTCACCCACGACCAGATTCTCAGCAAGGTTTGGGGTTATGAGTATGAGGATGAGCCCCATTACGTCCGCTTGTATATTAATTATTTGCGAAAGAAAATTGAAAAGGACCCCACCAATCCACGCTATATTCTGACTGAGAGGGGTGTTGGATACCGTTTTGTCGATTTTCGGCGTGAAAACCTGGCACAGCAAGCAGATTGAGAGAATCTGAAAAAAATTCATATCTAAATGACTGGAGATAGAGAAAACGGCGATATGAAAGGCATCGCCAATTTTTTTACATTTCACCAATTTTCAGCTCAAGATTCTGTGTATAATACTATTACTTAAGCACGTTTTATCCGTACGATTTTTCCGCGCAATTGTGTCTGTTTCTTTATCAGGAGAGGCTGCCATGTCAAAACATAATGGGAAATCTGAGGAAAAGGGGAAAGACAAGAAACCTGAGAAAGTCAAGCAGGAAGTAAAACCCGAACAAGCCAGCGCACCTTCTAAACCTCAAGTGAAACTTTCAACAAAAGAATACGAAAAGGAACTTGAAAAGCTGCAGGTAGAGCTGGTCAAAATGCAGGGGTGGATTAAGGAAAAGGGCCTGAAGGTGGTTGTATTGTTTGAAGGGCGGGACGCGGCAGGAAAGGGCGGCACCATCAAACGCATCACTGAAAAGCTCAATCCCCGCATTGTGCGCATCGTCGCGCTGGCAACCCCAACCGAACGCGAGAAATCGCAGTGGTACTTTCAACGCTATGTTCAACACCTGCCGGCAGCCGGAGAAATGGTCCTGTTTGACCGCAGCTGGTACAACCGCTCGGGCGTGGAACGCGTAATGGGTTTTTGTACTGAGGATGAGGTGCGGGAATTTTTCCGCTCGGTGCCGGAGTTTGAGAATATGCTGATCCGTTCTGGCATCATCCTGCTCAAGTACTGGTTCTCGGTAAGCAACGAAGAGCAGGAACGACGCTTTCAGGCGCGCATTAACGACATCACCCGCCGATGGAAGCTGAGCCCGATGGATTTAGCTTCCCGCACCAAGTGGGTAGAGTACTCCAAAGCCAAGGACGAAATGTTCCGATATACGGATACCAAACTTTCTCCGTGGTACGTGGTCAATTCGGATAATAAAGAGCTGGCGCGCCTGAGCTGCATCAGCCATCTGCTTTCCAAGATTCCGTACGAGGACCTGACCCCCGAACCAATTTCGCTGCCTCCACGACAGGCGGATGATAATTATGTCCGTCCGCCGATGAGTACGCAAACCTTTGTGCCGGAGTATGTGATTAAGGATAAACAGAAGGACTAAGCGGCCTGCTCTATAAGAAAACCAGGCTTGCCGTGTAAATTGAACAGCCTGACGGCGTTCGCGGTGCTGATTTCGCCCAGTTCAAGAGGGCTGAGCTCGTGCAGCGCCGCGATTATTTCCGCGATGAGGGGGATGTAAGCGGGTTCGTTGCGCTTTCCTCTGTGGGGATGCGGGGTGAGAAAAGGAGCGTCTGTTTCCAGGACGATGTTCCTGACAGGCAGCTGTGAGACAAGTTCGCGCCGCGCTTTTGCGTTCTGGTAAGTAACTGGTCCGCCAATGCCGAAACAAAACCCAAGTTCGGATAAGGTCAGGGCGTGTTCCAAGCTGCCGCTATACGCGTGCATGACGCCAGGCCGCTGCTTGATTGGGTTCGAAGTGGGAAGGGCTGCCTGCCAATCCCGCAGGATTGGAACCAGGTCTTGCGAGGCGTCGCGGTCGTGAATGATAACGGGCAGTTGCATGCGGGCTGCCAATTCCAGCTGCCAGAGGAAACAGCGCCGCTGTTGGGCGGGCGGGCTGTAATCGCGATAATAGTCCAGGCCGATTTCCCCGATGGCGACCACACCCTGCGCGGCTGCTAATTCTTCCAAACTTGGGATTATGCCACTTTCACATTCAGCCGTGTAGTTTGGGTGGACTCCAACAGCGGCATAAACATACAAGCGGAACTCCTCCGTCAGTTTCAATACTGCTCCCGCGGAAGGCAGGTCCACTCCCGGATTAATGAGGAAGCCGACGCCGGCTTGCTTCGCGCGTAGGATTACTTCAGCGCGGTCAGCGTCGAAGGCATCAAAATCAAGGTGGCAGTGCGTGTCCGCAAACATTGCTCTTGTACTCTGCTGGAATTATACCCTTCTGCGCTTGTCCTTCTCAGCTTTTCTGTTGATATATCCTCGTCATCATGATGCCCTCTCGGGCACAGGTCGATAGTGAAGGATCTTATCTCCAGCAGACAGGCAGACTGCCGCGCCCCCTCTCGCAGTCTCCAGGCAATGTTCATTCCAGCGGCGGGGGCTCGCAGTGACGAATAGATTATGGCTTGCGCCTCAGAATGACCAATACCTCATTACGCGCCCACTCTCGCAGTCTCCAGGCAATGTTCAATCCAACGGCGGGGGCTCGCAGTGACGGGCAGATTATGGCTTGCGGTCACTGTAGCCAACGGCAGTCAGTTCGTTTATCGGCCTGAGCGCAGCGAGACCGCCTGGAAATTCGTAATTGCGAGAGAAGCGCGGCAATCTGCATATAGGTTTGTCATTGCGAGCGAAGCGCGGCAATCTGCCTTTTTCCTTTATCATCACCAGCAACACGGCAAGGTTTGTGCCCGATATAGTGTGGACGGGAATGGCGATCTGCAGTTAAGTTTGTTTTCTTTGTTTATCAAAAAAGCACACAGGCAGACTGCCGCGCCCCCTCTCGCAGTCTCCAGGCAATGTTCAATCCAAGTATGGGGGGCTCGCAGTGACAGACAGATGATGGTCTGTGACTTAGAATGACCACAGCCCTCATCGCGAGCCACGTCCGCTCATCAACCTGATACCCTTTCGGGCACAGGTTCACAGTGAAGGACTTATGCTTTAGTTCGTCGTCGAGAGCTTGCGAAGTGATCTCCCAATCGGCACAGTTTTGCTCTGTTAGTGTAAAGGCAGATTGCCACATCGTTTTGCCTTTGCTCTTGGATTGTTGTTTTAGCATTCGTGGCAAAACGGTTCGCAATGACGAATCTTGTGTGTGTTGTTCGTCATCGCGAGCTTGCGAAGCGATCTCCCAATCGGCACAATTTTGCTCTGTTAGTGTAAAGGCAGATTGCCACACCGTTTTGCCTTTGCTCTTGGATTGTTGCCTTAGTCTGCGTGGCAAAACGGTTCGCAATGACAGACAGATAACGGGCTCTGGCCGCCTTCGTAGTGGTGGAAGCTCACAAGATCCGCACCCACCAGCAAAGCTTATCCACGGCTCGAAAACTGCCAGAGCGCGCTAAGTGTGTTATTATTCAAAAGTTAAAATATAGGCTGGGGATTGTATCCGCCTTCAGGACGCTGCTTGCGTTTTGAAACGGAAACCTCTCCCGCGAGGTTGCTCATGATTCTTTCAGTAATTTTGTATGGTTTCTTATTTGCTACTCTCTTGGCCGCGCTCTTTCATCTTTGGCGGGATGGCGGTTTGGGGAAACTAATCCTCTACTTACTCGCCAGCTGGGCCGGTTTCTGGCTGGGGCAACTAGCCGCTAATCAATTTGATGTGCATATCATGGACCTTGGCGAACTTCATCTTGGTCCTGCGCTTTTAGGCTCGCTAATGTTTCTGTTTCTTTCACATTGGATTGGCCAGATAGGGAAAGCAGCGTGAACGCTCTTGCCCAGGACGGGGATTTGGTCCAACTGCAAGGGAGCGGCTACAAAAGCCATATCCTGCGCCTGAAGGCGGGCGAGGTGCTGCAAACGCACCGCGGCGTGATTAAGCACGACGCGGTCATCGGGCAGCCCTGGGGCGCCAAGCTGCAATCGCACACTGGCAGTCCCTTTTACCTGTTTCAACCCGGGTTAGCAGACCTGATTCGGGAAACCAAGCGCACCACCCAAATCCTGTATCCAAAGGATATCGGTTACATTTTGCTGGTGTTGGGCGTTGGCCCCGGCAAGCACGTTCTGGAGGCAGGCACTGGTTCCGGAGGGCTGACCACCGCGTTCGCTTACATGGTCGGCGAAACAGGCCGGGTTATCTCTTACGAGCGCAAGCCCGAAGTGCAAGCACTGGCGCGTACCAATCTCAGCCGACTGGGTTTTGAGGAAAGGGTGGAATTTAAGCTAGGTGATGCGGCGGATGGTTTTACTGAGCGGGATGTGGACGCGCTTTTTCTGGATTTGCCCAATCCATACGACTACATAGCCCAGGCAAAAACCAGTCTTAAGGGCGGCGGTTATCTCGGAATCCTCGTTCCAACGGTGAATCAAGTTTCTCGCTGCCTGCAAGCGCTCAAGTACAACCAATTCGCGTTTGTGGAAGTTTGCGAGATCCTGCTGCGCTACTTTAAAACCGATTGGGAAAGATTGCGGCCGACCGATCGCATGGTTGCCCATACGGGTTTCCTGATTTTTGGCCGCTCGGTGTTCGAGACTAGCGATGAGCTTTTTGATGGGGAGGCAAACGAGCTGGCGTGAGAGAGTTTGTGATTGAAGCCGAAACGCTGGCGCGAAAACTGGCTGGTTTGAGAAAGTATCCGCGGGCGGAATACGAAGCCGAAGCTAATTTTGACCCCAAGAATTACAAGCCTGCTGCCGTTTTGGCGCCTTTGCTCTGGTTTGAAGGCGAGTGGCACCTGTTTTATACGCGCCGCAGCAGCAGCCTGATGAACCACAGCGGGCAGGTATCCTTTCCGGGCGGCAGCTGGGACGTGGAAGACGAAGACCTAAGCGCCACCGCGCTGCGCGAGTCCTGGGAGGAGACCGGTCTGCGCCCAGAGGAGGTGCGCGTTTTGGGGGAAATGCCCGCGATTGGCATCACCACGCATTTCCTGGTCACGCCGGTGGTTGGCATCATTCCCTGGCCGTATCCGCTGCGCCTGCAGGAGACTGAAGTCGCGCGGGCGTTCATCGTGCCTCTCAGCTGGTTGGCAGACCCTGCCAATTTTTACACCAGCACCCGTATTTACGAAGGCAAGACCTACGAAATCATCTACTATCAGTTATACGATGGTGAAAAAATCTGGGGCGCTACCGCGCGGATTACCCAGGAGTTGCTAAAGCTTCTATAAAAAAAGGCTGCCAGTATGGCAGCCTTTTGGTTTGGCATTGCTCGAAGCCAGAGATTACTCAGCTTCTTCTTTCTTGCCTTTTTCAAGCACTTCCGGCTCTTCCACAGCGGCGGTTTCAGCTGCAGGTTCTTGCTGGGAGTAGCTAACCGAAACGACCACTTCTTCCGGGTCCGTGAATACAGTAATTTTGTCACCAAGCTTAAGGTCAGCGACTGTGATATTGTCGTCCACGCTCTGAAGAACGCTCAGGTCCACTTCAATCTTCGAGGGAAGGTCGCGTGGGAGACATTCGATTTCCAGTTCGTACAGGTTGTGGAGGATGACCACGTCCGCAAGTTTTGAGACCGGCGCTTCGCCAACGAGACCAATCGCAACGGTGGTGCGCAGCGTCTCTGTCAGGGAAACCGCCAGGAAGTCCACGTGGATCAGGCGGCCGTAGATTGGGTCGCGCTGGCGGTCGCGCACGATAACCGTGTACTTCTCGCCGTTGACATCGATGGTGACCAGGCTGGAGGAGCTTAGTTTGCCCAGTTTGAGGGAAGCTTCGTGCGAAGCCATCTGGATCGGGAAAGCTTCCAGGTGACGACCGTAAATTACGCCCGGGAGAATGCCGGCGCGGCGCAAAGCTTTGACCTGTTTGCCCTTAACGGTCCTTTTTTCTGCATTAATGATAATTTCTTCTTGTGCCATTGTTTTTTTCCTTTTCAGGCGCCTCTGACCCCACCCGGGGCTGCCCTCGCCTTATAGATTGCCGGACGGATTTCCGGCGACTTAGTAGTTTAACGCTTGTCCGGGTCTGCGTCAAGCAAATCCCGGCGAAATGCGCCTGGGATACGGAACCCCGGGTTTTCAATGCGGTAGTAGAATGATCATGTCTTCTCGAGTGTTTGGAGTGCATATGAAAAAGCAATCTGTGTTTACCAGGGTTCTGATAATCATTGGGAGCATCCTGGTCTGGGTTCCGGTGCTGCTGCCATTCGTCTTTTCATTCAGACCTCTACTTGGCGGAGGGAAGTTCCGCCTGGATTACCTTATACCCGCTGAATTAGCGTTGTTTTGCCTGGCGGGGGGATTGTTGTTGGTCTGGGCAGCGATTCGGGCAAAAACAGGACGGAAGCTGGTCATCTGGTCTTTAGCGGCGGCTGTTTTACTATTGGTGTTCAGTCAGCTGCTGGCAGTTTGGCTAGGCTTGGCATCCGGTAGAGTGGGCGAAGGCACCTGGCAGATGGTTGTGGTAGTCGCGCTGCTGGTGCTGTATTGGGCTGCACTCGCGCTGCTTGGCATAGCGGGCATTCGCTTGTGGGGCTTGCTGCGCAAGAGAGAGTTGCAAGGAGCTGTATGAAAAAAACAAGGGATTGGTTGATTACCAATCCCTCGTGATTTACTAAGCGGCTGTTCAGCTTTATGCTTCTGGCGCTGGGGCGTCTGAGGAAGCTTGTTTTTCGCTCAGGCTGCGCATGATTTCCGCCTTCAGCTTTTCAGTCTCTTCGTTTCGCGCGGTTTTTGCGGCCGCGCTCACTTCCAGGTTGAGCTTGTCGGAGAGCAAGAGGGTGAGCAAGCCTTCCATGATGCTGCTGCCGGTCGCGCCACCTTCGGCGCCAGCTCCGCCAACCACCACTCTTGGCACCACGTCCACGCGGGACTGCTGCACGGCTTCGGCAAAGCGGTTCATGACCTGCTGCGTCACCTGGAACTGTGGTCCGCCGTACGCAGCGACCTGTTCTTCGGTGGCGATAGCCTGGGCGATACCAGTGCGGGCAATTTTTTCGGCTTCGGCCTCGGCCAGCGCGCGAATTTGGGCGGCTTGCTGCACCGCGCGGGCGTAATCCGCCTTACCCTGGTTAGAAAGCACTGTGATGCTCACCTCGGATTCGGTAATATTGCGCTGCTGCTCGGCGCGGGCTTGCGCTTCGCGAAGTTCGCGTTCCTTTTGCGCCGCGAGTTGTTGGCGCTGGAAAGTCTCGATTTGCTCCACGGCAATTTGGCGCGCGCGCAGTTGGTTGAGGATGATTTCCATATTCTTATCCTCGCCGCTGGTGGTTGGCGTGCCAATCAGCACTTCCTCCAGTTCCAGGTTGTAGTGCAGGAACTTATCCTTCATTTCCTGGCTGGACTGGCGCTGGATTTCGTTGCGTTCGTGGATTAGTTCAATCAGAGTGCGCATCTGACCGATGTTCTTAAAGTAAGCCGAAACCATCGGGTCGAGGGTCTGCTCCACCAGTTTCTTCACATCGCCAAAACGCTGCACCACTAACGGGGCTTTTTGATAGTCAATGTGGATGACAACTGAAAGCGGCAGGGAAGGCTCGAAGGCGTCTTTGGTGATGAGCGAGACCTCGGAGAGGTTCTCGTCCAGGTTGTGCGAACCAACTTCGGATTTGATCCACTTGAGGATGATGTTGGTAGTCGGCACCATTACCACTTTGCCAGCATAGGTATTGAAGGCGTACTTGCCAGGCAGGAGCGGATCGCTCCACACGCCGCGGCTGCCTTTGCTAACCAGCTCGCCGTGGCGGTAATCCAGACCGGAAAGGTCTTCACTGACCTTGCCAGTATAGGAAACGACCACGCCCACGAAACCCACTTCGACGATAGTTTTGTGAATCATTTCCACGGTGGCAAACAGGCGGTTGAGGTAGTAAGTGCCTTCCACCAACACCTGCAGCTGCCGACCGCGCAGACCGGAGGCCACGATGAAACGGTCGGGCATTTGGAAGTTGTTATGGTAAGTCGCGCTGTCGTTCATATCTGAGCCGACAATCGGGGCGATAATTTCGCCGGAGGGCAGGGAGGGGCCGTCGTGCACAGTGACAATGCCAATCAGGTCGTCCTGGTCTTTGATTACAACAGGAGAGAAGCCCTTGCGTTCTTTGATGACCGAGGTCATATTCTCGATAACCATCTGGTCGTCGCGGCTGAGGGCAAGGTAATAAACGCGTTCTTCGGTTATGACCACAAATTGCGCAAGGTTGATGGCGAAGGTGCCTTCACGCAGGATTTGGCGCTGTGGACCGCGCTGACCGCCGTTCGTCA
>Ga0208040_1002179_pt1 | contig 17708 bp, 16 predicted proteins | sample AD_UKC083_MetaG_FD_184431 | JGI IMG/M metagenome (GOLD analysis project Ga0208040, IMG submission 184431) | Active sludge microbial communities of municipal wastewater-treating anaerobic digesters from USA - AD_UKC083_MetaG (SPAdes) (version 2) | ecosystem: Engineered > Bioreactor > Anaerobic >...
CCGCCATGATTAATAATAACATAACAACCATAACCGCTGTTCCAACCGCATTGAGAAACTTCAACCGTTCCGGCTTTGGCGGCATAATTGGCGGAATTTTTTGGCCCGGCAACATCCAAACCGTGGTGGCGCCAACTAAAATATTGAGTGATTGTTTTTGCCGCTGACGGCCAAACAAAACCCTTTGTACTTGGAGCCTGCGAAGATGCCGGAGGAGTAATTCCAGATGATGGTCGGGCAGTCGTAGAATACGCTTGAGTTGCTTGGACTACCTGTTTTACTCCGTTGGGAATAATAATTTTTTCACCTATTTTTAAATTTGATCCATCTTCTTCAAGGCCGTTAAAACTAACTATTTCTTCAACATTTGCTTTGTAAGTATTAGCTACTTTTTTCAATGTATCTCCTTTTTTAACAGTATGAGTTAAACCTGTTATTGGTAAAATACGTAAATTTTGCCCCGGTTTTATAATTGAACGCAAAGTTAAACCGTTTTCCCATAAAAGAGTATTTACACTTATGCCAAAAAGATACGCTATACCGCCCAAAGAATCTCCTTCTTCTATTTTATAGTCAATAATATTTTTTCTAATTCCGGTATTTACAGTACCGGGTAAAATCCCCGGCTGTTTCAAAGACATATTTTTTAAAACCGCTATTGATCTTTCTTGAATAATATTTTCCGTATTTTCCGTTGTTCTTACACTTTGTTGACCAATAGCACCTGTTCGCCAAGCGGAAATCTGGCTTTCCGGCAAAGCTGAAGTTTCTGGATATATTTCTTCAAAACCAGTTTTATATTGCTCTCCTGGACCAAAAATATTATAAGCCAAGCTTTGTTGACCGGGAATAAAACCCTCTTCCTTGCTGAAAAGCTTAGTTTGCGGAATACATATTATAAAAAGAGAAACAAAAAGAATAATTTGTAAAATATCTCTTCTTAAAAACCACAAACTACTGGTATGCAATCCCGCTTCTTTAAAAAAACCGCTTATTTTATAACCAGCATAACCAATATTTTTCCAAAAACCTAAAATTATCCAAATAAATACCTTAAAAATTTGGCTACCTATAGCCCAAAATATTCTTTTAATAAAAACCAGCCCATGTAATATTTTTAACAGGACGCGATATTTCATAACTTGACTTTTTAACCTTAATAGCATATTATATTTAAAGGATAAAGTAAACCCCGCCACAGGCGGAGAACCTCTCCTTAAGAACTATTCTTAATAATATTTTGTTATTAAAAAAACAGGAGTGAAAAGCTTCTTTTTTGTTTAAAACATATTTATTGGCGGTTTTTAGTAGAGTCTTTAACTTTTTCTTATTTTAATTAATATTTAACTTTATGAGTGCAAACATTATCACTCTGATTTTCGCCGTTTTACCGGGCTTACTAACGGTATTATTTGGTTTTGTTTTGATCCTTTGGATCAATAAACAACCCAATGGCGACGAACGCATGAAGGCTATCGCTCGTGCCATCCAGGAAGGCGCGGTTGCTTATTTGATTCGTCAATATAAAACAGTGGCTGTGGTTGCTATTTTTATCACCTTGTTACTGGTATTTTTAACAAACTATATTACTGCCATTGGATTCTTGGTCGGGGCGATTTTTTCCGCAGCTGCTGGAATTATCGGTATGAATGTTTCTGTGAGAGCCAATATAAAAACGGCTGAGGCGGCCAAAAGCGGTTTTGCTCCGGCTTTTAATATGGCGGTCCGAGGCGGTTCTATCACTGGTTTGTTGGTGGCTGGTTTAGGTCTTCTTTCTGTTTCTATTTTTTATTTAATCACCAAAGACATTAATTCTCTTATTGGTTTGGCTTTTGGTGCTTCTTTAATTTCGGTCTTTGCCAGAATTGGTGGCGGTATTTTTACCAAGGCCGCTGATGTTGGGGCTGATTTGGTTGGTAAAGTTGAAAAAGGCATTCCTGAAGACGATCCGAGAAATCCGGCGGTAATTGCCGATAATGTTGGTGATAATGTTGGTGATTGTGCCGGTATGGCAGCAGATTTGTTTGAAACTTATGTAGTTACTATTATTGCCGCCATGGTTTTGGTTGGTTTGCTTTTTCCAGGAAATACCAAAGTTTTGCTTTATCCTTTGGTTTTGAGTGGAGTTTCTCTCTTGGCTTCGATTTTAGGAACTTTCTTTATTAAAATTGGAGAAGATAAAAAAATCATGAAAGCTCTGTATAAAGGATTGATTGCCACTGCTATTTTTGCTTTGGCTGGTTTTTATCCGGTAACCAAGTGGTTAGTTAATGATCTTAATTATGGTTTCTTTAATATTTTCTTGTCCGCTTTGGTTGGTTTAGTTTTAACCGGAATTATCATGGCTTTAACTGATTATTATACTTCTACTAAATTTTCTCCGGTAAAAAGAATAGCCAAAGCTTCTACCACCGGACACGGAACAAATATTATTTCCGGCTTAGCTGTTTCTATGAAATCCACTGCTTTGCCTGTAATTTTTATTATGATTGCAATTTTGATCGCCTATTCTTTGGGTGAACTGTTTGGAATTGCAATAGCCGCTGTTTCTATGTTATCCCTAGCCGGTATTATAGTAACTATTGATTCTTTTGGTCCTATCACCGACAACGCCGGTGGTATTGCGGAAATGGCTGAATTACCAAAAGAGGTTCGTGATATTACTGACCCTCTTGATGCTGTTGGGAACACTACAAAAGCTGTAACCAAAGGCTACGCTATTGGCTCAGCCGCTTTAGCTGCCCTGGTTCTGTTTGCTGATTTTACCCATAAAGTAGGGGACTCTTATGAATTTATGATAAATAATCCAAAGGTTTTAGTTGGTTTATTTATTGGTGGTTTATTACCATATCTTTTTGCCGCCAACTTGATGGAATCTGTGGGAAAAGTTGCTGAAAAAGTAGTGGAAGAAGTTCGTCGCCAATTTAAAGAAATTGCCGGTATTATGGAAGGTTCCGCTAAACCTGACTATAGTAAAGCCGTGGATATCGTTACTAAAGGAGCTATTTCTCAAATGACAATTCCTGCTTTATTGCCTGTTTTGGTACCATTTTTAGTAGGTTGGTTTTTAGGAATTGAGGCTTTGGGCGGTCTATTAATGGGTACAATAGTGACCGGTATTTTTGTTGCCATTTCTATGACTACCGGTGGTGGTGCTTGGGATAATGCTAAAAAATATATTGAAAGCGGTAATTATGGCGGTAAGGGATCTTTTGCTCACCAATCAGCTGTTACAGGCGATACGGTTGGTGATCCTTATAAAGATACAGCTGGTCCGGCTATAAATCCTATGATCAAAGTTGCTAATATTGTTGCTTTATTAATTGTTGGACTTTTGATTTAATATCTCTTAGTTTAAAAAACCCATCTTCAAAAAGGTGGGTTTTTTATTTTAAATTAGCCAATTTTTAAACTTATTAACATACCTGGGGATAAAATTATCAACAATTTATCCACTTTTTATCCCCGTGGACAAACTGTGATTAAGTTATTAATAATCAATTTTATTATCCACTTTTTATCCCTATAAAAAATAGTTATACACCAATATTTACTTTGTGTTTTTTATTATCCACTTTTTAATCATATTTTGTACACTATAATACTATAACTTATTAACATAAAATATTGCTAAAATTAAATAAAAAAACAACTTATCCCCGCTATCCACACCCCTTATTATTATTCTTATACTTTATATATAAATATATAACGATATAATAAACAAATAAAAAGTGAATAACTTTTGTATAATTGACAAAACAAATATTTTATAATAGAATTTATCTAACTTAAGATAAAATTTTAATTTATTTATATTTTATGAAACACGAGAAGAAACAACTTGGTAAGTCAGAATTGGAACTTACTATAACTCTAGAACCAACAGAATATCAAAAAGACATGGAGGAAGCAGCGGAACGACTTTCCCAAAGAGCGGCTATTAAGGGTTTTCGTCCAGGAAAGGCTCCTTATGATTTTATTAAACAACAACTGGGTGAAATAAAAATAATGGAAGAAGCTGTAGAAAGTATTATTCAAAGAACTTTTTTTGAAATTATTAAAGAAGAAAAGATAGATTCTGTCGGTATGCCAAAAATAAACGTGGAAAAAATGGTTCCGGGAAATGATTTTATCTATAAAGCTATTGTTGCTTTAATACCAAAAATTAAATTAATTGATCTTAAAAAAATAAAAATTGAAGGTAAGCCTATAGAAATTACTGACGAAGAATTGAATAAAGTTTTGACCGATTTACAAAAAATGCAAACCAAAGAGGTTGTTAAAACAGGTAAAGCAAAAAAAGAAGATAAAGTTTTGATAGATATGGATATGTTTATTGGTGGGGTTCCGGTTGAAGGCGGTCAAGCAAAGGATCATCAAGTTTATTTAAATGAAGAACATTATATTCCGGGATTAAAAGAACAATTGATTGATTTAAGTAAAGACGACACAAAAGAATTTAATTTGCGTTTTCCAAAAAATCATTATCAAAAACATTTAGCCGATAAAGATGTTGATTTTAAAATAAAAGTTAAAGATGTTTTTGAATTGACATTACCGGAATTAAACGATGAATTTGCTAAAAAACTTGGTCAAGAAAGTATAGATAAACTTAAAGAATTATTAAAAGAAAACATGATGCGGGAAGCGGAAATGAAAGAAAAACAAAGAGTAGAAGCTGATATTTTGGAACAAATTATAGAAAAAAGTAATTTTGAAGAAATTCCTCAGATTTTAATTGATTCGGAAAAAAGAAAAATGTTTTATGAATTAAAACATGATTTGGAACACCATGGTATAGAAATGGAACAATATCTTAAAGATATTAAAAAAACAGAAGAGCAAATATTTCAAGATTTTGAACAACAAGCCAATAAAAGAGTTAAAGCAGCGTTGGTTTCCAGACAAGTGGCAGTAGATAATAATATTAAAGTAGAAAAAGAAGATTTAGATAAAGAACTGGAACTTATCAAAAAAACTTACGCCCATGATGAAAAGATTTTGGAAAATCTAAAACGTCCGGAAGTTTTGGATAATATTATTGGAACAATTCAAAACAGAAAAGTATTGGAATTTTTGAAAGCCGAAGTGATAAAATAAAATGTGAAGTATAAAGTATCTAGTATAAAGTATTAAGTATAAAAACCAATGTTGTAAAACATTGGTTTTTTGATTTTACAAATTATAAAAATACTATATACTTAATACTATATACTTAATACTATTCAATATGTTATTTGGCGCCCATGTTTCGGTTGCTGGAGGAATACAAAACGCTCCAATAAACGCGGCTACTATCGGTTGTGAAGTTTTTCAGATATTTACTCGGTCTCCTCAAGGGGGTAAAGTACCGGAATTAACCGATCAAAATTTGAAAGAGTTTTTAGAAAATTGTAAAAAATACAAACAAAAAGAATGGTATGTACACACGCCATTTTTTATAAATTTTGCTTCCGCTAATCCACGCATAAAACACGCTTCTATTTCCGTTGTTCGGGAAGAACTGGAAAGAGCAAATTTGATCAAAGCAAAATATTTAATGACTCATTTGGGAAGTTATAAAGATTTAGGAAAAGAAAAGGGGTTTCTACAAGTTGTTGATTCTTTAGATAAAATGTTATCTGATTATAAAGGAGAAACTAAATTTTTGATAGAGATTTCCGCCGGGTCCGGAGAAATAATCGGAGATACTTTTGAAGAAATAGCCGAGATTATAAAAAATCCGAAATTAAAAAAATATGATATTGGAGTTTGCTTTGATACTCAACACGCTTTTGCCAGCGGATATGATTTGCGCGATGAAAAAGCGGTTAAAGAGACTTTTGATAAATTTGATAAAATAATCGGTTTGGAAAAATTGAAATTATCGCATTGTAACGATTCTATGTCCGAGTGCGGATCTCATAAAGACAGACACGCGCATATTGGTCAAGGTTTAATCGGAAAAAGTGGTTTTGAAGTAATATTAAAAAACAAAAAATTGAAAAATGTAAATTTCATTTTGGAAACAGAGCACGACTTGGTAATAGAGGATTTAAAATTATTGAAAAAAATAAGAGGATAAAATAGATAACGAAATACGAATTTTTACGAAATTACGAAAATAAAAAAGTATGAGAATAAAAGTTAAAGTTATACCCAAATCAAAAGAAAATAAGATTGTCGGACCGATGGCTAACGGAGTTTTAAAAATAAAAATCACCGCGCCGGCGACGGACAATAAAGCCAATGAAGAATTGATAAAATTTTTGAGTGAAGAAATGAAAAAGAAAAAAAGTCAGATTAAAATTATTAGTGGGTTTACTTCTAGAGAAAAAATAGTGGAAATAAAATAAAAAAGCCCGTCAGCATAAAAGCGACGGGTTTTATAAAAAATTATTTATTTACTGAAACGATGGAAAAACCAAATATTTCCACCGGCATATCCCAATATTCTTTGGGTGTAACCAAGCGACGATTTATTTCATTTAAAAAGACGACTTCATCTTTCATAAAACATATTTCGTCTTTTAATATACAACCATTATAAGCAACCCCGATAAAAATCGGCTCGCCGTTTATTTTATCCGGCACCAGATTTTTTAAGGCTTTAATAAGAATTTCATGGTTTATGGAAGTCGGAGAACAAAACGAAATTATTTCTCCGTTTGATTGTTTGAAACCGATAAATCGCCCCACATTTTCTATGTGGTCATCTTTTTTGTAAGGAAGAAGAATTTTTCCTTTGTCCAGATAAAAAACGGTTTCCTTCAAAGTCTGTGTCATTGGTTGTGCCTCCAGTAAATAAAATTAAAAAAAAGAACCGACGGCTCATTATAAATGAAATATCGGTTTTTGTCAAGCTCAGCCTAGGGCAGATCAACCCCACCACTATTCCACGGATTACAACGCAATATTCGCCAAATAGATTTAGGAAGACCGATTATCAATCCCTTATTTTTTATTGTTTGATAAGTGTATTCGCTGCAAGTGGGATAAAAACGACAATAGCCGTGTGGAAATTTTGTTTTTAATGGTCCGTGATCGGGAGAGAGGGTGTGTTGATATAATTTGATAAGCCAAAGGAAGGGAAGACGGGGAAAATATAGAATTTTTTGTACAAGCTTCATAATATTTTAATATTGAAATATTATAATATTAAAATATTTATTTAATTTTAGACAATAAACAATGAACCTCTTTTTCAAATTCACTATATTTCTTTCCCGCAGCCTCTTTTTTAGCAATAAATAGCAGATAATATCCCGGTATAATCTCGTTTTTTTGCAAAGATAAGCGTAAAACTTCCCTAATTTGTCTTTTTATTTTATTTCGCAAAACAGCTTTTTTTGAAACCTTTACACCAACACTAATTCCAATGAGAAGTTGGTTTATAAAAGTTGCAGAGTCCTCCTTTTTAGGGAAATAATCAGGTATTTTTGCTAATTTTAGCAATTTTAAATCCAAAAATTGTCCGGAAATATAAACACCGTGCTTAAAAAGTAAATTAAAATCTCGAATTTTAGTTAAACGATTTTCTTTTGGAAGCATAGTGTTTTCATTTTAACAAGAAAAAAGAATATTGTCATTTTTTTAAAAAATTCCCCGCTTACAAAGCGGGGAAAGTTTAACGGGTTTTTCTGGTTCTTTTTCCTCTTTTTTCATCGGAAACAGTTAATTTTTTTCTGCCTTTGGCGCGTCGGCGAGAAAGTAGATTACGACCGCCTTTGGTTTTCATTTTGCTCAAAAAACCGTGTGTTTTTGCTCTTTTTCGTTTATTTGGCTGATAAGTTCTTTTTGGCATAGGAATAAAATTTAATTTAATTATGAGTAATATACGTTAAATTACAGATAAAGTCAAGGTCTGAAAGTTATCCACAGTTATCCACAGGTTTTCCACAGGTTGTACACGATAAATCATTAAAAAATAGATGATTTATTGTTATTATTAAAAAGATTAAATTTTCCCTAAAATCAAATAAAATAAAGTTTATTTATTCAACCATAGAAATTATGAATAATACCGAAGTTTGGCAAGCTGTTTTGGCGGAACTTGAACTTTCAATTTCCAAAGCAAATTTTATAACCTGGTTTAAAAACACAGGTATAGTAACAATCATCGACGGACAGGTGGTTGTTTGTGTGCCAAATACTTTTGCCAAAGCATGGCTTGAAAAAAAATATCATTCAATGATTATAAAGTCTTTGGAGCGTATTACCGAAAGACCGATTAAAAGGTTAGAATATAAAATTGAAAATATCAAAAATGTTGTTGAACATGAGATAGACTTTAATGCGCCGGCCAAAGCAAATTTGGATCATAAACCGGAGATTTCAGCCGTGGATTTTGGAAATAAAAAAACTAGCGGAGGATCTTCTTCTTTTTCTTTAAATCCGAAATATGTTTTTGAAAGTTATGTAGTTGGCAAGGGAAGCGAGCTGGCTTATGCCGCTGCGCAAGCGGTTGTAAATAAACCAGGCGAAGCATATAACCCGCTATTTATTTATGGCGGAGTAGGCTTGGGAAAAACCCACTTATTACAAGCTATCGGTAATTCTATTTTGAAAAATAATCCGCAGGCCAACATAGTTTATGTGAGCGCGGAAAAATTTTCCAATGATTTTATCCAATCCGTGCAAGAAGGAAAAGCCAAAGAATTTCAAAATCGTTATCGCAACGTAGATCTGCTTTTGATTGATGATATTCAGTTTATCGCCGGCAAAGACAGGACGCAGGAATCTTTTTTTCACACCTTTAACGAATTACACCAACAAAATAAACAAGTTGTATTGACTTCTGATAGGCCGCCCAAGGCTATACCGATGCTTGAAGATCGTCTTAAATCCCGTTTTGAGTGGGGGATGATTGCAGATATTTCTTCACCGGATTTTGAAACTCGCGCCGCTATTTTGAAAAAGAAATGTGAAGAGAAAAATTTTGAATTAAATGAAAAATCATTGTTTTTAATCGCCAGCACGGTGCAAAGCAATATTCGTGAACTTGAAGGGGCGTTGAACAAAATAATTGTTTTTCATCAACTAAAAAATATTTCGCCGACCCCGGAATCTATCAAAAGTATTTTAAGTAGTGTGGAGGCGTCTCAGGGTCAAAAAATGGCCACTCCACAACAGTTGACACAGCTTATCAGTGATTTTTATAATGTGGCGGTAGATGATATTTTGGGAAAAAGCCGAGAGAAAAAACTTTCTTTTCCCCGTCAGATTATCATGTATATGTTACGAGAAGATTTGAAAATGTCTTATCCTTCTATCGGTGAAGAACTTGGAGGTCGTGATCATACGACAGCTATGCATGCACATGAAAAAATAAAAACCGAAATAGAAAAAGATATGAAGTTGCGACAAGAAATAGAACTTATCAAACAAAAAATTTATAACAGCTAAGGAGATTTATTTTTAAAAATATGAAATTCTCTTGTACCAAAGAAAATTTATCCCAAGCACTTTCTCTTTGCGCCGGATTGGCGACCAAAAACGTAAATTTACCGATTTTGAGTAATGTTTTACTCAAAGCCGAAGCGCAGCGTGTAGAAATTTCTTCAACCAATCTGGAGTTGGCTATTGTGGTTAGTGTTCGGGCGATAGTGGATGTGCCGGGAGTGTTTACCGTACCGGGCAGAACATTATTGGATTTTGTAAATTTGATGACTGAAGAAAAAATAGATTTTGAATTAAAAGATAATGAACTTTCCGTAGTGTGCGGACGCAGTGCTACTAAAATCAAAGGCGCGCCGGGGGATGAATTTCCGGTAATACCAGCGATGAATGAGGGAAAAGGATTCGCCCTATTGGCTCGGGATTTTAAGAAAGGACTCTCTGAGGTAGCCGCTTCTACCGCCAAGAGCGACATTAGGCCGGAGCTTTCCGGAGTTTATTTTGGTTTTAATATTGATGGAGAAAAAAAATTAACTTTGGCCGCTACCGATAGTTATCGTTTGGCGGAAAAGAAATTGAGTTTGGAACAAAGCGTTGAAGAAAATATCAAAATCATTGTTCCCGGTCGGACAGTCGGGGAAATGATGCATATTTTGGGAGCTAGCGGTTCGGAAATAAGTGAAGAAAAAAATGCCAGAGTATTGGTTAGTGAAAATCAAATTGCTTTACACTACGGCAGTGTTCAGCTGGTTTCTCGTTTGGTGGACGGACAATATCCGGATTATCCTCAAATAATACCCAAGGAGTTCAAAACCTCGGCGCAATTTGAAGTTAATAAACTTATCAAAGAAATCAAAGCTGCTAGCTTGTTTACAACGGTTGGAGTAAACGCCATCAATGTGGAGATAAACCCGGAGACCGGTTTGATAAATATTTCTTCTACTTCCACTCAAACCGGTGAATATAAATCTGAAGTTGAAAGTGATATTACCGGAGAAAAAAATAATATTTTATTAAATCATCGTTATTTTCTTGACGGACTTTCCAATATGGAAGGACAAACCGGAGAAATACAAATGATCAATGCCGACAGTCCTTGTCTTTTGAAAAGCAAAGAAGATCCGGATTATTTATATATAGTGATGCCAATAAGACAATAATTTGTTTTTAAAAAAAGCCCGCCTATTTTGGCGGGTTTTTGTTTTTATCATTTTTGTTTTTGCCATGGTCACGGTTGGCCATGACCACAGTTGCCGTCAGAACCAGGATCAATAATACCCAGACAAAAGCCACGGGCTTGTCTTGGGCGCTCTGAAAAAAGGCAAAACCGTTTTCCCAGAGTTTTTTTAAGATTTCCTGGATCAACCAAATAAAGTCCATATTTACCTCCTAAAATAAAGAACCGACTATATAGCTTAAGCTAAATAGTCGGTTTTGTCAATATGGACAGGTTATAACGAAGCAACTATTTCCAGCTCGGTTTCATAAGTTTTTCCAGAGTTATCAGTCATTTTTCCTTCCAAAACCCAATTTCCGGCACCGGGAAAATTACGCCAAGTAAATGAAATTTGACCATTATCAAGTTTGTCGTTTTTATCAAAAGTATAAATAAGTTTGTCTGTGCCCGGTCCTTTCAAATAAATTTTAATTTCTTTTATTTCTTCCCACTTAAATGGAGCGATACTGATTTTATAAGGGAATTCAGTTTTGGTTAATACAAGCGGAGAAACATCTTTGAACTCAAAACTGGCCGGTTCGGATTCGGCCATCAAAAATATTTTTATTTCTTCACTGCCCGCATTACCTTGATCATCAAGAGCAACAGTGCGCAGAGTATGTTCACCGTTTCCTACTTTAGAAATATAGGCGGTCAGTGAAAAAGGATAATCGTTGGTATATCCCAAACGCGTATTGTCCAGATAATAATATACGGAAGCTACGCCGCGAGGCGCAGAGGCTTCAATTTGAAATTGTATCTGACGGTTATTGATAATCATCCCATCGGTTGGGTAAATAAAGTTTATGGTTGGGATTAGTTCCGGATTATAGTTATTGTCATATTCTATCGGCGGTTCGGTAAAGTCCACGGTTATGCCGGCAGTTTGTTGTCTTTGTACCCACTCAAGCAAAGCATCTTCCCAATTTTGATATTGAGAATCTTTTCCCGGATTATCAGGCTCTGCTCCGCGCGGATCATTTTTGTCTACATAATGAAGTATATCATGGGGTGGGGCAAAAAGGCGTGATTCAATGAGTTCCGGAGGGGTGGAGGATGTGGCGATTTTTCCGTTAAATCGATTTACTTTTACCAAAACCCCGCCATCGGTACCGTTTAAAATAGGTTTATTGGAATCATTTTCCGGAGGAGTTGGAAAATTTTCCGCCGGAGTTCCTGCAAGAGTTTCTTTCATAAATTGGTTGAAAATAACTCCAGCCAGCTTATTTCCGCCGGCTTTCATAGGAGACGGTTTGGTATTTCCAACCCAAACACCCGTAACCAAAGAAGGAGTATATCCCATGGTCCAAGCATCTTTATTGTCATTGGTAGTACCGGTTTTGGCGGCTACAGGACGATCGGCTAAAAACAGAGTGCTATTCAAGCCAAAAATATAAGCGCGAGCCGAATTGTCGGATAACACATTGGTTATGGTGGCGGCAACTTCCGGTTCAACAGCTTTAGTGCCTTCACGAGGTTTCCATTCCTCGATTATTTTTCCAGTGTTATCAATGATTTTCAAAATAGAAACCGGTTCGTTATAAACACCGTTGTTAGCCAAAGTCGCATAGGCATTGGTGTGCTCAAGTAATTTTACTTCACCTCCGCCAAGCACCAAACTCAAACCATAATCTCCGGTAAAAGTGGTATAACCAAAACGACGAGCAAATTCTATGGTTTCATTTACCCCGACAAGATAAAGAGTTTTTACCGCCGGAATATTTAGAGAACCCTGGAGAGCTTTGCGCATAGTGACCAGGCCGTATTCTTTGCCATCATAATTTTTTGGGGTGTATTCGCTACCGGTACGGCGGTCAAAGTTGGTGATTACATCATAAAGTACAGTTTCCGGAGTATAACCTTTTTCAAAAGCAAAAGCGTAAACAAACGGTTTGAAAGAAGAACCCGGTTGTCGTCTGCCCAAAGTGGCGACATTGTATTGACCGTTAATTTCTTTGTTTTCAAAATCACGCGAACCGACCATGGATAAAATTTGTCCTGTTTTTGGGTCCATAGCTACCAATGAAGCGTTGTTGGCATTGGATTCGGTGGCGAATTTTTCTCCTTGTTCGGAAATTATTTTTTCCGCCAAGAGTTGTTTATCCAAATCCAAAGTAGTAATAACTTTGAAACCGCCGCTATCCACGGCTTTTTCTCCATATTTATCAGCCAATAGCTGGCGGATGTATAAAACAAAGTGAGGCGCGGCCAAAATACCGGAAGTTTTATCAAGACGGATTTCCTCGGTCACGGCTTGTTCGTATTCTGTCGCAGTAATTTGATTGTCATCGCGCAATAATTTCAAAATATAATCACGACGAGCTTTGAGCGCCTCAAAATCGTTGAGATATCGGCTTGGGCGCTGTGGAATAGATGCCAACATTGCGGCTTCGGCTAGAGTTAAATCACGGGAGCTTTTTTTGAGATAACTTTGCGCCGCAGCTTCAATACCATAATTGGTAGATCCGTATGGAATTTCGTTTAAGTACATTTTGAGTATTTGGTCTTTATCAAATTTTTGTTCTAACCGGATAGCCAAAATCGCTTCTTTGATTTTACGGAAATAAGATCGTTCATTTCCGACAAGGGCGTTTTTGATAAGTTGCTGCGTGAGAGTAGAAGCTCCGCCACCGCCGGTTTTGCGTCCGAGTAAATTATTGATTTGCGCGCGAATAATACTGACTACTCGGATACCGCTGTGAGTATAAAAATGTTTATCTTCAATAATGATAGTAGATTTGACCACCCAAGGAGAAATATCTTTGAGGTCCACTACGGTTCTTTTTTGATCTTGATAAACTTCATAAAGCAGTTTGGAACCGGTGCGATCATAGATTTTGGTGCTTTGAGCTACTTGGCGATCGGAAATTTTTTCCGGATCTGGTAATTCGCGGGAAATATAAAGCACAAAACTGGTAGCTCCGACAAAACCGGCCAAAGCCAAGAAAACCAAAAGAGTGATTATTTTTTTTAACCACTTTTTTGACGGTTCTTTACGGGAAGGCCTGTTTTCTTCCTTGGTTGGAACCGGTGTGCCATAAATTTTTCTTTCACGAAGCCCTGGAGCTGGCATAAAATTGCAAAAAATCTAAAAAATTAAGAAAAAATTTTTATTAGTCTATATATTATACATTACTTTGCGCCCCTTGACAAAAACCTGGTTTTGTGTTATAATTATGTGTTAATATATTGCGGCGGTACTCTACAGGGTATCGTTTTTAAATTAAATTATGAAAAATATTAGTAAAAACAGCCAAGAAGGTAAGGAAAGTAGCAAGATTGTATATTTTGGGCTTATTTTAGCGATTATTTTCACTTTAGTCAACCCTTTTTATATAGATATAGCCAGATCTGAGGTAAAAAACTATTCTATTTTGACAAATAAAGAAGTTATTTTGCCTGTATTTAGCCAAAAAAATAAACTATCCGACTATACTCCGGTAGTTTTAAGTGAAATCAAAATAGCTCAAACTGACAAAGCCAAGGCTTTGTTGGCTACTAAAACCGAAAAAGACCTGGAAAATGCTCAAGATAAGACATTTATTGTCGGAACTGAGACCAAAGTTGTTCGTTTGGCTATGAATAGTAATAACATGATAGATTTAGACAGCGCTCAAAGAGAAGCCCTGGCCCAAGAAGAAGAGATGAAAGCTTGGGTTTTGGGTGAAATAGCAAAAGCCGGTCTTAATACCAAAGAAGCTGAAATCATCATCACTTGTGAAAGTCGCTGGAAACCGGACGCTATCGGTGTTAACAAAAACGGTAGTTATGATGTAGGTTTGTGGCAAATTAACAGTATTCACAAAAACATTTCCAATGCTGGAAAAATGGATTATAAAGAAGCGACCAAATGGGCGATTGATAAAAGATTAAAAGATGGAAGTTGGAGAGCTTGGTCTTGTTCTAGAAAATTGAAATAAAAATAAAAACCTTGGAAGAAATTCCAGGGTTTTTTGTATTTTAAAACCAGATTGAAATATTGGGGAAAGGGGAGTAAAATGAAGATAGTTATAAATAGTAATAAAATATTTGTATGTCAGATTTATTTGAGAAACAGCCAATAATAGAAAAAACCAAAATTGAAAAACTCCAAGAAAAATTTTGTGATATTTTTGATAAAATAAAAAAGGTTGAAGCAATTAAGTTGTTTAAATTAATTTGTAAAGAATATCAATCAGAAAAAAGAATTTATCATAATTTGGAACATATTGAGAAATTATTGAATTTTATAGAAAATTATGAAAAAGAAATTCAAGATGAAAAAGGCCTTAAATTGGCTGTTTGGTTTCATGATGTTATATATAATACACAAGCCAAAGATAATGAAGAACAAAGCGCTGATTATGCGAAAAATTATTTAGAAAAACTCGATTTTTCAAAAGAAACAGTTGAACATGTTGTGGCTTTGATAATGTCGACAAAAAAACACGAAACCATTGAAAATGATATTGATTCAGGAATTTTATTAGACGGCGATTTGGCAATATTGGGTTCAAATGAAAAAGAATATGATAAATATGCTACAAAAATTCGTGAAGAATATGCATGGGTGCTTGATGAAGAATATAAAGAGGGAAGAATAAAAGTTTTGAAAAAATTTTTAGAAAGACCAAAAATTTATTTTACAGAAAAGGCAGAGAAAGAATTGGAACAACAAGCAAGAATTAATATAGAAAGAGAAATAAAACAATTATCATAAAAAAATCCCCTACGGATGTAGGGGGTGGATATTTCTTTTAAAACCTTAAACAGGTTTTTTCTTTTTGATTCTCCTGAAACCAGGGAAAACCAGATAAGAAACTCTTGGAGAATAAGGCACATCTTCAACTGAAGATGCTGGGCGTTTGTTCACTTCTTTTACGATTTCGTTCCATTTTGCCCTTGCTGTCGCGATTGCTTCTTCTTCGTTTGTAACACCCTTTAAAAGGATTCGAGTTTCTTCTGTTTCGTCTTCTGATAAATAACTTTCTCCGGGAAAGGTATTGTAATAGATGAGATACCACCTTCCTTTTCTTTTCATTATTATCTCCTTTGGTTTAAAATAAAGAACCGGTAAAAATATCTGAACTGTAGATTTTAGCATATTTTGGCTATTTTGTCAATAACTATCCAATTAGCTTGAAAAATAAAAGAAAAGAGGGTAAAATAGATAAATAGTATGAATTAATTATTAATTAATAAAAATATGGTAGAAAGACTTATGTATCCTGATTTTGGTGCTAAAAAAACCGAATACGCAGGGCAAGAAGCTAAATATGAAAATGGTACGAAGATGTTAACAAAAGATGGGGATGAGGTAAAAATTTTAGATTATAAAAAAGAGCTTGGAGTATATGTTGTTATGAGATTTGATAAACCGGGAACAATCAGCCCTCCGTACAGAGTTCATCCCGATGAACTTGTGCCTATTGAACCCACTAAAACAGAAGAAAAATAATAAATTAAAAAAACAAGGCCAACCACCTTGTTTTTTTAATATCCAATATTCAATATTTAATATCCTGGATCCCTGCTTTCGCAGGGATGACACAAGAGCGGGCTATTCCTGTTCCTTCTGTCTATATTGTATCGCTTCTGCTAAATGTGGCAACTCTATATTTTCACTACCAGCCAAGTCGGCAATGGTGCGAGATAATTTGAGTAAACGATTATACGAACGCGCGGAAAGTTTCATTTGTTCCACTGCAGTTTTGAGAAGTTCAAGTGAGCTTTCATCCAAGCGACAAAATTCTTTGATTTCTTGATTACGCATTTCCGCATTGGTTTTTACCGGAGAGTTTTTGAATCTCTCGGTTTGTTTGTTTCGCGCTTCTTCCACGCGCGTGCGAATAACAGCCGAGCTTTCACCCAAGCGTTCGGAACTGAGCTTTTCAAAATTTAATCGTGGAACTTCTATGTGTAAATCAATGCGGTCCAAAAGCGGTCCGCTGATTTTCTTTTTATAATTTATTATTTGCACGGGCGAACAAGTACAATCATGATCCGGATCACCGAGATATCCGCACGGACAAGGGTTTTGCGAAGCCACAAGGATGAAACGAGCGGGAAAAGACAATGTGCCGGCTGCACGCGAGACAGTGACTGTGCCGTCCTCGAGCGGTTGGCGTAAACTCTCCAAAACTGTACGCGGAAATTCGGGAAACTCGTCCAAAAATAAAACTCCGCGGTGAGAAAGTGAGATTTCTCCCGGGCGCGGATATCTACCTCCGCCGACGAGTGCCACACTGGAAACTGTATGATGCGGACTGCGAAAAGGTCGTTCGCGAACCAAATTTTTTTGCAACAATCCGGCGACAGAATAAATTTTTGTAACTTCCAGAGATTCATCGTTGGTTAAGGATGGTAAAATAGAAGGCAAAGATTTGGCAAGTAATGTTTTTCCCGATCCCGGTGGTCCGCTCATCAGTACATTGTGTCCGCCGGCCGCTGCGATTTCCAGAGCGCGTTTGGCGAATTCTTGCCCTTTGATAAGCGCCATATCCATTTCATATTGCGGAATAACATAATCGTCTTTGAATTGTCGATTTTTTATAGGAGTTATCAAAACCTCTCCTTGAAGATGAGAAATCAGTTGGGTTAAATTGTTTACCGGATAAATCTCCAAATCCGATACCATGGCAGCTTCGGGCGCGTCATCTTCGGGAACAAACATTTTTTTGAAATTATTGGCTTTGGCGTAAAGAGCCAAGGATAATATACCGGCTGTATGACGAACTTTGCCGTCAAGCGCCAATTCTCCGACCATAAAACTATCGGATAGATCCAAGTTCCAACCGTTGCTAAGCACAATAAGACCGACAGCCATAGGCAGATCATAAAGCGGACCTTCTTTGCTCAAGTCTGCGGGCGCGAGATTTATTACTACGCGAAAATTAAAAGGATATTTGAAACCGGAATTTTTCAAAGCAGAGTGAATGCGGTCTTTGGCTTCTTTGATAGAAGTATCGGCCAAGCCGACGATATTGAAAGCTGTTTGTCCTTTGTTTAGATCTATTTCCACTTCTACCGGAAGACAGTCCAAACCGACAATGGAGGCGGAGGGAAGTTTGTAGAACATAAACTCGAGTTATAAAGTTTATAAAGTTGAAAGTTGAAAGTGGTACCGCAGTGTCAT
>Ga0208040_1002184_pt1 | contig 17695 bp, 17 predicted proteins | sample AD_UKC083_MetaG_FD_184431 | JGI IMG/M metagenome (GOLD analysis project Ga0208040, IMG submission 184431) | Active sludge microbial communities of municipal wastewater-treating anaerobic digesters from USA - AD_UKC083_MetaG (SPAdes) (version 2) | ecosystem: Engineered > Bioreactor > Anaerobic >...
GTCGGTGGGCGGTGCGTCGGTGGGCGGTGCGTCAGTGGGCGGTGCGTCAGTGCGTCGGTACGTCAGTGCGTCGGTACGTCAGTGGGCGAACGAACCACCGCCTCTGGGCGTAATCGTACTCATGCTCGTAATCCTAATCTCGTCCCAGACACCATTCACAGTGACAGGAATCAGGAGAAGAGATGACGATTAGGATTACGATTAGGAGCGCAGGAAATGACCATCACAGGCCTGTCGTTGCCCTTCTCTGCGTGCTCTGTGTCTCTGTGGTTCAAATCCGGACGATGACTGTCATCGCGGGGGGAATCCACCACAGAGACGCAGAGAACACAGAGAAGACCAATCGTCTTTCATCCGTAGCTCGGGCGGGCTTATCCATGCCATCCGTGTTTCAGCCGTGGCTCTCTGGTTCGTTCACCTGCTCGCGAGCCAGGCTTCGAGTTCCGTCTGGTAATCCACCGGCTCGAGCCAGACTTCCAGAAACGACTGCAGCAAACGGTCGGCCGACTTGAAATCGGCCCCGGCCACACTGGTCGAGACCCGGATGAACTGCTTGGGTCCCAGAATCTGGCGTCGCGCAAGGAAGGCATCCCAGATTCGCTGCCAGAAGACCTTGTCCACCGCGCGCATGCCAAAACCCATCGTCCCACTCTCCTGGGCGGCCTTGTCCAACGCGTACTTCATGCCCACGGACAGATTATGATCCAGCCGATACGGCAACGGCTGTCCGCCCACGAGACCGCCGAAATAGACCAACTCACGGTGCTCACCCGCAACGAACAGCCTACGTTCGAACACGATCGGCACGCCATGCAGAGTCAGGCTCACACTGTCGGGCGCGATCGGTTCGAGCCCCCAACCGCCCTGGGTCCAACATCGGTCCGGCGTATGGGTGAAAAGGCCGATGTCATAGGACTTGGACGAGTATCGTTTGGTTGAAAAGACGCGCACTGCGCGCCCCTGCGCTTCGTCCGTAAACTCGGCGCTCACGGTGCGGTCGGCCACAAGGACGCGCTCGGCCGATTCGGCGACTGGAATCTTCTTGGATATCCAGCCGACGATGTTTGTCCGTTCGCTGAGCCAGACGGGCTTGAGTTGGGTATCCGATTGGGTGTACCAAACCGACGGAAACGCCCAGAGCACGACGAGCGCCACAGCCAGAAAGGCAGTGATCGAGTAATGTCGTTTGTGCATGGTCAGGCTCGTCGATGGTTGAGCGTTGAATGTTGGACGTTGGACGTTGGACGTTTCCGGTTCATGCTCCGTCCTGGTTCGTGAGGGGTTTAGCCCGGTCATCGAAGACTCGATGGTTAATCGATCTGCCGCACTGGCGCACCGACGCACCGACGCACCGACGCACTGACGTACCGACGCACTGATCTCCGACGTCACACGAGATACGGTTTATACTCGGGCACCAGTTGCTTGATGCGTTGCTTGAGTTGGTTGCGTTCGGTATTATCGAGCTGCCGTTCGAGCGCCGCGAACTCGGCCTGGAGCTCGTCGAGCGCCCGCGGCTCACTCACGAAGCGCATCACTTTCGGATGGCTGGTGGTTTGGTGGTTCTCGGTGCGGTGCGACAGTTCCTCGAACAGTTTCTCGCCCGGACGCAGCCCCGTGAACCGAATCTCGATGTCCTCATCGGGTTCGAGCCCGTTGAGTTCGATCAATTGACGTGCCAGATCGACAATCTTGACCGGCTGCCCCATATCGAGCACGAAGATTTCGCCGCCATCACCCATGAACGCGGATTGGAGCACCAGGCCCACCGCCTCGGGGATGGTCATGAAATAGCGCTTCACCTCCGGATGTGTCACGGTCACCGGACCGCCCGCGGCGATCTGTCTGGTGAACACGGGGATGACACTCCCCGAGGAACCGAGCACGTTGCCGAACCGGACGGCCATGAACTTTGTGCCATTGGACGCGCTGGCCGACAGGGCCTGGAGATAAATCTCAGCGAGGCGTTTCGACGCCCCCATCACACTGGTCGGGTTAATGGCCTTGTCGGTCGAGATCAGAACAAACCGATCCACGCCGTATTCTCGCGCCAGGTTCGAGAGGCGTGCGGTGCCGATCGAGTTATTCTTGAGGGCCTCGCCCGGCTGGCTCTCCATCATCGGCACGTGTTTGTGGGCCGCGGCGTGAAAGACCAGGTCCGGCTTGAATCTTGTGAACACGAATCGCATCCGGGCTTCGTCGAGAATGTCCGCGACGATCGGCACGGCCTGGCCGCCGTAGCCCTGCCCGAGCAGTTCCTGCTCGATCGGGAACAACTGGACCTCGGACTGATCGAGCATGAGCAGGGCGCGCGGGTCCCGCTCGACGATCTGGCGGCAGAGTTCGCTCCCGATGCTCCCGCCCGCACCGGTCACCATTACCGTGCGCCGCTCGATCTGCTGCTGGATCGAGACCGAATCGAGTTTGACCGGCTCGCGGTTTAAAAGGTCTTGAATCTCGACCGGACGCAACTGGCTGACGCGCACCTTGCCGGTGGCCAGTTGCTCGTAAGACGGCACCGTCTCGAACTTGAGGTGCACGCTCTGCAAGAGGCGGACGATTTCGCGGATACGCTCCGCGCTGGCCGTGGGCAGCGCAATGATCACCTCGTCCAGGTCCGCCCGAAAATCCGGATTGCGCAACCGCTCCGGCTGGCCCCGGACCGGGATGCCATGGACCTGCGAATTCCACTTGTGCGAGTCGTCGTCGAAAAAGACCACCGGGACCAGACCCAGGCCGCGCCGCGCGAGCAAATCCTTGGCCAGGGACGCGCCGACGTCCCCTGCCCCGATGATACCGACCCGTTTGGCGGTCAGTGTGCGGGGTCCGCTGCGCCCACGCAACCTCTCGCGGATCACGCGGAAGCCGGTGCGAATGCCGACGATCGCCGCAAACGACAGCACGTAATCGGTCAGGACCACGCCACGGGGCAACGGCCAAGGGGAGATGCCGCTCACGTGCGCAACGAAGAGAAGCACGGATACCGCGGTCATCGCATAAAAGATTCGCCACAGATCAGGAAGTCCAAAGAAACTCAGCAGGCCGGTGAATTGGCCAAAGATCACCAGGGCCAGCAGCTTCAGAGGAAGAGTCATCCACCAGGCGTGACGGAATGACTCTTGAAAATTCTCGGGCACCTTGAAATCGAATCGGAACTGGAAAGCGAGCCAGTAAGCGGCCATCAGTCCGGCGCTGTAGAGGATCGCGAGAATTATCCGCCTCTCAGCGAGCGAGAATCCGTTGTGCTGCTTGGGGACAGCCGGCCCGGGATTCGCGCCCACAGCGGGTGGCGGTGGTGCCGACGGAGGATTCGAAGGAAGTTTGGTAGGGTCCATAGCGGTACGTCGGTGCGTCAGAAGCCGGTGCGTCGGTGCGTCGGTGCGTCGGTGCGTCGGTGCGCCGGTAGCCGGTAGCCGGAGCGTCGGCTTACAGTCGGCTTAAGACTTGCGGAGTTCGGAGATCGGAGATGGGAGTTGGGGGAGGTGCGTCAGTGCGTCGGTGCGTCGGTGGGCGGACGAACCGACGTGCTCGGTCGTAATCGTAACCTCGACCCAAACCCCATTCACGGTGACAGAAGGTCAGGAGAAGCGATTACCATTCCGATTAGGATTAGGATTAGGAGCCAAAGAAATGACCATGACAAGGCCTGTCGTTGCCCTTCTCTGCGTGCTCTGTGTCTCTGTGGTTCAATCCGGGACGGTGACAGTCATCGAGGGGGAATTCACCACAGAGACGCAGAGAACACAGAGAAGACCGTAATCCACAGAAGGACGCAAAGACACGCAAAGACCAGAACCTGATGTTCTCCACTCCTCTTTGCGTTTCTTTGCGAGCTTCTGTGAGTTCCTTGTACTGGCCTTTTCTGTGTTTGGCTGACACGTGCGCTTGTCGAATGCGCTCGATCACAAACTGCTGATCCTCTGCGCTCAATGAACTCGAACTGGGCAGGCAAATTCCCCGCCGGTTCAGGTCCGTCGCCACCCCCCCGACACATTCGTACCTCCGGTACAGCGGCTGGGTGTGCATCGGTTTCCAGACCGGACGCGACTCGATGTTCGCCGCATCGAGAAGGCGGATCAGGTCCGACGACGACATACCGAACTTCGACTCGTCGATGAGGAAACAACTCAGCCACCGCGTGTGGAGGGAGCCTGTGCGAGGTTGATGGTCGATAGTTGATGGTTGATGGTTGGAAGTTGAGCGTTGAGCGTTGAGCGTTGAACGTTCCCCCCCCTTCCCCCTTGCCCCTCTGCTCCCTGCTGCACCGACGCACCGGCGTACTGACGCACCGACGCACCGCCCACCGACGCACCGCCCACCCCATCTCCGATCTCCCATCTCCCATCTCCGAACTCACCCAATGCACTTGGCCGGCACGCCCGACGCCAAAGCACCGGATGGAATATCGCGTCCGGCAAATGAGCAAGCCGACAGGCGCGCGCCCGCTCCCACGCGCTTGCCGGGGGCAACGACCGCATTCGATCCGAGAAAGGCAGCACGGCCGATCTGACAGAAACCCGAGACACGGACACCCGGACACAACTGCGCAAGGTCCTCGACAACGGCATCGTGTCCGATCGAAGTCCCCACGTTGACCACAACGTGAGACCCGAGGCGCACTCGAGGACCGACGAACGCCCACGCCGCGATATAGCACCCCGCGCCAACAGTGGCCGTGCCGCTCACAACCGCCGTCGGATGAACAACGGCGCGTAGGGTCCGACCGGCGGCGGCCACTTCCGCCGCAAGGCGTTCCCGGACGGCGTTGTCGCCGATCCCGATCACGCAGGCGACGCCGGGGCGATCGCCGTCGAGGTAATCCTGGATTGTGCCTGCATATTCGAGTCCCTGGAGCATCCTGCCCTTCAGCCGCCGGTCATCGTCGTACAGAGCACGGCAGACAAGGCCGCCAGCGCCTGCGATCGCATGGACGGCATCGGCCACCTCGCCGGCGAGGCCGCCTCCACCTAGAATGACGATTTCGTCCATGAGTGCTTATTCGTAGCCGCCGTCGTGAGACGGCGCTGATCATTGTCTTCGGCGGAACGAGTCAGCGCGGACTCACGTCCGCGGCTACGGGACGGCTACGCCACTTTTCGTAGCCGCCGTCGTGAGACGGCGCCGATCATTGTCTTCGGCGGAACGAGTCAGCGCGGACTCACGTCCGCGGCTACGGGGCGGCTACGCCACTCTTCGTAGCCGCCGTCGTGAGACGGCGCTGATTATTGTCTTCGGCGGAGCGAGCCAGCGCGGACTCACGTCCGCGGCTACTCCGCTCCCTGTAGCCGCCGTCGTGAGACGGCGCCGATCATTGTCTTCGGCGGAGCGAATCAGCGCGGACTCACGTCCGCGGCTACGGGACGGCTACGCCACTTTTCGTAGCCGCCGTCGTGAGACGGCGCCGATCATTGTCTTCGGCGGAGCGAGTTAGCGCGGACTCACGTCCGCGGCTACGGGACGGCTACGCCACTCTTCGTAGCCGCCGTCGTGAGACGGCGCCGATCATTGTCTTCGGCGGAGCGAGTCAGCGCGGACTCACGTCCGCGGCTACGGGACGGCTACGGGACGGCTACGCGAAATCACTGCGCCGTGTACCCCCCATCCACCGGCAGAACAACCCCGGTCATCCACTTCGCCTCCGGAGATAACAGGAATCGGACGGCATTCGCGGCGTCTTCAGGCTGGCCGAACCCGAGCAGATGACGACTCTCGATCGCCCGGACCTGCTCGGTGGTCAAGAGCGAGAACATCTGCGAAACCAGGGGCGACATGATCACGCCCGGAGCAACCGCATTGACCCGGATCTTGCGCGGAGCCCATTCGACGGCCAATGATCGCGCCAGGCTCGCGATGGCGCCTTTCGTGGCCGAGTAGGCGCTCATGCCCGCCGCGCCCACCAACCCCATCGTGCTCGACATCAGGACAACCGCAGGATGTTCCCCCTTCAACAAGACGGGAAAGGCGTGCTTGAGCAGCACGATCACCGACTCGATATTGACCATCGCGAGTTCTTGCACCCGCGCGGTATCGATGAGATGTCCCGGGGCGAGGTATCCGATGCCGAAGGCGCAGATCAAGCCGTCGAGCCCGTTCCAGGCTTGGCCTACCTCGGCAATGAGCGAGCGCAAGGCATCGGGTTCGAGCACATCGACCCGGGCAAGCCGGGCATTGGGGAATCGGGCGGCCAGCGCATCACCCTTGGACGGGGTGCGATAGGTCAGCCAGAGCGATTCGCCATCCCGCGCCAACCGCTCCGCACAGGCCTGTCCGAGCACCGAGCTAGCCCCGACGATCAGGATCCGCCGCTTCATTGGCCGCATCGAGTTTCTGCCCGACCAGCGCCACGATATCGCCGACTCGTTTGCATCCCTGGAGCGTGCCGGGCGGCAACTGGTAATGCAGCGTCTCGTCCAACATGGCGACCAGCGCCACCTGGCCCATCGAGTCCCAACCGCTCAGACTCTCGAGCGGCGTGTCGCGCGTGATCGGCTGATCGGCCATCAACACCTCAGCCAACCGTTGCAGGAATTGCGTCTCGGTCATATCACCCTTTCCATTCACCCCTTCCAATCGAGGAGGCAGCCGGCCCATGACAACCCGACGCCGAACCCCGCCAGCAGGATTCGCATGCCCGGCCTGATCTTCCCATTCGCCAACGCGCTCTCGATGGCAATCGGGATCGACGACGAAACGGTATTGCCCACGTATTCGAGTGACAAGGCGAACTTGTCCGCGGGAATGCCCAGACGGCGGCGCAGATGTTCGATCATGAAGGCATTGGCCTGGTGAAAAACGAAGTAGTCCACATCCCGAAGCTCGATCTTCCCCCGCTCGAGGATCTGGTCGATCAGGGGCGGAACAACGCGGACGGTGAAGTTGAAGACCTCAGGTCCGTTCATTTCGAGCGGCTGCGGCCCGGCGGGTTCAGATCCGCTGGGCCTGCGCATTCCGCTGCCTGGAACGATGAGGAACTTGGCACCCGACCCGTCCGTGCCGAACACGAACGAATGCAGCCTGTTTGGCGACGCGCTCTCGAGCAGGGTGGCGGTGCCCGCGTCGCCAAAAATGGTCCGCGTTCCCTTGTCTTTGGAGTCGAGAAGCTTGCTGTACGTTTCCCCGGTCAGGAGCAGGACGGCATCGGTGTGTCCTGCCCGCAGCAGGCCATCGGCGAGAGCCAGGCCGTAGATGTAACCCGAGCAGCCCAGGTTGAAATCGAGCGCGCCGCACCGCTGCGGCAGACCGAGCCGATTCTGCAACAGACACGCCGTGGTCGGGAGCAGGTAATCGGGCGACTGCGTGCAGTGGAGGATGAATCCGATCCGCGACCGGTCACGGTCTTCGAGCAGGCGCAGGGCGGCGTGAAAGGCGAGGTCGCCTGCCGTTTCATCCGGACCGGCCACGCGCCGTTCCCGGATGCCGGTTTTCTGGTAGATCTTCTCACTTGGCCACTCGGGAAACAGCGCGGCCAGATCGTCGTTGGTCAGACGCGTCTCCGGAAGATGACAACGAACAGCGGTGATCATGGTGGCGAGTTTAACAGAAGGACGCAAAGAACCGCAAAGGAGTGGACCTCACCTCCACATCTTCTTTGCAGTGCAATAGCCCAAAATCGCTCAATTTGAACAAGGTTCTTTCTGAACAGGAGAACGCAGAGTTAGCAGAGGGGCCCCAGAACGAGTATTCTCTGCTGCCTCTGCTGCCTCCTGTAAATAAGCCTTTGGTTGCGGATTCTCCGCGGTGCGTTCCTTTGCGATCTTCTGTTGAACACCTTCCCGTCCGGTCTTTCCTCACAGAAGGGCGCAAAGACACGCAAAGACCAAAACCTCATGTTCGCCACATCTTCTTTGCGTCCCCTTGCGGTCTTCTGTTGAACACGAGGCAGGTCATTCCTCACAGAAAGGAGCAAAGCACCGGAACCTCGTGGTCTCCACATCCTCTTTGCGCTCCTTTGCGATCTTCTGTTCAACACCTTCGGGTCGGGTCATTCCTCACAGAAGGACGCAAAGAAGCGCAAAGGACTGGGCTTCATGTTTTCCCCCCGCTCTTTTCTGTGTTCTCTGTGTCTCTGTGGTTCAATTCGGGACGGTGACAGTCATCGACGGGATTCACCACAGAGACGCGGAGTACACAGAGAAGACCGGTTGAAATCCAGCCGATCCTGGGCAACCTGTTCCACGCCACACTCGCCGGTTCATCGGATGCTTCTGCTCGGCATTGAAAAGCCCTTCTCTGCGTGCTCTGTGCCTCTGTGGTTCAATCCGGGACGGTGACAATCATCAATTGGTTGATGGTTGATGGTTGGAAGTTGAACGTTGAGCGTTGAACGTTCCTCCCGCTTCCCCCCTGCTCCCTGCTCGACCGACCCACCGGCTACCGGCGCACCGCCCTGTAATCCCAACCCGGACCCGTTCACAGTTCCACGAAGTCAGAAGTAGCGATTACGATGAAGTGTGCGATGAAGTGTGCGATGAAGTGTGACCATCTCCGGATCACTCCACCGACTACTGACGCACCGCCCCCCGAACTCCGATCTCCGATCTCCGATCTTCGCGCGCCTTAAGCCGGCTACAAGCCGGCGCTCCGGCGCACCGGCTACCGGCTACCGGCCCCCCCCTGTAATCCCAACCCGGACCCGTTCACAGTTCCACGAAGTCAGAAGTAGCGATTACGATTACGATTACGATTACGTGTGACCATCTTCGGATCACTCCACCGGCCCACCGCCCACCGACCACTGACCCCCCATCTCCGATCTCCGATCTCCGATCTCCGATCCCCGATCTCCCAACTCCCATCTCCGACCTCCCCCTCACCCCTTTCCCCGCTTATGCGCCTGTCGAATGCGCTCGATGACGAACTGCTGATCCTCTGCGCTCAACGAACTCGAGCTGGGCAGGCAGATCCCCCGCCGGTTCAGGTCCGCCGCCACCTCTCCCCCGACACATTCGCATCCCCGATACAGCGGCTGGGTGTGCATCGGTTTCCAGACCGGACGCGACTCGATGTTCGCCGCATCGAGAAAGCGGATCAGGTCCGACGACGACATCCCGAACTTTTCCTTGTCGATGAGGAAACAACTTAACCAGCGGGTATGCAGGCTGCTTGTGGGAGGTTGATGGTCGATAGTTGATGGTTGATGGTTGGAAGTTGAACGTTGAGCGTTGAACGTTGAACGTTGAACGTTACCCCCGCTTCCCCCTTGCCCCCCTGCTCCCTGCTCCCTGCTCCCCGCTCCCCGCTCCACCGACGCACCGTCCTCCCCATCTCCGAACTCCGAACTCCGAACTCCGAACTCCGAACTCCGATCTCCGTCACCCCCAAGCCGGCTGCAAGCCGGCGCTCCGTCCCCCCCATCTCCGATCTCCGATCTCCGATCTCCGAGCGCCTCAAGCCGGCTGCAAGCCGCCGCTCCGCCCCCCCGATCTCCGATCTCCGATCTCCGATCTCCGAATCCCCCCTCCGGCTGCGGCTCAATTCCCGGCAGGTCTGCAAACGCTGCGTGATAGCGCTCAAAGACCCTTTGCCGCTGTTGAACACGCAATTCAAGAACGTCCAGCTGACCAAGAGCTATCCCGGCTAATACGTTACTCATCCGGTAGTTGTATCCGAGCTCGGAGTGCACGTAGTTATTGATGCCGAGTGGATCCTGGTCGCGCGCCTGGGTGCTCCAGTACCGGGCTCTCTCAACCAACTCAGGGGCTCGGGCGGTCAACAACCCACCCGAGGTTGCAGTAATAACTTTGTTGCCGCCCAGCGAGACAACGCCAACCTGTCCGAGCGTCGCCGCGAGGCGTCCCCGGTACCGGGTCCCCATCGCGTGTGCAGCGTCCTCTAGGACGGGGAGTCCATAGCGGTCGCAGATTCCCAGGATCGAGTCCATATCAGCGCTCTGACCGTACAGGTGCACCACTGTCACAGCCTTTGGCAAGCGGCCAGCGGCAGCGCGCCGCTTTAGGAAATCATCTAACAGATTAGGATCGAGGTTCCATGATGTCCGCTCACTGTCCACAAAGACAGGGCGGGCACCTTCGTAAAGCACGGGATTACAGCTTGCTGCAAAGGTCAGTGAAGGTGTCACAACTTCGTCACCCGGTTGGATACCCAACAAACGCACGCCAAGGTGCATTCCCGCGGTGCCGCTCGCCAGCAACGCGACAGGCTGCCCGAACATCTCGCCGAGTCGTTGCTCCAACGCAAGGAGATTCGGGCCAATCGTCGAAAGCCAGTTGGACTCGAACGCCGCGTCTACGTACTGCCGTTCAGAGCCCGACATATGCGGCACCGAGAGAAAGATCCGCTCGGAGGGATTAGACTTCATTGAGCCTTCTGATGACTTCTCAACCGAATACAATGCGCGTGCAACCTGGCTGCGGCGGCCAGCTTCAGAACCGCGTCTCCACCTCGGTACTCCCCGGGGGAGGAAAGGGCACCAACGGATCCTGCCGACCGGCAACTCTCACCAATTCGTCATCCGCCCCCAACCGGCGCAGAAGAGACTGCACAGCAGCGAGGCTCCGATCTCTCGACACAATGGTCTGCAGAGTTAGCAGGATCAGCTGCAGATCAACCCAAAAACTGCGATTCTGTGCATAGAAGAGCCCCAGCCGGCTCTTCCAGGGGCGAATGACTTGATTGTACCTTAGGTCAGGGTTCTCACTTCCTCGGAGTATCTCGCCTTCATCGGCAAACACAATGGACGAGAAATCCGTGATTCCAGGTTTAACGTCGAACAAATGGTATTCAGCTTCCGTGTAGAAACCCACATCTCGCTCCACTTGTGGACGTGGCCCCACGAGGCTCATCTCGCCTCTGAGAACATTCCAGAGTTGGGTCAATTCGTCGAGTTTGAACTTCCGGATCATTCGCCCCACCCACGTGATGCGGCGATCCCCAGAGGATGTGGAAACACCGCCTTGCTTGTCTGCGTTCACAATCATGGAACGAAGTTTCACCATGTGAAACTTCCTTTCACGCCCTAGCATTCGCGGTGCCACATATAACGGTGACCGGAAGTCTTGCAGCCACACCAGGACTCCGAAAAAAAGGAGTGCCGGGCAAAGGAAGAGCAGCCCCAAGAGCGAAGCAACGATGTCGAATAGCCGTTTCATGGATCAATGCTCCCTTGACAGGAGACTTCGAACGCGTGCCGCAATGGAAAGTCCATCGAGTCCATACCGCCGGCGGAGATAGTCCTGGGAACCAACGATGCTGGAGAAACCGGATTCGAGTCCGATCCGAAGAAATGCCTTCGGTCGCGCACCGTGGTCAAGGAGAACCTCGGCAACCGCCCCCCCCAGGCCACCATGAATCGTATGCTCTTCCACGGTCACCACCGCGCCTGTCTCCCGCGCGGCGGCCAGAATCGCCGCCGAGTCGATGGGCTTCAGAGTATGCATGGAGAGAATCCTCGTTTGGATCCCCTCACGAGCAAGCGTGTCTGCCGCAGTGACCACCTCTCGCAGAATGCCTCCAGTGACCACGACGGTACAGTCCGTTCCCTCGCGGAGCAGCCTGGCCTTTCCCAAAATAAATGCCTCATGTCCATCCGCACCATCCGGCCCATGATCCTTGTCCAATCGCAAGTAGCAGGTACCAGGCTGCCGCGCAATGGCCTCCGTGGCCTCGCTTGCCTCCCAGAGACCGCCCGGCGAAACGACCGTCAGTCCAGGCAAACTCCGCATAATGGCCAAGTCTTCTGTCGCGTGATGCGAAATCCCCAGAGCGCCGTAGCTGAAGCCGCCACCAATGCTGACGATCTTGACATTCGCGTCGTGGTATGCGGCATCGTTCCGAATCATCTCGAGACAGCGAAGGGTCGGGAAGTTCCCTATGGAATACGTGAACGCCACATATCCCTCAAGGGCCATGCCGGTCGCCAACATTGTCATGTTCTGTTCGGCAACTCCGGCATTCAAGAATTGACCAGCCCGCTGCCGACGATACTCATCAAAGACGCCGAAACCCAGATCACCCGTGATCAAGATCACTCGCGGCTCACGCTCCGCGAGCAGAGCCAAACGCTTGATGAACGCATCTCTCATGGCAGATCCAGTTCTTGCAGTGCGGCCTCGAGTTCTCGTCCGCGTGCAGTCCGATAGTGCCACAACACGGTGTTCTCCATAAACGTCACCCCTTTACCCTTCGTGGTATGCGCGATCACGACCGAAGGACGTTGCTCCACGAAAGGCAACCTGCCAAATACCTCCGTCAAGGCACTGTGGTCATGGCCATCCACCTCACAGACCCCCCAATTGAAAGCTCTCCACTTGGAAGCGAATGGCTCCAGTTCTAGCGTTTCCGCCACCGGCGCTAGGCTCTGTAGCTTGTTGTAGTCAACAACAGCCACCAGGTTGTCGAGCCGGTGGTGTGCAGCGAACATGATGGCTTCCCAGTTGCTGCCTTCATCACACTCCCCGTCCGAGAGCAATACAAAGACCCGCTGGCCTTCGCCCTTCCGCCTCAGAGCCAGAGCCATGCCGACACCCACACCGAGACCGTGTCCCAAACTCCCCGTAGACAACTCGACTCCCGGCATGCCCTTGTGACTAACGTGCCCGGACAAGTCTGAACCGTTTTGGTAGTGCTGGTCAAGCCTCTCAAGCCCGAAAAAACCGCACTCTGCAAGGGTGGCATAGACCGCAGCCCCTGCATGCCCCTTACTCAGGATAAACCGATCCCGGCCCGGCCAGGAGGGGCGCCCGCGATCAAAACGCAGAATGCCCCCGCCGTACAAAACGGCGAGAATGTCAGCGATACTGAGCGCTGCCCCAACATGGGAGCTGCCGCCGCGACTCGTCATGCAGACCGAGTGACGTCGAACGCGTCGGGCAAGTGCGCGCGTGTCCATAGTCATCAGCGACTCCGATAAAACTCCAGAATACAATCACACACGTGGTGCACATCATCGTCCACCAACGACAGATTCATCGGGAGCATCAGACACCGCGTGAAAAACAGGTCCGTGCGCGGCAAGTGCTGTTTGAAGCCGAGGGCACGGAACTGGTGAACTGGTTTACCACCCCACTGAATGAGGGTCCCTACGCCACGCTCCCTAAGCCAGGATCGAAGCTCGTCGCGATCTTCGGCCTGGATTTCGTAGTTCTGGTACACGTCGAAGTGATCTCCGTCGTCTGTCGGTGCGGGTGGACGAACAATCTGTGGAACGGTCGCCAACCGCGCTTCGTAGAGTGCCGCCAGCGCGCGCCGCCGGGCTACCGTCTGGGCATAGTCACGAAACTGACAGTTAAGGAACGCCGCTTGAAGGTTATCCAGTCGACTGTTGAATCCCCACATCACGACCTCCCCATCATGGTTCCGTCCATGATCACGCAGAAGAATGAGCCTCTCGTAAACTCGCTCGTCGTTGGTCAGCACAGCACCGCCATCACCTAGGCCCCCAAGAATCTTGGCCGGGTAAAAACTGATGCACGAAGCCACCCCGAAAGTGCCTGCGCAGCGTCCTTTGAATTTCGAACCCAGCGCCTGCGCAGCGTCCTCATAAACGTCGAGTTTGTATCGAGCAGCAAGAACAAGTATGGCATCCATGTCCGTTGTGCGACCATTGAGTTGAGTGGGGCAAATGGCCCGCGTCCGAGGCGTAATCGCCTCCTCTACCGAGAGGGGGTCGATCAAGTGATCTTCCTTGATGTCGGCCGGCACCGGTACGCCCCCGGCAAAGTGAATGGCCGCAGCGGTCGCCACCATCGTGTGGGAACAGAACACCACCTCATCGCCAACCGAGAGCCCTCCAGCCATGAACGCCATCTGAAGGCCGTCCGTCGCGTTGGCGACTCCCACCGCAAAACGAACGCCAACGTACGCCGCCAGGTTGCGCTCAAACTCCCCCAAGTCCCGCTGCAAAATGAAAGCACCGCGCCGACCGACATCCTGCGCAGTATGCAAATACTCGCCTTCGCGCGAAACGAATACATGCGGATAATTGAAGAAGGGAACACTACGCTTCATAGTATTTGGCAGTTACACTAATCATTGAGGCATCTTCTGTTTGTCCTGACTTCCTGAAACGCGACCCACACCATTTGCAGGGTTCACTCGCACACCGCAATTGCTCGACTATCTTCGAGAACACACACGCCATCTCGGCTCTTTGCGAATCGCAAGGTGTCGATGTCCTACATGATGACAGACGGCCAAGTCAACGATATTCCGGTTCACGATATTCCAGCCTCGCCACCTCTATGTGGCTCCGAATCACGCGGTGCGACCGCTAGGACTCACGCGTGAGAAGCCGAAACTGGCCGACAGGCGCAAGGCCCAGCGGACGGGTCCGCACCCCACGTCCCAAGCAGCGAAACCCGCACTTCTCGGCAACACGTACTGATGCCGTGTTGGTCTCCTCGACCACATACCACACCAGCCGCCCCTCCGGGATAGCTGACTCCAAAGCGTATTGCAGTGCCAGCGACGCAAGCCCACGGCCACGAAATTCCTCATCCGTATACGTATCTCCAACTTGCAGGTCAGCTGCTTGCATGAATGGAAAACGGAAATACTTCGGAAAGACACAAGAGCGGTGGATGATTCTCCCTGCAGACCGAATCAGAACTAGTGAGTACCCAGTGTTGCTGAAGATTGCCAGTCTGTGGAACAACCACCACACCGCGAACGGTGCGAGTGAGAGGCCCCGAGGAATGATCTCTCGACCGCTCGGCTTCCAACACTCCCAGGTTAGCCCAACGGGCAGGCATAGCACACTGCCCAGCGGCCCATTGTTCCTCGTATAGAACAGATATTCCATTACAACTCCTTATCGGTGTGCGAGACTAAACAAGTCCTGGTATCGCTTGGCTGCAGTACGGAGTGATAGATTGCGCTCATAGTAGTCGCGGCCAGCAGCCCCCAGTGAGGCACGTTCGGTCGGTGACAAGGCGGCAAATTGCCTGGCGGCGACGGCTAGTTGCTCGCCACTGCCGGGCTCGAACACGATGCCACAGCCCGCCCGTCGCACCAAGTTCGCCGCGTCGCCACTCACGCCGGCAATCAGCGGGCGTCGCATGGCCATATAGCTCTGGATCTTCGACGGTATGGTAATCTCGAACAGAGGCTGTGGGGCCAAATGAACGAACAAGGCGTCGGCCGACGCGAGCACGCGCGCGGCCTCGGCAGCGGGAGCCGACGCCAGAAATCGGACATTCTCGAGGCCCTGAGCGTGCACTGCCCGCTCCAATCGTACCCGCTCGGTGCCCCTGCCCATCAGGTGAAAACAGATGTCCGCTGAGTCTGCGCGCAATCGCCTGGCTGCATCCAAGACCACATCAAGTGCCTGCGGACGCCCCATGTTGCCAGCATAGACGAGGTTAACGGAGGCGGAACGCTGGAATCGGGCGCTGAGCTCGGGATCTGGTTCACGCGGGAAGAAAACACTCTCGTCCGCCCAGTTGTAGACGACAGCGATCTTCTCCTCGGGAACCCCACGTTCGCACAATACGCGCTTGAATCCATCTGACAGAACACAAATGCGGGCCGCTTGGTGGTAGAAGAACCGCATGGCTAAGGCAACTGGGGCGAGCAGGAAGCGGGACGATACCATGTGCGCAGCCCCGAGGGAATCGGGCCAGAGATCCTGAATATCGAAGACAAAAGGAATCCCCCGAAACCACTTGAGCGTGATACCCGGAAGCCCCTGGGGATTGTACACGAAGGCGATATCGGCGGGTCTCACTCGCCACGCCCCTAACACGGCACTCGACATCCCGAAGCTGGCGTAATTGAGCGCTCGCCCCACGGCGGACTGGCTGTGACTGGGATAGAGGGGTACACGCAGCACATCAATGCCGTCGATGATCTCACGTTGATTCCACCGGACCCGATACCCTTTGTACACCACGCCTCCTGGATAATTCGGGAAGCCGGTCAACACTTGCACTTGGTGGCCGTCACGCTCAAGGGCTTTGGCGAGAGGAATGCACTTGAAATCCGGCTCAGGCCGGCACCACTGGATGACCAAGAGAATTCTCACCGCGATGACTCTAGGAATGGCGCACCTCAAGGGGTGAAGCTAAACCCACATACTCCTCACGCACCATACCTGAAACAAGCTTATAACGGTTGCTAAGTCCGCTCCCCCGCCCTCACTCATCCATGCTCCAGACCCGCCGTCGCACGTAGTCCCTGTAACCGAGGATGATCCGGACCACCTTGTCCGAAACGTTGGGCACGTCGTAATCGGCGACTGATCGCAGTGTCCGGTCCCGACCACGCGCCTGACTGTCGAGCATGGGGAAGGCATCTCGGATGCGCGGCCATTCCAGCCCCACCATCATCACCGATCCCTCTTCCATCCCCTCCGGACGCTCATGCGCCTCGCGGATGTTGAGGGCGGGGAAGTTGAGAATGGACGATTCCTCCGTGATCGTGCCGCTATCCGACAAAGTCGCACGCGCTCCAAGTTCGAGACGGACATAGTCGGTCAGGCAGAGCGGCTTTAGCAACTCGACCCGGCTATCGATCTTCAGTCCGCACTCGTCCAGGCGCTTCCGGGTCCGCGGATGCGTCGACATAATCACGCGCAGCCCGAACTCGCGCGCCAGGCCGTTGAGGACATCGACCAACTTGGCCAATTGCCTGGGCGAATCGACATTCTCCTCCCTATGACAACTCACCAGAAAATACCCCCCCCTGTCCTCTGTCTTCTGTCCTCTGCCTTCTGCCCCCTCCCTTCCCCCTTCCCCCTTCCCGCTTGCCCCTTCGCCCCCTGCTCCTTGCTCCCTGCTCCCCCCCCCCAGCCCCAGCCTCTCGATCACATCCGATCGCTCGATCTTGGGCAGGTAATGGTGCAGCACCTCGAACATCGGGCTGCCGGTCTTGATGACCCGATCCGGCGGGAACCCTTCGCGCAGCAGGTATTCACGCGAGATGGTCGAGTAAGGCAGGTTGATGTCGGCGAGGTGATCGACGATCTTCCGGTTGATCTCCTCCGGAACTCGCTGGTCGAAGCAGCGGTTTCCGGCTTCCATGTGGAACACCGGGATCTTGCGACGTTTGGCCGGGTACGCGGCGAGGCAGCTATTCGTGTCGCCCAGAACGAGGAAGGCGTCGGGCTTTTCCTTTTCGAGCACGGCATCCGCACGCGCGATGATCGACCCGACCGTTTCGGCGGCGTTCCTACCGGCGGCATCGAGGAAGTGATCCGGCTTCCGGATCTCGAGATCCTCGAAGAAGATCTGGTTCAATTCGTAGTCGTAGTTCTGGCCCGTGTGGACGAGGACATGGTCCGTGTACTGGTCCAGCTTGGCGATCACGCGCGAGAGGCGAATGATCTCGGGCCTGGTCCCGACGACGGTTAGCACTTTCATGTCAGAGCAGGGAGCAGGGAGCGGGGAGCAGGGAGTGGCTGCGGCGTGGTTGTTATGAGCGTAAATTCCGCATGAAGGCAAGGATCATTCGGCTCTGCTCCATCAACTCTTGCAGAAACGGCAAGACTTGAGTCGAATCCAAATACCGGCTTCGCGACAAGATCATCAATATGTTCGCGACTTCGAACACCGATCTTCGCGAGAACTTGAGGAAATTCGCAAAGTCGGCATCTGAATCGCTCCCAGAACCCTCAGCGATGTTGTTCGTGATGCTCAGGGTTGCAGCTCGGAGCTGCTCGGCAAATCGGAATCGGTGGGCCTGCTCCAGACCATCGGCCAGCTCGAACAGTCTGGTGCTGATTGCCGCCCCCCTTTGCCAG
>Ga0208040_1002188_pt1 | contig 17667 bp, 17 predicted proteins | sample AD_UKC083_MetaG_FD_184431 | JGI IMG/M metagenome (GOLD analysis project Ga0208040, IMG submission 184431) | Active sludge microbial communities of municipal wastewater-treating anaerobic digesters from USA - AD_UKC083_MetaG (SPAdes) (version 2) | ecosystem: Engineered > Bioreactor > Anaerobic >...
GGAAAGGATTAGCCCTTACCTTATGCAGGCTTATTGAGATTGTGGAACACCCATGACTGGGGAATCAAAAACTAATAGTGTGTTGCACCATTATTGAATCAGGGAGGACGCATCCCCCATGAGAAAAAAGATTTGAATAAATTGAATTGGAAAGAGGAATGAAGAAGAGCAAGTAAAAGTACTTGACGAACCCACGTAAAACAGATACTATACGAATATCGATTAGCTACCGCAGCGTGCCCGGCAAGCGTGGACCAGAGTTCGTCAGGTCGGCTGATTTGCAGAGCCCGCCGCACGAATGGCACGGATTCAGGATTTTGACTCATAACCCGGAGGTCCGTGATAAGTGCCCCGCAGGGGTATCGAATCCTGTCCCCGCTACTGGGAAGGAACCAGAGTACATAGTACTCTGGTTATTCGTTACTCCGGCGTACTGCGGTTGAATTTTTCTCAGAATCGGAGGATTTTTCAATGAACCGCAGTACTCTAAGCTCGCCCGCAAGGGGTGTTCCACAATCAAAAAACCGGATTTCCATTCCCATTTCCAAAGCCATCGACGGCTTCCTAAAATTCAAAACAGCTTATCCTGTTTTGTTCCATCTTGTCCGGGTCAGGGTAGACAGTAAATTTTCTGACTTATCCTTGAAATGATTCTCTCACGACCAGCTCTGGGATGCAGCTACAAAGCCATCTCGGAATATTTCTACATATCGGCGACCTATTTCAGCCGGTGAGTAAGGCATGCCGGTCTGAAGCCACCAACGTGCAAGGCCACAAAATGCCCCGCTGAAATACCCTGTCAGCAGCTCAATTTCGGTATGGGTGATCTGAAGGTTTCCCTGCAACTGCTCTTCTAATAAGGGGAGGAGGACTTTAATAAGGAATTCATATAAATTCGAGTTTAGACAAACATCAGTAACCCGACCTTAGGGTCAGGCTGAAACAGAACCTTACCAACCGAGTTTTAAGCCGTTTTTGTTGCGACAGGGGTCTTTTTGACCACAGGATAGCGTGTTTTCTTCGTTCTGGGCTTGCCGGAAGGCCAGCCCGGCGGAATTCCCCGCTGTTTTGGGGGACGAGCCGGGGTGCCAATCAGCGCAAAAATCGGGCGCAAGCTCTGCTGAACGCGCTGCGGGGTCAAGTGCTGTTGGGGTTTTTGCCAGGGCAGTGGTGTATCTTGGACCAGTGGACGGGCCAGAAAAATCATCCAGGTGGCCAGGGCTGTGAGCCAGGTCCAGCAGTCTCCTGCTTCTTTGCTCTGAAAACGTGGGCGGGTCCAGCCCAACGTTTCTTTACGAAAACGCAGTCCTGGCTCAATCGGCCAGCGGCTGTCATAGGCCCGCCAAATGGTTTCCGCAGTGATGCTCAGCCCGACAGGTATCGTATTGGGCGCCAGCCAGGCCAACCACAAGGCAGCAGGTGGTTTCTCCCGTTCCAGATGCACACAGGCGCGAACCACATCGTAGGGCACATCCACACCCTTCTTTTCATGCAGGTCTTTCCAGCGTTGCAGCCGCACCTGCCCCCACCGGGGATCCTCCAGTTCGACAACCTCATCCGGTTCGCCCCAGGTATCGGCTGCTTTGAAGGCGAAGCGAGCGCCATGGACCCTGGGACGGCCCTGTCGATGGGGATCATGCGGCGGAGTGGGACGGTACAAGACGCGATCGGCTCGCAGTCGGGTGGTAATGCCAACTCGTAATCCTTTTACCGAGCGCAAATAACCGGCATTGCCATACTTGCCATCACAAGCCACGATATCCAACGCCTCCACAAAGGCCGCCCGCGCTTTGGCCAGTTCCTGGACCTGCTCGGCCCCAACGGCCTGTGCCGTTTGGCAGCTCGAGACACGCCGCTCACTGATCGGCAGGGCCCAACTCGTATGCGGCTCCACCACCCAATCCAGACTGGAATAGGGATAGCCAATGGTCACGGTGCCCCCATTCACATCACTGGAGGCCTGGAACACGTACTGCCGATCCTCCAGCGTTCTGGCTCTCGGACGCGGCCACGGCGAGCCATCCAAAGCAAAGATGCAGATCCCGCAGTTGGGCACTTCCTGCGCCAACTTCTCCTGGAGCCAGTCCTCATTCAATTGCCCATCTTCCACCGCCGCATACACACTGGGCCATTTTCGCTGAAATGGATCATTCTGGCTGAGCATCGCAAATGAAGACCCTGCCCCGCCCCAGAGAATCGCATCCACCAGATCAAACAGCGCATCCCTGCGTTTGCTGATCCCATTCTCATACACGGCTTGACGAAACTCGATTAGTCTGTTAATGTTCTCCTTGGTAGAATTTGTTTCTTTCACAAGTCCAATTTTCTACCAAGGTGCGGTTTTCCTCAAGAGGAAGACCGCACCACTTTTTTGTCTAAACTCGAAATATAAATGCTTCGAGAAAAAAGAATTTTCATCTAAATTCAACAACACCCGATATGCCTCAGAATGCTGCGCCATATGTTCAAAAACCAGGGTGGCTCGGGGATAAGGCTGGTCAATTTTTTGGCCGTATTCAATGAGCTCATCTATTATTTGCTGTTGACTTTTAAGAAATAGGTCGTCTTTATCTTTGAAGTGCAGGTAGAATGTGGTGCGGTCGATATTGGCCTTATCCGTGATATCCTTGACTGTGATCTTGTCATAACCTTTCTCGGTAATTAATTTCAAGAGAATCTCACCCAGCAGACGTTGAGTCTCTTTTCCTCTTTCGGTCAGACTATTAAGTCGCGCCATGATTCACTCCTACTCTGAAGACAACCATTCGTGAATTACTTTTTTTGTAATTTTGTTTCTCACACCGATCACCTTGACAAGGGCCGGTATCCGCATTATTATCGACATCGTGTAGATATCAACACTGTGTTGATATTATAACCTGTTTATGACTTAAACCTCGATCGGAGTGCGCAACATTGAAAAAGAGTGGCGGTGTTTTTACTCTATCAGCTGGAGCAGCAGGGCTGGGAATTGTAATTGGAGCTATATCCGCTGCTTTTTTGTATCTGATAGATTGGGGACAACATGCGGTATGGGAATCGGGTTGGATTCAATTTAAATATGCGCCCTTGCTTATTTGCAGTTTGGGAGGAATTCTCATTGGGTTTTGTCAACGCTACCTGGGTGACCATCCTAAAAATCTGCACGGAGCCGTTGAAGAAATACGGAAAACCGGGCGGTTGGAGTACGCTCACCTGCCCAACGGTTTGATCTCGGCGTTCATTTCCCTCATTTTTGGTGCAAGCCTGGGGCCAGAAGCTGCTGTTGTAAATTTGCTTGGTGGACTTTCCACCTGGGCATCCGATAAACTGAAAAAGCTGAGCAGTTGGCTGAGGATTCCTGAATCTACACCAGATAGAACTCTTGTTCACCGCCTTGCACGGCGATGGCCAAATGTTCTGGCAATAAGTATAGCTGTTGTCATTTTCATAATTGGTATCAAGGACCTATATGGTGGCGGTGTTTTGAAATTGAACGAACCCTTTGCGTGGATTGACCTGCTGTGGAGCATACCAATGGCTCTGCTTGGTGCCACAGGAGGCGCTCTTTTTCTTGGCCTAGGAAGATGGATGAAACAAAGGTTGAGGTTTCTTAAGCAAAAGCCAGTTTTGCGAGGGGTCTTGAGTGGATGTGTTCTAGGGTTGATTGCCTGCTTCCTTCCAATGATGCTTTTCTCTGGCCAGTTCTACTTGCAGCAAGTCTATGAACAAGCAGCCATCTTGGGATTTTGGATGCTGTTGTGGATCGCTCTGGCGAGATTATTTCTGATCAATCTACTTTTGGAAAGCGGATGGAAAGGTGGTCAGTTTTTCCCATTAATGTTCGCCAGTGTAGCCTTCGGGCTTTCAATAAAAAATTTATTCCCATTTGTCCCTGATTCGGCGGCAATATTTGGCACGATGGCAGCCATGATAACGATTGTGCTTCCAAAACCAATCGTCGTATTGATCGTAATGGCAATATTTTTCCCACCGCAATATCTGGGTATATCTGCAGTAGGAGTTGGCGTTGTTATGTTTGGTGACTGGTTGTGGAAACGGATAAAAGAGAGGGTAGTTAACAAGACAAATAGATTTACCAACCATTCACTGGTGGATTGATTTATTGAATAAACAAAAAAATGGGTTACTCCAAATTACTGCCCATAAGACATTTGCGGTTAGGGTGCATGTCTGCATTACCTTACTCGTTAACTGTTTTCGAGAACCGGAAAAACTACTTGACGAACCCACGGAAAAATAGATACTATACGAAAATCGATTGGTACTGTCATCCCCTTGTGGGACCGCTGAGCGCCCGGCAAGTGCGGACCAGAGTTCGTCAGGTCGGCTGACACCTGCCCTGGCGGGCGGTGCCAGGGTTTGCAGAGCCTGCCGCACAGATCCCTACCCTTCGGGCGGGATGTGCCGACGGTACGGATTCAGGATTTTGACTCATAATCCGGAGGTCAGTGGTTCGAATCCACTCCCCGCTACTAACGAGAACCGTAGTCCCTGGGGCTACGGTTCTTTGATAGGCCTGAGGGTCGATGGTTACGAAAAATCACTTTTAGGAGGATTTTTCGATGAACCGTAATCCCTCAGGCCTGTTATTTTCTCTTTGTATTGACGGCTTCGTCAAATACAAAACCGCCGAAGGTTTAAGCCAACGGACGGTCGATTCGTATGAGTGGGTGCTGCGTAAGTGGATGGAAAAGATTGGCAACCAGCCGATCGGTAAGATCACTTCTGCCGACGTACTCGATTACATGACCTATCTACGCACAGAGTATGTTCCCCACACTTTCGCCAAACCGAATCCTGCGCATGATGCACCAACGCGCAAACTCTCCCCCAAGACACTGCGAAATCACTGGATCACTTTCAAGGCTTTCTTCGGTTGGGCGGTTGCAGAGTTCAAAATTAAGAATCCCATGGAAGGCATACCGGGGCCGCGCTACAAAGAAGCGCCGGTAGCTGCATTTACACAGGAAGATCTTGCGGCACTGCTTAAAGCCTGCGTCTACTCCCGCGAGTACAATCCAATCAATCGCCATAATTTTGTCACCCGGCGACCATCCGCTAAACGAGATGAAGCCATGATCATGTTCATGTTGGATACCGGTTTGCGCGCTTCCGAGCTTTGCAGTTTGAAAATCGGCGAACTGGATTTGCGCACCGGTAAAGTTGTCATTAAGCATGGGGACGAAGGTGGGGCAAAAGGCGGCAAAGGGCGCACGGTGTTCATCGGAAAGAGCACCCGCCGGGCTGTATGGCGTTATCTGGCTGACCGCGAAGATCGCGACGATCCAGAATCGCCAGTATTTATCAACCGTGGCAATCATCCGTTTAACTCCAATAGCCTGCGACATTTGATCGTGCGCCTGGCTGATAAAGCGGGTGTCAAAGGGGCTCATCCACATAAATTCCGGCATACTTTTGCAATCACTTACCTCCGTTCAGGCGGGGATGTTTTTACCCTACAAGCCCTGTTAGGTCATAGCTCGTTGGATATGGTCCGTCATTATGCTCAAATCGCTGAGATGGACATTGAACGAGTGCATCGAAAAGCCAGCCCAGTTGATAACTTGAGGTTCTAAAAACGATCATTTTCTTTTTACGCCAGAGCTGGAGGAAAGGATTCGGCAAACCCTTCCTCCAGCCTATCAGGTTATTTACGTTTTTGGGCATGGCAGGGAAGTTTGCACGTTGGCCGGAGCGACGGCGAATCGCAGCATTCCTTGCGCACCAAAATAATTGAACCATTTGCCATGACTTCATAATCCAGGCAGTCACCGGGTTGTAAATCCAACAGGTTACGAACCTTTTTAGGGATTGTGATGGCGTTGGTCGCGGTAATGATAATCGGTCGTTTTTTCAAATAATCACCTCCTTTCCTTCCGAGATTGCCGAAATTTTCATAATCCAGCTCAGCCGGATATTCTGAAACTCAACCGGGAACATGGCTTTCCCCCACAAGAGGAATCGCTGGTTGGTATTCAAGATGCTCTGTAATTCTGCCTGATCCAATCCTTTCTCGCCTATCTGAAAAAGGGAATCAGGGAGATTGGTGTTGAAAGCGTGCGCTGAACTGAGCGGTTGCGAGCCAGCCCAGAGAAGCAGCGCTTTAAGATGTTCGAAATCGTTAGAGATCTGAAGCGAAGAACGCCCATGAACATCTCGTGAAAATTTCAGGAACAACTTAACCTTGAGGTAGTTCTGCCGATCCAGCATTCCAAATCCCGCGATTAACAATCCCGCCGCAGATGGGACATTTGCCCTTCAGATGGCTCAGGCGGCCTTTGACAGGGCGAATTTCTGCATTTTGGATTTTGACGATCGTATTACAGCGCATACAAAAACCTTCCCCCGCTTGAAGCGGATGGGCTGGTTTCTTTCTGGCGTTCCGTTGGTTGTCAACCCAGGCGGCAAATTGCTTTCCGTCGATCCAGATATGGTTGGATTCATCCCGGCTGTGTGGTGCGCCATGATTGAGCCAATCTCGCAAGGTCGTTTCAGGAACGTCCAGGTCTTCAGCGATTTCTCGCGGTGTGTATAGCATGGGCAGCAAACCAGGTGCTTTGATCAAGACATTCCTGGAAATCCGGCAATTTGAGCGATTTTGGTTTTCTGACATTCTTCTCCTTTGTTATTTGTAAACTATGCAACGAACAAACATACGCCAGCCACGCCAACCCCTTAAGGGAATGGCATGGCTGGCGTATCCTCTTCCCACTGATAGGTGTTGAAAGATCCTCGTTTTGTAACTCTGATACGAGGATCATTATTGAGTTTTGAAAATGCCCGGTCTATCGTCCTGGCGCTGCTATTGATTTGGAGTGCTGAGATGAGCTCATTCTTCTTGAATTCCTGCGCCGGTACGCTTTGCAGATATTCCAGGATATCCGCAAAGATCAATTCCGCCTGACCAGGAGCGCGCAGCAGTTCAGAAGCATTCGCTTCAGAAAATCGAAGAGCGATGCTCTCTTCGGTCGATTCAATTTGGAACTGCAACTGCGCGGGTGGCAGGGATTCACGCACCTTTTGTGGAATGATCGTTCGCATCGAGTGTGCCGAATGCTGGTTTTCGTGGGTAACCACAATGGCGGTGTCGACAGACCCTAAAATATCAGAGGAGCCCCGAACGCGATAGGAAAGATCGGTGTTTCCACCCTTATTGAGGTGATGAATGAGAATGAAAGTCGTGCCAGTCTGGTTGGCAATTTCACGCAGGGTGTTCATCATCGGTGATATTTCCGCGACCGAATTTTCATCTGCGCCAGGCATAAATTTGGCCATGACATCAAAAATGACCACAGAAGCATCCAATCGATGAATTCGCTGACGTAATGCCAGCACTTCGGAAGTGACTTTCAGGTTAAGCGGAGAAAAGTCGAAAATCAGGTTCGCAGGCGGTTGAATGCCCCGCGCATGGCACAGCTTGAGAACGCGTGAGCGCATACCCCGGTAGCTGCCATCCAGGAAGTGATACAGCACTTTGCCCTGGGTTACCGGTTGGTTGTCCCACGCCAGTCCAGAAGAAGCCATGCCAATCGCCAGGTCTAGAGCAAGAAAACTCTTTCCCGCTGCCGGCATTCCGGCAATCAAGTTGATCCCCCCGGCCATAATCCAGTCTTTGAGGATCCAGGTCAACTCACCCATCTCCGACAAGCACAATTTCTCTGCGGTCATGACCATTCGCTCCGTGACTCCCGACAAGGCGGATGAGCTGACAAAGAATTCTTCCATTTGCTGCAGAGCTTCAGAAAGCGGTTTATCTTGAATAGCATTTTGCGCAAGGTTGGTAGCGACCTCCAACGCTTTTCGCTTAAATGCTTTTTCGAGCACGATCTTGGCGTAAGACTCGGCGTGCATGGAAGTTGGAGTTGCATTGAGCAGCCCTGTGATATACGCCGGCCCACCAATTTCCTTTAGTTTTCCGCTGGTATTCAAAGCATTACACAAGGTGACATGATCGATCTGTTGCTCAGATTCCAACAGGTGATTCATTGCTTCCCAAATCCAGCGGTGTGAGTCGCGATAAAAATATTCCGCTTTTACAATGGTGACCAAATCCTCAAATAAATAAGGTGCAATCATGATCGAACCGAGCAAGGCCTGTTCGGCATCAATATCTCTGGGCGGAATGGGATCTGGCATCAAAGGCTCCAAATGGTTTGATATTTACTCTTTACTTCAATAAGAAGGTCGCCAGAGAAAACGAAGAGCGACCGGCACAACAAAGTTCTTTGTTATGCGGCCGCTCCTACGATTTGATTGATGTCCAAGGAGATCAGCGACCCGAAACGATTACATTTTTATTCTACAAATAAATCAGGCATGATCCAAGGTGGTCATGTTAATTCGTATGTTCAGCGATTTGGACAGGTCGGAACTGACAACCATACGAGGCAGGTTTACCCAGCATCGTCCAGGATAATCGCTCAACCGTTTTCCACCAGATATCCGGGATTTCATACCAGGCTGCGCCGGCAACATCCCGCGCAATATCCGGGTCCGGAGCGGTTCCCTTGGCCAATGTACTATCTGGATTGACCGCAACCGTTGTGTACACCACTGAATAGATTGGCCCAAGGGCTGCCAGTGACAGCATCATTCCCCATCCGCATTGAGATGGTTTAACCGTTTTCGCAGCACCGATCCGATCTGCCATGAATTCGAAATAGGTCATACCTTGTGGTGCCTGGGGAACGCTCATCGGCTGATTACCCCGGTAAGCGATGAACAAAATCATTGCTATCACCATCAGAAGCAAAGCATTATTGAAAACCTTAAAGACCAATTGAAATCCCTTCAGCAGAAACATATCTTCCTCCAGAAAAACGATTATCCAAATACCAGACCCTGAATGGTCAGATCAAGATCATCCGTGATTGGGGCGGATCCGGCTTTAAGTGAAACACCCCCCGCTCGCAAAGCTGCTTTCAAGGCTGCAGCTCGCCTGCGTTCGGGAATATCGGAAAAGAAGAAGAGCAGATCATCATCCTCCCCTTCTCTCAGACTCAGCGTAAAACGAATCTGATGAACCTGGCAATCCAGCTTTGGGCGACCGCACTTTGAATGCATGTTTAGTTTTTTCGATTGTGGTTCTGAAATAGCGATAGTTTCCATAAACCCCTCGCAATTGATTGAACGGGATCATCCGCCAGGATGCCTTTGCCATTGAAGAAATAAGGTAAAGAGTTTTTGAGCAGAATCGCTCCACCGCCTACCAGGATGACGGCTGTGAAACGCCGCCAGGCTTTGCCCCAACGTTTCTCGATTTCGCCAGTGACCTCACGCTCCCAGATGGGCAGCGCCTGCGAAATATCCAGTTTATTGGCACGAAGTAGGGTATCCAGTTCGCCCAGCGAGTAGAGCTGTTGACCGTTGACCAGCTCCAAAAGCCGGCGCACACCAGTGGTTGAAGCACCCGTAAAGCGCTGAACCGGAACTTTTTCGCGCACGACCAGCAATTCGGTGGTGTTCATGCCGATGGATACAATCCCGACCTCCTGGGTGTATGCGCTGCGTCGCTCAGGAACGATCTTGGCTTCATCATCCAGAACATAATCAAATAGAGCACCAGCCGGCTGAGAAGTAACCCGAACCTCAGCCACATTCAGGTGATGTTCCTGATCATTGGCTTTCCAGGTATGATCTGCCTTCATCCAACGCTGAATGCTCTCCACCGTGGTTCGTGCTTCCTCTCCGGAGAGGGTATCCAATGGCAAACCACAGGTGATGCTGACAGGCTGAGAAATATTCCCCGATCGCAGGATCAAGCGGGTGAATGCCCCATAGAAAAGCGCCAGCATTTCCGGTGAACCGGCAAAACGATCCATACTCAGGTTCTCGACAGGCCGTCCGCTGTCGTGTGCGCCACTATCAACAAAGAATGTGCTTCCCGACGGCAAAGCGATCCGCAGTGGTAGGCGGGAACTGCCTAACCCCAGCATGCGCCCTACCAGAGGACCGTTATTGACCGCGACCTGAGAGATCAATTGGATGCATTGCTGATTCCCATGCAGCTTGAGCGCTCCCATTCCCAGATCAAGTCCAAAATTCATTGGTTCTGTCATGCAATCTCCTTTATTCTACAAGATACAAGTTAACTTGGAGTAAATTGAAGTAAAAAAATCAACCTCATCGGTTGAATTTATTGTAGCATATTACTCCATGTTTATCAATATCTTGTAGTAATATTTCAGGGGATTACTTTTTATATGGACGACCCGAATCATCAAACGCCCATTTGCCCTGACCACTGTTTTGGCGATAGACTCTGGCGCAGTAAGCCACGTCCGCTTCATCCAGCAATGTCTTTCGACCCTCTTTGCCCAATTGATGGATCAGCCCTCGCTGCATCCAGCGCGTGAGCGTGGAGGTGTTGAGCTTGTATTTCCGTCCGGCTTCATTGATGCTGATCGGAACGCCTTTCAGGCCGGCATTGAGCTGATACTCAGGTAAGGCTTCCTTGGGCAGTAGATTATTCACGCTGATTTGGCTGATGCCAATACTTCCATCCGTCATCACGGCTGCCTGAAGTTTTCCCTCATCTGCCAATTGATATATGGAATCCAGGTCCAACCCAAGCTGTTCGGCAGCCTGTTCGGGAGTGATGTAATATTCCAAACGGGATTGATCGAGTTTCAAGGACTGCTCACAGAATGCAATTTACTACAAGTTAATCATACAGTGAAAGTGAAGGATCGTCCAGCATTGAAAGTGAATCTCCTAATTTTCTTTAATTGTTATCAAAATAAGCGTATAATGATAACAATAATTTCCTTATTATCACTTGTGAGAAGATAGCATGAACCCTGAAGATTTCCAGGAAAACATAAGCGGACATTTAATCTCCATCCCCGAGGGGGGATTTGCCTATGTGCCTAATCCACTTCCACCGATGAATCTAACCTGGGATTCCGGGTTGATCGAGGTGCTCTCGCTTGCTGACCGCGCTTTAGGGGAATTGGCTGGTATAGGCAGATCATTACCCAATCCGCATTTATTGGTACGCCCTTTCCTCAGGCGTGAGGCTGTTCTTTCCTCCCGAATTGAAGGCACTCAGGCATCGCTTGCAGATGTACTGGCCTATGAAGCTGTCCAATTGCCGCTTTTTGACGCCTCAGATGATGTAAAAGAAGTGCACAATTATGTACGCGCTTTGGAATATGGTCTCGAGCGGATGAGCAGCTTACCCGTAAGTTTACGTCTGATCCGTGAATTGCACGGTATCCTTCTGGAAGGGGTGCGTGGGGAACAGTTCCGAGCGGGTGAATTCAGACAAGGCCAGAACTTTGTTGGTCCTCCGGGAAGCAGCCTTGCCACTGCCACCTATGTTCCGCCCCCACCCAAAGAGATGATAAAGGCATTGCAGCAATTGGAGTTGTATATCAATGAAGCATCCAATCTTCCTCCACTGATCCGTTTGGGCTTAATCCACTACCAATTTGAAGCCATCCATCCTTTTCCGGATGGTAATGGACGATTAGGCCGGCTGTTGGTTTCTATACTGTTGTGCGCCTGGAATTTGCTACCTCAGCCGTTATTGTATTTGAGCGCTTTTTTTGAAACCAACCGGCCAGATTATTATGCCAATCTGCGTGGCGTTTCTGAAAAAGGGAATTGGAATTCATGGTTGACCTTTTTCTTAAATGGTGTTTCCTCTCAAGCAATCGATGCGGCAGCACGTGTTAAACGTATCAACGATCTGAGAGAGAATTATCGCCAGCGCTTCCAGCAAGGGCGCTCTGCAGCTCGTTTACTCCAGGTTGTGGATCTTCTTTTTGCCCGGCCACTTATTTCTGTACGCACGGTTGAAGAGGAGCTTGCCTTGCCTTATCCAACTGCTGAACGTTATATTGATGAATTGGTAAAGCAGGGAATCCTTGAAAGCTCTGGTAAAGCCCGTAACAGGGTATTTGTTGCCAGAGATATACTTAATGCTGTTGAAGAAACATAAATCGTAGGACATTAAGGCAATCATGATCGAATTATCAAAACTCGAAAGCCACCTTTGGGAAGCTGCCAATATCTTGCGCGGTCCGGTAGACGCAGCAGATTTTAAGACCTATATTTTCCCTTTACTATTTTTCAAGCGTATCTCGGACGCTTATGATGATGAAACAGAAGCGGCGCTTGCTGAATCTGGAGGGGATATTGATTTTGCTCAGTTGCCTGAATTCCATCGCTTCATCATACCCAGAGGTTGCCATTGGGAAGATGTACGGAATCGGACATCCGATATTGGTCAGGCCTTGCATTATTCTTTAACGGAAATCGAAAAATGCAACCCTGATACTTTATATGGAATTTTCGGCGATGCCCAATGGACTAATAAAGATCGCCTCTCTGACTCATTGCTGCGGGATCTCATTGACCATTTTTCACGATTAAGACTACGAAATTCAGATGTTGACGCAGATATTATGGGACAGGCTTATGAGTACCTGATCAAGAAATTCGCGGACGCCACAAACAAGAAAGCCGGCGAATTTTATACGCCTCGCAGCGTAGTGCGATTGATGGTGGATATTTTAGACCCCCAGCCGGATGAAACAATCTACGATCCTGCCTGCGGAACAGGAGGCATGTTGCTCGGTGCAATACAACATGTGCGTGAGAAGAATGGGGATATTAAGCGGTTATTTGGCCGTTTATTCGGTCAGGAAAAAAAACTGACCACTTCATCCATTGCCCGAATGAATTTGTTTCTTCACGGTATCGATGATTTTCATATTCTCCGTGATGACACGCTGCGCCGTCCCCGTTTTATCGAAGATGATCGGCTGAAAACATTCGACTGTGTCATTGCAAATCCTCCTTTTTCGCTGAAAAAATGGGGAGAAGAGATTTGGAAGTCTGATCCCTACGGGCGTTGTTTTGCAGGTTTACCCCCCTCCAGCAGCGGTGATTACGCCTGGGTTCAGCATATGTTGAAATCACTCAAACCGAGATCAGGTCGCATGGCTGTAGTTTTACCGCATGGCACGTTATTTCGAATGGGTGCAGAAGGGAAAATCCGTCAGAAGATCTTGGAAATGGATTTATTGGAAGCGGTGATTGGCCTGGCGCCCAATTTGTTTTATGGAGCCACCCTCGCAGCTGCCATCCTGGTATTTCGGAACAGAAAAGCTCCCGAACGCCAAAATAAAGTCCTGATGATCGATGCTTCTGTGCTTTATCGCAAAGGGCGAAACCAGAATACCCTTGAAGAGGAACATGTCGAACAAATCCTTGCCTGCTACAAGGCATTTGACAACCACCCAGGTTTTTCGCAGATCGTTTCCTTGGATGAAATTGCTCGGAACGATTACAACCTCAATATTCCGCGCTATGTCGAATCAAAACAGGACGAAGATATTGTAAGCGTTGATGATGCGCTTAAGGAACTCAAAAACGCATTACAGGAAGCCTATCGGGCGGAAGATCACCTGTTGGAGTTACTCAAAGATGCTGGATTGTCTTCCCCAGAGTACCGATCTTCTAAACTAATTACCAATAAAGAATAAGGTCACAACATTCATGCAGCTTAACGCTTTCAACAATCTTCCATCACCCATCTCTCTGGCTGACCTTGAATCCCACCTTTGGGGCGCAGCTACCTTATTGCGTGGCTTAATCGATGCTGGCGATTATAAGCAGTACATCTTTCCACTTTTATTCTACAAGCGGCTTTGCGACGTGTTTGATGAGGAATACCAGCAGGCATTGGCGGAATCGAAAGGAGATCAAGATTATGCAAGCCTGATCGAACACCGCTTTAAAATTCCAGAAGGCGCACATTGGAATGATGTGCGTTCTCAAACGACTGACCTAGGCAAAGCCCTGCAAAACGCGATGCGGGCAATCGAACAGGCCAATCCTGAGACCCTTGCGGGTATTTTTGGGGATGCTCCCTGGACGAATAAAAGCCGGCTTTCGGATCGTATCCTACGGGATTTGATTGAGCATTTCTCAAAACACACCCTCTCCATTGCCAATGTACCCGAGGATGAGCTGGGCATCGGGTATGAATATTTGATCAAGAAATTTGCGGATGATAGTGGACACACCGCGGCTGAGTTCTATACCAATCGCACCGTGGTGCGTCTGATGACCGAGCTCCTTGAACCGCAAGAAGGCGAATCCATTTACGACCCCACCTGTGGTTCCGGTGGAATGCTGCTTTCCTGTGCCGTTCGTTTGAAGGATCAAGGCAAGGAATTTCGCACGTTGAAATTATTTGGGCAGGAACGCAATCTAATCACTTCATCCATTGCCCGAATGGATCTATTTCTACATGGTTTCGAGGATTTTCGAATTGAGCGCGGTGATACCCTGGCTGATCCAAAGCTGATCCAGGGCGACCGTCTGCGCCAGTTTGATATCGTACTGGCCAACCCACCTTACTCCATCAAACAATGGAACCGGAAGGGCTGGGAAAGCGACCCCTTCGGGCGGAATTTTTTGGGCGTTCCTCCGCAGGGACGCGCTGATTATGCATTCTTTCAACACATCCTTAAAAGCCTCAAACCGGCCAGCGGACGCTGCGCCATTCTCTTCCCGCATGGCGTGCTATTCCGTGATGAAGAAATGGGGATGCGCCGCAAGTTGATTGAACAGGATTGGGTTGAATGCGTCATTGGCCTGGGCCCCAACCTGTTTTACAACTCTCCCATGGAAGCCTGCGTGATGATCTGTCGCACCCATAAATCTTCTGACCGTAAGGGAAAGATTTTATTAATCAATGCCGTCGACGAAGTGACTCGTGAACGCGCGCAGAGCTTCCTGGAGGATGATCACATTCAACGGATCAGCGCTGCTTACCGCGCATTCGAAGACGAAGAGGGTTTCACCCGGGTGATCACGAAAGAGGAAGCGCTTGATCAAAATGGGAATCTCAATATTGCGCTCTACGTTCGCAAGAAAAATGGGAACGGAAACCAGGACAAGCAGAACAATAATACGCTTGCGAAAGCAATTGAGGAATGGCAAGTCAGCTCAATAGAATTGCGTAAATCCTTAAAAGAAATGATGAATGATTTGGAAAAGCCAATCGATTAGCAGCATACCGCGCATAGAATGTAGTGTAAAAAAAACCTTTTATGTTGTATAATATTATTAACCCCTGACGTTAATGATATTATGCAAAGAGGGGAAACCCATTGAATATCTTGTTTCGTGATAAATCTTTTGAGAAAGAATGTAATGAAAATAAGCTCTTGATCAAACGGCACGGAAAACCTCAAGCGAGGAAGATCCGGCAACGCTTGGATGATATGGCTGCCTCTGAAACCCTCGAGGTCCTTGGAAAAATATATCCACGCTGTCACGAATTGTCCGGGGATCGTGGAGGACAGATATCATTAGATCTGGATGGTCAGTGGCGTTTTATTTTTGTGCCTGCCGATAATCCACCGGCGAGCAAGCCGGACGGCGGGATTGACTGGAAAAATGTGAGAACAATTGAAATTATCGGAATCGAGGATACGCATGAGTAACCCCATTCAAAACCAATACGTACCAGATGTTGTATCCCCACCTGGTGAAACACTGCTGGAGATTCTGGAAGATCGGGGGATGTCTCAGGCAGAACTGGCAGAGCGCACCGGCCGGCCCAAGAAAACCATCAATGAGATCATCAAAGGCAAGGCGGCTTTAACGCCAGAGACAGCTATCCAGTTGGAGCGCGTTTTGGGCACGCCGGCAAGCTTTTGGAACAATCGTGAACAAAACTATCGCGATTGGTTGGCCCGCCAGGAAGAGCGTAAAGCGCTAGCTGAATATATTCCGTGGATGAAGAAATTCCCATTAAGGGCAATGATCAAGTTGGACTGGATTGCCGAACACAGCGATCCGATCAACCAGCTCGAAGAATTGCTGCGCTACCTGGGTGTGGCATCCCCGGTCCAGTGGCAGACCATGCTGCAGGGGACCCAGTGGCGACAATCGCCCACCTTCGCGGCTGATCCGGCCGCGGTTTCAGCCTGGTTGCGCCAGGGAGAAATTCAGTCTGCTCAAATTCAATGCGCGCCCTATGATGAAGCTCGTTTTCGTCAAGCGCTTCAACAGATCCGCGGGTTAACCACGCAACCACCGGAAGTCTTTGTCCCTCAGGTGACCGAGCTGTGCGCGCAGGCGGGCGTGGCGGTGATATTCGTCCCTGAAATTCCAGGCACGCGTACCTGCGGCGCGACACGTTGGTTAACCCCCACTAAAGCCATGATCATGCTCAGTCTGCGTTACAAGACGGACGACCACCTGTGGTTCACCTTCTTTCATGAAGCGGCGCACATTTTGCTGCATGGAAAACGCGAAGTGTTCCTGGAAGATGACGATGAAGTCAGTGAGGACGTGCGCGCCAAGGAAGAAGAAGCGGACCGGTTTGCGTCTGATTTTTTGATTCCGCCCGAAGCATTCAGACGTTTTCATCCACGCGGAGCGCACATCAGTCATGAGGACATCATCGAGTTTGCGGTGCAATTGGGAATCGCTCCTGGGATTGTTGTTGGTCGATTGCAGCATGATGGTCAACTAGAGAAAGCAAATTGCAATAAGTTAAAACGACATCTAAAATGGTCGGGGTTCACAATCAATTAACAAAAATTATCGTGATCGTTATGCAATAATGTGAGGTTTTCATGGATCATCAGAATCCACATCAAAGAGTAATCCTATATTATCCAAAAGTTTTGATTAATCCAGGAACATGGTTGAAGCAAGCACTTTTGTATCGGGATACCGTTGGATCAATTGTTCCGTATGAATTGGATAGACGAATCATCAATTCTCCATGGATAAGGGAATTGCAAGATGAAGGAGCTTTCATTCCTTTTCGTCCTGAAGATATTTTTAACCGGAATCGAAATCTAGGCACAGCATTAATCGAAGAATTTCGTGAAAAAGTAAACAGCCAACAGTTTCAACTTTATCGCAATGTTGGAATTGGACGAGCGCAACATTTTGATCTTTACTCTGAGAAGATACCTGGCCAACTTACTGCCTGGTTAGAAGGTGAAGAACTCGTACAAAGAATCGATGAACGCCGATGGCGTTTTGAAAGACATATGGGGATGTTATACATGGCTTTGCTGGCCAAGTATATGGCTGACGCCAGTCAGTTTACGACAATTCCAGGTTCCGATTATGGACTTTATAAGGATTTACTTTTCAAATCTTATAACCAAGAAAATTCAGACCTTGGATTATCTTTAAGGCTGAAGAATATTCTGCCCACACCACGCCTGGATGCTACTTTAAGTGATATTCTAAGGTTTAGGAGACAAAGGCACGATGAATTACTCGCTTTTCGACAGGAAATTGACCAATTTCAATCGGAATTAAAACAAGCCCCAAATTATCCAGAAGTAAGAGACCTAACAACCAGGTTCTCAGAACGATTTGTTAGGCAGGTAAACAATTTATATAGGGTGTTTGATGATGGGCATATTCCATTTGTATTAGGAACAATTGAAAACCTGATTAAAGTAGACACACTTCCCCTTATTGGGTTGTTTTCTACACAGGTTCAAATTCCCTTGGGTATCCAAATTGCGGGAGCGGCTGCCTTAGGTGGAATTACCATCCGAAAATATTGGCTAGATCACAGAAATGAGGAAAGAAGAATTTTGCGAGAAAATTCATTTTCTTACTTGTATCTAGCACAAAGGCAAGGAATAATTTAGTGATAACTTCTTCACA
>Ga0208040_1002199_pt1 | contig 17586 bp, 15 predicted proteins | sample AD_UKC083_MetaG_FD_184431 | JGI IMG/M metagenome (GOLD analysis project Ga0208040, IMG submission 184431) | Active sludge microbial communities of municipal wastewater-treating anaerobic digesters from USA - AD_UKC083_MetaG (SPAdes) (version 2) | ecosystem: Engineered > Bioreactor > Anaerobic >...
TAAATATATCATAATATCACCTGCTGTTTTTTATATTTCAATTCATTATATGTAAATTGCCGCATTTGGATATTACTAATCTTTATACACGATTCTTCCATTGCATATTGTATATTTTACCTTGCCCCATAGTTTTCTTCCTAAAAAGGGGGAATTTCTTGATTTTGAAATAAAATCAGCATTCCAGCTTTCGTCAATATCAAATATTACAAGATCGCATTTATTGCCTTCTTTGATTCCTGACTCTAAATTATACAATCTTGCAGGATTTACGGTCATTTTTTCCAGGAGCTGGCTGATTGTAAGGTGATTATTTTTTACCAAATAGGTAATACCAACTGACAAGGCTGTTTCCAGACCGACAATCCCGCTTGGAGCCTTGCTTAATTCCCTATCCTTTTCTTCCTTGCTGTGGGGAGCATGGTCCGTAGCAATTATATCAATTGTGTCGTCCTTCAAACCTGCGATTATTTTCATTCTGTCATTTTCGGTTCTCAAGGGAGGATTCATTTTTGCATTTGTTCTAAATTCAAGTATATCATCTTCAGTCATGGAAAAGTGATGAGGAGTGGCTTCGGCGGTAATATTTGCACCCATCAATTTAGCCCACCTTATTATATCAACAGATAAGCCTGAGCTTATATGCTGAAAGTTGACTTTTGCGCCTGTTTTTAAAGCAATCATGCAATCTCTTGCAACCATTACGTCTTCGGCAAGTTGAGGTGCCCCTTTAATATTAAGCTTTTTCGAAATTATTCCTTCATTTATTCCGGGACTGTCTATTAAACGTGGGTCTTCCTCATGAAGGCTTATGGGCAAATTCAGCCTTTTTGCTTCCAGCATTGCATTCAATAATATATTTGTGTCCATTATAGGAAATCCGTCATCAGAAAATCCTGCTGCACCGTTATTTTTCAATTCTTCCATATTTACAATCTCAGTTCCCTTCAAGCCTTTGGTCACGGCTGCTGCTTGAAGAACATTTATTGAAGAATGTTTTATTATATTATTTATATATTTGAGAGTTTCTATATTATCCACTGCAGGTGCTGTGTTTGCCATGCATACAACTGTTGTAAATCCGCCTCTTGCAGCTGCTTTTGAACCGGAAATAATATCTTCCTTATATTCAAATCCCGGCTCTCTGAAATGAACATGTATATCTATTAAACCGGGTGCTATAATCCTGCCTTCAGCATTTATTACCCTTTCGCCATCAACTTTTATATTTTTATCAATCCTTTTAATAATGTCATTTTCTATCAATATATCTGCAATTTCGTCTATTTTGGAAGCCGGATCTATTATTCTTCCGTTTTTTACTATCATACTGTACCTGCTTTCTTCTTTACTCAGTATCCATTTTATTATAGGTAATCGTCTTGCTTCACACCGATACAATGAATACATTGGGGCAAGGGCCCAAGCCTTTGCTTCATTGATTGTATTCATTATATCATAAGTGCAAGCCGTAAAATCGGCTTGCTTCACACCGATACAATGAATACATTGGGGCAAGAGCCCAGGCCTTTGCTTCATTGATTGTATTCATTATAACACAACACCTTTGTAAAAAGAATCTTTGCAAAATAAAATATTCTCTGCTTTACACAGAGAATATTTTGAATTTTATTTTATTTTAATTTTTCCATTAGCTTGTCATATTCTTCCTGCTGTGCAATTTCATAAGAATTACGCTTATAGTAATGAGTGTGAAGATATTTGTGTGAAATGTGGCCGTTGGGCTCTTTCAAGAATTCTTCATACAGCTTTATTACCTCAGGATTTTTATGTGACTTTCTCAAGGGCAGAGATTTGTCAAGTTCGTACAATGCATCTGCACGTTTAGCCTTTGGATTGACATCAAGCCTCTTCTTTGCAGATACGTGAGACTGTCCCCCTCCGTGCACACATCCTCCCGGACATGCCATAACTTCTATGAAATGATACTCCTTCTCGCCCTTGTTCACAGCATCTAATACTTTCGCCGCATTGGCTGTTCCGTGGGCAACTGCAATTTTTATTTCTGTATCCTTGCCGTCAATTGGAAGCACTACGGATGCCTCTTTAACACCATCAAGGCCTCTTACGCCTTGATACTCGATATCTTCCAAATCCTTCCCTGTCAGTATGTCTGCAACTGTACGCAGTGCTGCTTCCATAACTCCACCGGTAGTACCGAAGATTGCAGCGGCTCCCGTATATTGTCCCAATATGCTGTCAGCCTCTTCATCAGGCAGGTCTACAAAATTAATTCTTGCCTGTTTAATCATATCTCCTAATTCTCTTGTAGTCAATGACACATCCACATCTCTCAATCCGTCTACTTCCATTTCAGGTCTGCTTGCTTCTGTTTTCTTTGATGTACATGGCATTATTGATACAGAAAATATCTTTTTCGGGTCTATTCCTGCTTTTTGAGCATAGTATGATTTTACCATTGCACCAAACATCTGCTGTGGCGACTTGCATGTTGATAAATTATCCAGGAATTCAGGATAATTTAATTCACAGAAACGAATCCATCCCGGTGAGCAAGAGGTTATCATAGGCAGCTTGCCGCCGTTTTTAACTCTGTCTAAAAGCTCTGTACCTTCTTCCAGAATTGTAAGGTCTGCTGAGAAATTTGTGTCAAATACTTTGTCAAAACCGATTCTTTTCAGTGCAGCAACCATTCTTCCGGTCACATCTGTACCAACCGGCAGCCCGAATTCTTCTCCCAAAGAAGCTCTGACTCCAGGTGCTGTCTGCACCACAACTATTTTTTCAGGATCGTCTATGGCATCCCATACGTCATCTACATAGGTTCTTTCTCTCAAAGCTGCCACCGGACAGGCCTGTATGCATTGTCCGCAATATACGCAGGGTACGTCCTTCATGCTGTAATTAAATGCGGGAGCAACCTCCGTAACAAATCCTCTTTTTGTAAAATCCAAAATTCCTATTCCCTGTACTTCTTTGCAGGTGCTGACGCATCTTCCGCAAAGAATGCACTTGCTTGTATCTCTTACAATGGAATAAGATAAATTATCAATTTTTGCTTCTCTCTTTTCACCTTCATATTTTATGTCGCTGATATTCATTTCATCACATAGTTTTTGAAGCTCACAGGTTTGGTTTCTTAGACAAGTAAGGCATTCTCTGTTGTGATTTGCAAGTATCAGCTCCAGATTCATTCTGACGGCATTTCTAACTCTTTTTGTATTGGTTTTTACATTCATTCCTTCTTGAACTTGTAGCACGCAGGTGGCAGGCAGGTTTCTCATGGGAACGCCTTTTATATCAACTTCCGCAATGCACAGTCTGCAAGCTGCTATTTCATTTATATCCTTTAAATAGCAGAGTGTAGGTATATCTATACCTGCTTCCTTGGCTGCCAGGAGCACCGTATAGTCTTTTGGCACGCTGACATTTATTCCGTTTATAGTTAAATTTACTTTATCCATAATACACCTCTTTCTACTTCCTGATAATTGCATGGAACGTACAACCATCCATACAAGCACCGCACTTAATACACTTGTCCTGATTAATTACATGAACTTCCTTCACTTTGCCTTCAATTGCTCCTGCCGGGCATAATCTCGCACACTTAGTGCATCCTTTACAGTCCATGGTTATCATATATTTCAAAAGTGACTGGCAGACGCCTGCCGGGCAGCGTTTTTCCTTAACATGGGCTTCATATTCATCCCTGAAATACTTCAATGTTGATAAAACAGGATTTGGCGCTGTCTGTCCCAAGCCGCATAGTGAAGTTTCCTTGATATTTATAGCCAGTTTTTCCAGCTTATCAAGATCCTCCATGGTGCCTTTTCCTTCAGCTATTTTGTTTAACATTTCAAGCATTCTTTTTGTGCCTTCCCTGCAGGGTGTACATTTGCCGCAGGATTCATCAACGGTAAAGTCAAGGAAAAATCTTGCAATATCAACCATACAGTTATCTTCATCCATTACAATCATACCGCCTGATCCCATCATAGAACCGGCTGCAGTAAGACTTTCATAATCTATAGGAGTATCCAGATGAGCCTTTGTCAGGCATCCTCCTGATGGCCCCCCTGTCTGAACTGCCTTAAATTCTTTGCCGTTAGGACATCCACCGCCTATATCATAAATAACCTCTCTCAAGGTCGTACCCATTGGAACTTCAACAAGACCGGTATTATTTATCTTTCCGCCTAATGCAAATACCTTTGTACCCGGTGACCTATCAGTACCGAAGCTTTTAAACCATTCAGGACCGTTTAGTATTATTTGCGGAACATTTGCCAATGTTTCCACATTATTTATAACCGTAGGTTTTCCCCACAGCCCTTTGTTTGCAGGAAACGGAGGCTTATTTCTGGACATTCCTCTCTTGCCTTCCAATGACTGTAATAAAGCTGTTTCCTCTCCGCAGACAAAAGCTCCTGCACCCAGCCTTATTTCCACATCAAAGTCAAAACCTGAATCAAATAAGTTTTTACCCAAAAGACCTAATTCCCTAGCCTGGTTTATAGCTATTCTCAATCTGTGAACCGCTATCGGGTATTCTGCTCTTACATATATAAATCCTTTTGTGGCACCTATTGCGTAGCCGGCTATTGCCATTGCTTCCAATACTGCATGAGGGTCTCCTTCAAGAACGCTTCTGTCCATGAATGCTCCCGGGTCTCCTTCGTCAGCATTGCATATTATATATTTCTGGTCTGCCTTGTTGGGTGCTGCAAAGCTCCATTTTAACCCTGTTGAGAAACCGGCTCCGCCTCTTCCCTTTAACCCTGAATCCTTTACCAGCTTTATTACTTCATCCGGTGTCATTTCCGTAAGAACCTTGCCCAGCGCCATATATCCGTCTCTTCCTATATATTCGTTAATATTTTCCGGATTTATACGACCGCAGTTACGAAGTGCGACTCTCATTTGTTTTTTGTAAAAATCCACTTCGCTTAAAGCTTTTATTTTTTCTTCCGTTGCACTTTTATCATATAAATATTTTCTGACTATTCTTCCTTTCAATAAATGCTCTTCAACTATTTCATCAACTCTGTCAACAGTCATTCGTGCATAAAATGAACCTTCAGGATATATTATTACAACCGGTCCCACTTCACAAAGACCGAAGCATCCGGTTCCTATTACCTGTACTTCATTGTCTAAATTTACTTCCTTTATTTTCTCAATAAATTTTTCCCTAATAAGGGCCGAATTAGAAGAACTGCAGCCTGTCCCTCCGCAAACCAACACATGAGATCTGTAAATCTTCATAACCATCCTCGCTTTCTGCTGTTACTTTTCTGAACCTATTGTATATTCAACTACAACTCTGTTATTGACCAAGTGTTCGGATACAATTCTTTTCGCCTTTTCAGAGTCAACATGAATGTAGGTTACTTTTTCCTTGTCGGGCGTATAAACTTCTACTATTGGCTCATAGGTGCACATTCCTATGCAGCCTGTCTGTACAACCGAAACATTGTTTAGATTTCTTTTTGCAACTTCTTCAACAAATGTTGAAAGAACAGGTCTTGCTCCTGCAGATATCCCGCAGGTTGCCATGCCCACCACAACACGAACGTCTTTACCTGTATTTCTCATTTCAACATTCTTAACTGCTTCATCTCTTAACTTTCTTAATTCTTCCAATGACTTCATGATATCCCTCCTACTTATATTTTCCCAGTATTTCAGGTATTTTTTTAGGCTCTAATCTTCCGTATACATCCTGGTCTATCATCATAACAGGAGCAAGACCGCAGCAGCCTAAGCATCTTGTAGCTTCGAGAGTAAATAAATTATCCGGCGTAGTTTGTCCTACTTTGATATTCAGCTCTTTTGACAGCTTATCCATTATCAGTTGAGAGCCTTTTACATAACATGCTGTGCCGAGACATACTCCGATTTTGTGCTTCCCCTTAGGTTCAATGGCAAATCGTGTATAAAATGTAGCCACACCATACACTTCTGCTAACGGAACATCTAATTCGGAAGAAATAAACTTTTGAACTTCAATAGGCAAGTATCCGAATATTTCCTGAGCCTCATGCAAAACCGGCATTAAGTTGCCGTTTGCACCCTTAACTGTTTCAATGTACTCCTTAAGCTCAATAAAGTTCTTTTCATTTGCCTTTACATCAAGTGCTTTTGTCAAAATAAACTACCTCCTCATGGCGTTTTCTTATATGAGAATATTATATATTTTCGTTAATAAAATGTCAATTCATTTAGGAAACATTTTTTTAAAGTATGCAAATTTGATAATATAGTTACTTTTGTTAATACAATATAGTTTTACTTATGCCTTTATTATTATGTTTAATTAATATGTTTGATGAAGTAATAAAATATATATTCGGCAAAAAATAAAAAAGAATCATTAGTTAAATAAAAAACGGAAAAAAGACTCTGAATTTAGGAGCAGATTATAAGTATTATAAGGGCTGCACCTAGTCTTCAATTTTTAATAGGTCGAGTATTCTGTTAAGATCGTCGTTTCCAGTGTATTCAATTTCTATTTTCCCTTTGTTTTTTTTGTTTTTAATATTAACCCTTGTGGAAAACTTTTCAGTCAGCATTTCCTCCAAATATACTATGTATTTATCTTTTTCAGCCTTTTTGCGTTTTGGCTTTTTAGAAGTACGCACCAGTTTTTCTACGTCTCTCACGCTTAAATTATCTCTTATTATTATATCGGTTATTGACTTTTGCTTTTCCTTGTCAAAGCTTAAAATAGCCCGTCCGTGACCGGCAGTTATTAAATTTTTTACAATTTTATCCTTAACATACTCGTCTAAATTATTAAGCCTCATTATGTTTGTAACGTATACTCTTGATTTTCCGACGATGTTTGATACCTGTTCCTGGGTGATTCCGTATCTATCCATGACAAATTCATAAGCATTTGCTTCATCTATGGGATTTAAATCTTCTCTTTGAATATTTTCAATCAATGCTATTTCAGAGGCATTTCTGTTTTCTATATCTCTTACTATGGAAGGAATTGTTTTTATATTAGCATTTTTGCAGGCTCTCCATCTTCTTTCCCCTGCAATTAATGTGTAGAGGTCTCCTTCCTTTTTCAAAATTATAGGCTGTATCACACCGTATTTCTTAATGGATTCAGTAAGCTCATCAAGCTTGCCCTGCTCAAAAACCCTGCGGGGCTGATTTGGATTAGGGGAAATCAAATCAATATCTATTTCATGGATTCTTTCATAATCTTCCTTTTCCAAATCTTCGGGTATTAATGCCGACAAGCCCTTTCCCAATGCTTTTCTCTTAGCAGCCATATTTACACAGTCCTCCTATTATTTTTAATCAATTCTTCAGACAATTTTGTATATGCAATGCTTCCTTTTGATTTATCATCATAGAGCATTATAGGCTGACCAAAGCTTGGCGCCTCTGCAAGCCTTATGCTTCTGGGTATAACTGTCCTGTATACCTTATCCTTAAAATATTTTTTGACTTCTTCAACAACTTGTATTGAAAGATTGGTTCTGCCGTCAAACATATTTAAAATAACTCCTTCAATTTCAAGCCTGGGGTTTAAATTTTTCTTCACAAGCTTAACTGTATCAATAAGCTGTCCTACTCCTTCCAATGAATAATACTCGCATTGTATGGGTATAAGTACCGTATTGGATGCAGTCAGGGCATTTAATGACAAGAGCCCCAGGGACGGGGGGCAGTCCAGAATTATAAAATCATATTTATTCTCAATTAAATTCATTTTTTCCTTCAGTGTTTTTTCCCTGAACCTGGCACTGGCCAGCTCTATTTCCGCCCCTGCCAGCTGAATATTTGCCGGAATAAGGTCCAGGTTTTCTATTTCTGTCTTGAAAATGACCTTGTTGATGTCGTAATCTTCAATCAATACATTGTAAATTGTATACTCCAGCTGATTCTTGCTGAATCCGAATCCGCTTGTTGTATTGCCTTGGGGATCAATATCAATGCTGAGTATCTTCTTTCCTTTTAAAGCCAATGCCGCACAAAGATTAACATTGGTTGTTGTCTTCCCCACACCGCCTTTTTGATTGAAAATACTTATTACCTTGGCCATATTATTATCCTCTACACACTCTTTTTAGGAATTTTCACCTTTATTTCAATGTAATCCTCTGATTCGTTCTGTTCAAACTTAGCGTCAATACCGGTTTTAACTATTTCATTGTAAGCATTTTTTATAGTATTTATATATACCTTATAATTAATAAAGTTCCTGACATAACGCTTGTCCTTTTTTTTCCTGTCATTCAACTCATTGGCAATTGAATCCACAAGCTTCTCGGTTTCACTTACATTTAAATCCTTTGAAACTACTTTTTCGATAAGGTTTAGAAGAATTTCCTCATCGGTTATTTTCAACATGGCTCTTGCATGCCTCTCGGTTAAATTTCCTTCCCTTAATTTTTCTTTCACCTGCTCAGGGTGTTTAAGAATTCTTACTTTATTAGCAATTGCTGATTGTGACTTGCCGAGTTTTTCAGCCAGCTGGGACTGGCTTAGTCCGAATTCCCTGGTTAGTCTTTCGTAGGCTGCTGCTTCCTCTATAAAATGCAGGTCCTCTCGCTGCAAATTTTCAATCAGGGACATAGCTGCGGATTCTTCTTCCTTAACTTCGATAACCACTGCGGGAATTGTATCCATATTAAGCATTTTTACAGCCTTATACCGCCTTTCTCCCGCTACGATTTCATAAATATCATCATAGATTTTTCTTACCGTAATAGGCTGTATAATTCCATAACTCTTTATAGACTGACTTAATTCCTCCAATGCTTTTTCATCAAAATTTTTTCTCGGCTGATTCTTGTTAGGTATTATTTTGTTAACATTAATATGGATAATATTATTGAGCATTTTCTCCCCCTTATTTTAACGGATCCTTGCTTGGTTTCCCGGCTTTTCTCGGATACCTTGTATTTGTTGGTTCTATCTTCTCTATTATAACAATTTTTCTGATAATATCAGTAGCCGGAATAGAAATTTCTTTAATTTCTTTAATTTTTCCGCCAAGTTTCTTAATTGCGTTGTCGGAATTTGAAATTTCCTGGGAAATATTGTCGCTTTTATAGGCTGCAAAATATCCTCCAACCTTTACAAATGGAATGCAATATTCGCTTAAAACATTAAGGGGGGCCACCGCTCTTGAAACACATATATCGTAGCATTCCCTGATTTCTTTATTTTGACCGTAATCTTCGGCTCTTTCGTGAATAAGGTTTACATCGCTTAAATCCAAAGCTTTTGTCACTTGGGACAAAAAGTCTATTCTTTTTTTTAAACTGTCCAGCAGCGTAATTTTATAATTGTCATTGACAATTTTAAGGGGCAGTCCCGGAAAACCTCCTCCGGTGCCTACATCAATCACGGTTTTCTTTTCGTTAATATTATTTTCATTCAATAGAAGAACGCTGTCGATAAAATGCTTTATATATATTTCCTCATCATCCTCTATGGATGTAATATTTATTTTTTTGTTCCATTCCTTTAAAAGGTCCCTGTATAAAGCAAATTTACTGTCAATATCTTTATTATAGGGTAATTTAAGCAGGCTGAAACCCTCTTCCAATGTTTTTATCAAAGTGAACTCCTTTATTTTTGATTATGGGTCATCAGATAAATTAAAAGAACATTTATATCTGCAGGTGAAACTCCTGAAATTCTGGAAGCCTGGCCTATGGAGTCCGGCTTTATTTTGTTAAGTTTCTGCCTTGCTTCAATTCTTAGACTTCCTACATTATCGTAGTCTATGTCATTGGGAATTTTTTTGTTCTCAAGCTTTTTAAACTGGTCTACCTGGGCTACTTGTTTTTGTATATAGCCTTCATATTTTATTACTGTTTCCACATAATCCTTTGTTTCTTTCCTGAGTACAGGTCTTTCCCTATCCAAAAATAATGTGTTGTCATAATCCAGTTCCGGCCTTCTCAATAAATCAAAAAGGTCTGTAGGAAATTTTAAAGCAGAACTTCCCATATTTTCCAAAGCTTCGTTTATTTCAGCCTTGGGTGTTATTTTAATATTTTTTAATCTTTCTATCTCATTTTCAATTCTTTGTTTTTTATCCTTGTATCTTTTATATCTTTCTTCTGTGACCAATCCTACATCATAGCCTTTTTGCGTAAGTCTTTCATCAGCATTGTCCTGTCTTAAAATAAGCCTGTACTCTGCCCTTGATGTCATCATTCTGTAGGGCTCATTTGTTCCCTTGGTAACCAGGTCATCGATCAGCACTCCTATATAGGCTTCTGAACGGTCTAAAATCAAAGGATCTCTTCCCTTTAGGCTTAAATATGCATTTATTCCAGCCATCAAGCCTTGTGCAGCGGCTTCTTCATAGCCAGAGCTTCCATTTACCTGTCCTGCAAAAAATAAATTTTTAATGTTAATTAATTCAAGGTTCAGCTTAAGCTGGGTCGGGTCGATGGCATCATATTCAATAGCATAGGCAGGCCTCATAATTTCTGCATTTTCCAGGCCAATCATGGACCTGTACATTTGAATCTGTATTTCGTAAGGAAGAGAGGTAGACATACCCTGTATATACATTTCCTTTGTATCGAGCCCTTCAGGCTCAATAAAAAGTTGATGTTTTTCCTTGTCTGAAAATTTTACCACCTTATCTTCCAATGAGGGGCAGTACCTTGGTCCAACGCTTTTTATAACACCCCCGTAAAGAGGAGATCTATCTAAATTCCTCCTGATTAATTCATGAGTTTCTTTTGTAGTGTAGGTAACATAGCAGGGCACCTGGTCAATATTTATTTCATCATTCATGAATGAAAAAGGTATTATTTCATCATCGCCTGTTTGCAATGCCATCTTCCGGTAATCAATCGAATCCTTGTGTATTCTTGCAGGTGTTCCCGTCTTGAATTTTACAAGCTCAATCCCCAGATCCATTAATGAACCGGATAATTCATTTGCAGGAGCCAGACCGTCAGGTCCCGATGAATAGTTCAGCTCACCCATATAAATTCTTCCCTTTAAATATGTGCCTGTAGTAACTATGACAGCTCCAGCCCTGTAGTATGCTCCAAGTTTGGTATATACATTGAAGCTTTTATCCTCGTTTAAACTTATTTTTGTTGCTTCGGTCTGAATAACTCTTAAATTCTTCTGGTTCTCAATCGTTTTTTTCATTTCAGTATGATACTTTTTTTTGTCTGCCTGTGCTCTTAAGGAATGTACCGCAGGTCCTTTTGACCGGTTCAGCATCTTACATTGTATCATAGTCTTGTCTATATTTAAACCCATTTCCCCGCCGAGAGCATCAATTTCCCTCACCAGGTGGCCCTTTGCCGTTCCTCCTATATTGGGGTTGCAGGGCATCATGGCTATTGCGTCAAGGCTTAAAGTAAGCATTATTGTTTTTAAACCAAGCCTTGCACAGGCCAGGGATGCTTCACATCCTGCATGACCTGCGCCAATTACCACCACATCTATGCTCTCTTCAAGAAATTCCCTTACTTTTTCTTCCATACTTGTTCCTCTCTTAATTGAGGACATTCCTTTTAGTATTTCTAAGTAGATTTTCTTCTAAAAGGTGTATCCCTTTCCTATTTACCTATGCAAAACTCACTGAAGATTTTGTCAACCAAATCATCGCTGACTGATTTTCCCACAATAAATCCCAAGCTTTCCATTGCCTGTTTCAAATCAATCTCAATAAAATCAATTGGCATACTATTCTCTATTGAAATTAAAACTTCATAAATAGATTTTTTTGCTTTTATCAATAAGTTCTTATGTCTTACATTGTTAATAATAAGCTCATCTGTTACATTTAAATGTCCTTCGAAAAACAAAGAGTTTATTTTATCTATAATATCATCCAAGCCCTGATTTTGTAAAACGGATATGCTGATAATCTCATCTTCTATTTTTTCGTAAGATGACAGATCAAGCTTATTTTCCAAATCAGTTTTATTTTTTATATAAATTACCTTTTTATCTTTAATATAGTCTAATATGCTTTCATCCTCTTTTTCAAGCTCCTTTGATGAATCAAAAATCATTATTACAAGGTCAGCTTCACTTACCTTTTCCAAAGCCTTTTCAACACCTATTCTTTCTACCCTGTCCTCGGTTTCCCTTATTCCCGCAGTATCTATTATTCTTAAGGGAACTCCCTTGATATTTACGTATTCTTCTATGGTATCCCTGGTTGTTCCGGGAACCTCCGTTACAATTGCACGATTTTCATTCAAAAGAAAATTCATGAGAGATGATTTTCCCACATTGGGCTTCCCGAGTATTACTGTTTTTATACCTTCCTTGAATATTTTCCCGGTGTCTGCTGTTTTTATGAGTTTATCAAGTTCAGGCCCCAGTCTCTCGCATAAAGCCTTAACTCTTTCAATAGTAATTTCATCCTCGTCGTACTCGGGAAAATCAATATTAACTTCAATATTTGCCAATAAGTCCATTATTTCATCAATAACTGCGTTTATTTGTTTTGACAGCCTGCCCTCCAAATGTTTTACGGAAATCTCATGACTGGAGTCGGTCTTTGAATTTATTATATCTATTACTGCCTCTGCCTGAGTTAAGTCAATTCTTCCGTTTAAAAAGGCCCTCTTTGTAAATTCTCCTCTTTCAGCCGGCCTGCAGCCGTAATGAAGTACTGTATCCAGTATCTTTTTAGCGGAAATAATTCCTCCGTGGCAGTTAATTTCAACAATATCTTCCCTTGTATATGTGTTTGGAGCCTTCATGTAAGATATGAGAACTTCATCTATTAACTTTCCTTTTTCATCCTCAATATATCCGTAATGAAGATATCTTGCTTTTAAGTTCTCAGGTTTCTGTCTGTTTTTGTCAACAAAAATTTTATATGCAATATTTAATGCATCCGTTCCGCTTAATCTTATTATATTAATGCCTGCATTGCCAGGAAATGTTGCAATTGCAGCAATTGTATCGGAAAACATATATCCACAGCTTCTTTCTATCAATATAGATACCTGTATTTTATCTTAATTATATATAAAAGTACATATATTTAAATTATTTATATAAAAAATGTTGCTATTCATGATTATTAAGAAAACATCTATAAATATTAAGCGAACATTTGCAGAACACGATTATAATTCTTAGCGAATGCAAGTTAAAAATCCGTTAAACAGATTGCATTGTTTGAGCGGAGCGAGTTTGCAAGCTGTAGGATTTTTAGCTGGAATGAGCTTTAGAATTATTCGTGTTCGAAACCGTGAGCGGATATTTATTGATGTTTTCGTCTTGTTTGAATAATATTAATAAATATTAAGCGAACATTTGCAGAACACGATTATAATTCTTAGCGAATGCAAGTTAAAAATCCGTTAAACAGATTGCATTGTTTGAGCGGAGCGAGTTTGCAAGCTGCAGGATTTTTAGCGGTCATGAGCTTTAGAATTATTCGTGTTCGAAACCGTGAGCGGATATTTATTGATGTTTTCGTCTTATTTGAATAATATTAATAAAAATAACCCTGTATGGGTTATTTTTGGTCTATAACTACTTTTCTGTAAGGCTCTTCCCCTTCGGAATAAGTAATAATGTCCTTTTCATCCTGTAAAGTCGAATGTATTATTCTTCTTTCATAAGGATTCATGGGCTCAAGTTTTACCTTGCGCTTGTAGTATCTGCACTTGTCTGCCATTTTAAGGGCTAGTTTTTTTAGAGTTTCTTCCCTCTTTGCCCTGTAATCTTCAACGTTGAAAACTACTCTCACATAGTTCTCTCTTCCTTTATTTACAATCAAATTCAGGAGAAACTGAATTTCATCCAAGTTTTTGCCTCTTTTTCCGATAACTATTCCTTTGTCGTCTTCTCCGATTTTAACTATATCAACATTTAATACATTGTCTGAATAATTAACTTCATAATCGGCCCTTATTATCATTTTATCAAGCAAAATATCTAAAAATTTTATTGCTCTTTCTTCAGGACCATTTATAACCGTAACCTTTACTTTTGCATCCTTGCCTCCTAAACCGAAAAAACCTTTTGAAGGCTCTTTGATTATTTCAATATCAACTTCTGAGTTTTCAGCATTAAGCTCTTCAAGTGCTGCAGCTATTGCTTCTTCAACGGTAGATTTTTCAATTGTTACATTTTTCATCTATTTTAATTCCTCCTTCGGATTTTTGGACGAATTTAAAACAATAAATTGTTGCCCAAACTGGAACAGGTTTGAAACAACCCAGTATAATGCCAAGCCTGCAGGGAATTGTATGGAGAAAACAAAAATCATTATGGGCATCATAATATTCATAGTTCTTTGGGTTGAAGCCTGCTGTTCATTCATGGAAGGCTGTGATGTTATTGCAGTACTTAGATATGTTGTAACTCCTGTGATAACAGCCAATACAGGAAAAGCATCTCCAACAAATGGAAGGGTCATGCCTCCCATTGAAAAGCCGTTTATAAGGCCGTTTTCAAATATATGATTTTCTGCAAATCCCAAATCTTTTATCCATAAAAATGTTTTGTTTATGGTATCAAAAAGTGCCTGGTCCATAAAAACATATTTGACAGGTTGCTGTATAACATAAAAAAATGCAATCAGTATGGGAAACTGTATCAAGAGAGGCAGACATCCGGAAAAGGGGCTGTAATTTGCTTCTTTGTATAGTTCCATTTGCTTTCTCTGCAAGGTTTGAGGATCTTTCCCGTATTTTTGCTGCAACTCCTGGATTTTTGGATTCATCTCCTGCATTTTTTTCATAGATTTGCTTTGCTTTAATGTTAAAGGCAATACTATTAATTTGAATAAAATGGTGGAAATAATAATTGATATGGCATATGCCGACAAGTATTTGGAATCAATGCCGGAAACCATATTATATACCATTCTAACAAGCATACCCATGGGCACTGCTAAAAAATCTAAATTCATTGTATCCTCCTATTTTAAAGGATCATATCCTCCCGGATTAAAGGGATGACATTTTAATATCCTTCTTATACCTAAATATGAACCTTTAAAAAAACCGTATTTTTGTAGTGCTTCAATAAAATATTGCGAGCAGGTGGGATAAAATCTGCAATGTCTGACTGCAGATTTCGAAGAAAACTTCTGATAAATTCGTATAATATAGATTAATACCTTGGACAATTCATGTACCCTTATATAAATTTTTTCTTTTCATCAGCCTGATAAAAGATGCTTCAAGGCTTCTATAATCGGATTCAACAGAATTAACTCTGGCCATCAGTACTATATCATAGCCTTCTTTTAAATTATACTCATTTTTTCTTGTTATTTCCTTTAGTCTTCTTCTGATAATATTGCGGTTTACTGCTTTTTTAATTTTTTTTGCTGCTGTAAAGCCAAATCTGTTATAGTTGTAATCATTTGTTTTAATAAATAAAACCAGATTATAATCAGATATTGAATTATTGCAATTATATACAGATTTGTATTCATTATTCTTTTTGATTATTATCATTTCGTTACCTTAAAGTATAACATGGAATAAAAGGCCACATATGCGGCCTTATGCTGACAATTTTTTTCTACCCTTTGCCCTTCTTCTCTTTAACACATTTCTTCCGGATCTTGTACTCATTCTTTTAAGAAATCCATGTTCACTGCTTCTTTGCCTTCTTTTCGGCTGATAAGTTCTTTTCATTAAAAACACCTCCTTGTACCGAGTATTAACTATTGTAATATACTATATTTCTTTACACAATGCAAATATTTTTTAAAATATTTAAATTTAAATTGATATTGTGGATAAAAAATGATAGTATGGTAAGTGTCTGTGGATAACTTTTTATCAACAATTTAAATGGACAACTTGTTATTTATCATCGGCATATATTAATTATTCAATTGATATATGTTCATATTTTTATAAACAGCTGTTTATATCCTTAATATTATCAATATATAATAGATTAATCAACATAATGTTAATTTTTTTTATCAACACCGGAGGTAATTATGAATTTTGAAGAGTTATGGAATGAAGTGCTTGAAATAGTAAAAGAAGATACTAATCAAGTAAGTTTTAACACTTGGTTTAAGCCGCTAAAAATAGTAGCTTATAAGAACAACACCATTTATTTGGAAACTGCCGATGATTTTTTAAGAACTACCATAAGAAAAAGACATTATAACTTTCTAAAAAACGCATTTTCTTATGTTTTAAAAAAAGAAATTGAACTTATATTTACTATTCCGGGAGAAAGCATCGATAAAGAAGAAATAAGAAGACTAGATTCAAACGGCTTGGACGAAACTGATCCTGTATATAATGGAAGAAAGTTAAATCCCAAATACAGATTTGACAACTTTATAATCGGAAACAGCAACAGGTTTGCCCATGCTGCTTCCCTGGCTGTTGCGGAAGCTCCGTCAACGGCATATAACCCTTTGTTTATATACGGCGGTGTAGGTCTTGGAAAAACTCATTTAATGCATGCAATAGGGCACTATATTCTCGACAGCAGCCCTGATACTTATGTACTGTATGTAACTTCAGAAAAGTTTACCAATGATCTTATTAATTCTATTAAAGACGGCACCAATGAGGAGTTCAGGAATACATACAGGAAAGCCGACGTTCTTCTGGTTGACGATATTCAGTTTATTGCAGGAAAGGAAAGCACCCAGGAAGAATTTTTCCATACATTTAATGCCTTGCATGAAGCAAATAAACAAATAATCGTGTCCAGCGACAATCCTCCTTCCGAAATTCCCACTCTGGAGGACAGGCTGCGTTCACGTTTTGAATGGGGATTGATAGCAGATATCCAGCCGCCGGATTATGAAACAAGAATTGCTATATTGAGAAAAAAAGCTGAAGCTGAAAATTATAATGTTCCGGATGAAGTAATTACATACATAGCACAGCATATACAATCAAATATCCGTAAACTTGAAGGAGCTCTCATTCGAATTTATGCTTATGCTTCCCTTACCAATAAAAAGGAAGTTACTCTTGAACTGGCTCAGGAAGCATTAAAACACCTGATATCAAAAGATAAAAAGGTGTCTGTTTCAGATATTAAAGAAGTTGTTGCCAATTATTACAACATTTCAATCAATGATATGCTGTCCAAAAATAAAACTAAAAATATAGCATATCCAAGGCAGATTGCCATGTATATTTCAAGAAAGCTTACTGATTTATCCCTGCCAAAAATAGGAGAAGAATTTGGAGGGAGAGATCATTCAACGGTTCTCCACGCATTCAATAAAATTGATGATGATATGGAAAATTCTCAGGAAGTGAAGAAAAATATAGATGATTTGATTTCGATGCTTAATAATTAACATTGAATGTTGACAAACTGTTAGTAATCATTTATAAAATTAAAGAACTTTTTTAATGCATTGGATAAAAAATTTAACAATCAACAGCATAATTTTTTTATAATCTTTAAAATATAATGCTTTACATAGTTTTCAACAAATTAACAGTGCCTACTAATAATACTTATATTTATTTTATATATTTCTACTGGCGCGAAAAGATTTATTCTATCAACAAAATATAATTAAGTAGGTAATTGCGAAACTATTTTTCATTAATGAAAAAACGAAAAACAAACTTGCACATTGAGAATTAGAAATAAGAAATGAATGATTTTAAAGGTAGT
>Ga0208040_1002207_pt1 | contig 17546 bp, 16 predicted proteins | sample AD_UKC083_MetaG_FD_184431 | JGI IMG/M metagenome (GOLD analysis project Ga0208040, IMG submission 184431) | Active sludge microbial communities of municipal wastewater-treating anaerobic digesters from USA - AD_UKC083_MetaG (SPAdes) (version 2) | ecosystem: Engineered > Bioreactor > Anaerobic >...
TTATTTTGCGGCGGGAGCAGCGGGTACTTCGGATTCCGCATCTTCAACGATTTTTTCATCTTTCTTTGATGATTTCTTAGACTTTTTATCCTTTGACTTCTTCACGTTTTTTTTCTTTGATTTCTTGGTTTTGTCTTTTTTTACATCACCTTTCTTGATGTCATCTTTTTCAATATCAGCAACCTTAACTGGCTCTGATGTGTCCGGTACCTCTGCTTTCTCAACGGCAGCAACTGTCATGGAAAATGAGAAGATTAATGCAACAACCAACAATACAACTTTTTTCATTTGAAATTCCTCCTTGATCAATTTTTATTTTATTGCAACATCACCCTCATTGAGGGACACAAACAAAAGTTCAATAATCATGTCGCCAGGACACATTTATTTAAGTTGGAATATTGTTTCTATCTTTAAAAGTTAGGTGGATACGTTTGTCGTTCACGCATTAAAGCAATTTACATGCCAGCAGAAAAAAGCGATGTGTTTGTTGTATGTATTTGAAAAGACGGTATTTATATATATTCATCACAGCCGGTGAGACCGTTTCATTAAAAAGAAGGGGGAATAATTCCTCTCTGGCGGGGAATAATTCCCCCGCATAGAATCATTGACCATTTATATCCTTTCATGTTACCCCACTGAAAAATCGAATGACCTTTATGAATCAAGAAAAAAATAAAAGCGATATTATTGTCATTGGCGCGGGAGCGGCCGGGATGATGGCGGCCGGTCGTGCCGGCGAATTGGGCGCAAAAGTATTACTCCTTGAAAAAACCGATGGCTGCGGCAAAAAAATTCTGGTCAGCGGCAAGACGCGCTGCAACTTGACCAATGCGGCCGAACGGAACCATTTTATTGCCATGTATGGTGATAACGGCCGTTTTCTTTTCAGCGCCTTTCATAACTTCTTCCGTCCGCAATTGCTGGATTTTTTCAATCATCACGGTCTGGCGACCAAAGTGGAACGCGGTGGACGGATATTTCCTGCGTCCGATGATGCTCATGATGTCGTGCGTATTTTCAAAAAATACCTTTCCGAAAATAATGTAACTCTAAAAGTGAACACTAAAGTAACCGGCATCACCATGAAGGACGATTCTGTTTACGGTGTGAAGACACAGGACCAGGATTATCTCTGCAAAGCTGTCATTCTGGCCACCGGCGGGGCCACCTGGCCTTCCACCGGTTCCACCGGCGACGGTTACAAAATAGCCGCCGCGCGGGGACACAATATCGTCAAACCGAAACCGGCGCTGGTGCCGCTGATCGTGCGGGAACAGGAGCTTGCTCAATCCATGCAGGGAGTGAGCCTGCGCAACGTCCGCGCCACGGCTTTTCAGGGCGAAGCCGATTCCATTGATTCCCGAATGACGCCCGATTGCATTTACGGACGGGGAGAAAAAAAATCACCCCGGCATCCGGTCATCGAAAGCCGTTTTGGCGAAATGCTGTTTACCCATTTCGGGTTGGGCGGTCCGATTATTCTGCTGATGAGCCTGTCTGTCGTTGAAGCCCTGGAGAAAAGTCCCGTATCAATATTCATAGATTTGAAGCCGGCTTTGACCAGAGAGCAATTGCAAAAACGGCTGCAACGGGATCTGGACAATTTCAGCAAAAGAAAAATTTCCGGCATCATGAAAGAATACCTGCCCGCCAAGATGATTGAACCATTTATCGGGCTTACCGGAATCAATAGTGAAAAACTGGCGCATCAGATAACCGCCGCGGAAAGAGGAAAGATTATTGAAATATTGAAAGCGCTGCGTTTCAATATTAAGGCGTCTCTGCCGCTGGAAAGGGCAATCGTTACGGCTGGCGGTGTTTCGTTAAACGAAATAGATCCGCGCACGATGGCTTCCAAATTGATCAGTGGACTTTTCTTTTGCGGTGAGGTGATGGATATTGACGCCGATACCGGCGGGTACAATTTGCAGGCCGCTTTCTCTACCGGTTACCTGGCCGGTGAAAAAGCCGTCGAATACACAAAGGCGTCATAAATATCTCCGGTATTACAATTCGGGTGCAACGGACGGAACCAGACAAACAAACACAAGGGTTTCTTTCCCGGTGTTTCTGATCTGATGTTCTTCATCGGCCGGCATGAAAATGACACTCTCCGGATCGATCGGATTCCACTGGCCGTTGCCGTAAACCTCGCCGGAACCGGCATGAATAAAAATCTCATGTTCCCAAGGATGGGTGTGCTTCGGCGTAAATCCTCCCGGAGCGATTTCGAAAACCCGCATACAAAAATTATTCGCGCCGTCAGCCTTGCCCACAGCGACTCGTCCGGCAACGCCCTTGGCCGAACCCTTGTCAAAATGGGTTGATGCGACAGTTTTATAATTGATCAACTTCATAAAGAGCTCCCTTCTCAACCGGTTAATAATGCAAACACTTCGCTCAGCGTCGGATGCGGCAGCACCCACGAACGTAATTGTTTTTTTGTTTGTTCATTGGACACTGCCAGCGTTAAGGGCACGATAAGTTCCGCGGCGTCTTCACCGACGATGGTCGCGCCGATCAGTTTGTTCTGATGAAAAACTGCTTTAACAAAGCCCTGCCCCATCAATTCGGCGCGGGCAATAATATTGGCGCTGTAGAAAGATTTAACAACTTCGACGGAAAGTTCTTCGTCTTCCGCGCGTTTTTGCGTATAACCCACCCGCGCAATCTGCGGATGGCTGTAAACGACCGAAGGAATGAAATCTTCGTTATAGGCAAAGTCATCTCCTCCGAAAATACGTTCTACAGCGCACTTGGCCTGCTGCATCGCCCGGTGCGCCAGCATCATCCCGCCGGTAACATCGCCCACTGCGTAAATGCCGGCAACATTCGTCATCATATTTGAATCAATCTTGATGCCGGCTTTTGAATATTCAATTCCGAGCTTGTCCAACTCTTCTGTATTCAATAATGGTTTTCTGCCGGTGCAAAGAAGCGCATAGTCAGCGCTGATTTCTAGGGACTTGCCGTCTTTCTGAGCCATTATTGCAACGCCATCGCCCGCATCTCTGAGGCTCTCCGGTTTTGTCGATGTATGAATAACAACACCCATCCTGGTTAATTCCTGTTTGAGCAAATCGGCGCATTCCTGATCTTCCAGTGGAATGATCGTATCGAGGATTTCCACCATAGTCACTTTTGTCCCCAGTTCGGCAAAGAAGGTGACGAACTCCACACCGATCACACTGCCGCCGACAATGATGATGCTTGGAGGGAGTGTATTCAATTTTAAAATGCCGTCAGACGTCATAATCCTTTCGGACAGATTGATTCCCGGAAGAACCTGCGGTACGGAGCCCCAGGCCACCATGATATTTTGAGTTGATAAATTTTCGCTTTTTCCTGATGAATCGGTAAAACGAACTTCTGAAGGAGAAACAATTTCGCCGACGCCCTGCTTAATTTCCACTCCGGCATCGGCAAGCAATTTTTGCGCGCCAAGAGCGGATACTTTCACAATCTGCTGCTGGTGTTTTTTAATGGCGGAAAAATCAACAGACGCCTCCGTGATATTTATCCCCATCCTTTTGAGCTTCTTTAAATCCGAGTAATACTTGCTGCAGGAAAGCAGCGCCTTGGTGGGAATACAGCCCCGGTGCGTGCAGGTGCCGCCCCAGCCTGCTTTCTCGATAACAAGAACTCTTTTTTCCTTGGACGCGGCAACTTCCGCCGCCGCAACGCCTCCCGGCCCTCCGCCGATGATTATCAAATCATATCTTTCGGACACTTTTGCACCTCGAAATTTATAAAAACATTTTTATTAAAGACACATCAGATTCACCATTCATAATTCACTCTGCCCTGGCCGCGTGATAGGAGCTGCGCACGAGCGGTCCGGACTCCACATACTGGAAGCCCTTCTGGTAAGCAATTTCCTTGAATTCGGCAAATTCATCAGGGTGATAGTACTTGGCTACCGGCCAGTGTTTCAATGTCGGCTGCTGGTATTGCCCGATGGTCAAGCGCGCGCAGGAAACCGAAGCCAGATCGTCAATCAGGTGCAGAATATCGTCGCGGCTCTCGCCGAATCCGATCATGAATCCGCTTTTGGAGACAACATTAGACGAGCTTATATTCTTGAGCAGCTTGAGCGAAACATCATAATTACCCTGCGGCCGCAATCGCGTAAACATCGGTTTTACAACTTCCATATTGTGATTGATGACATCGGGCCCGGCTGCAATAACTTTTTGAAGCGCCTCATGATTTCCCTGAAAATCGGGAATCAGTACTTCGATTTTGCAATCATCAACAGTTTTGCTCAGCTGTCTGATACAATCAGCAAAAACTTGCGCACCGCCGTCGGGTAAATCATCGCGGGTAACGGACGTGATCACCACGTACTCCAGTTTCATTTTTCGCACGGCATCTATCAAATGATTGATTTCATGATCGTCAACCGGGGCGGGCATGCCGTGCTCGACATTGCAATACAGGCAGTTACGTGTACAGACATTACCCATGATCAGAAAAGTCGCCGTGCCGCTTGCAAAACACTCCGCCATATTGGGACAAGCCGCCTCCTGACAGACGGTATGCAGCTGCAGACCGTTCAAAGCTGACCTTATCTTTCGGCATTCATTGGAAAACGGAGGGCGAACTTTTAACCAGTCAGGCTTGCGGAGGATTTGCGATTTTTCTTTTATTTGAGTCATTATTTCACGTGACCTTTTACCACATATAGAAAGATTGCCACGTCGCCCCGAAGCGTCGGGACTCCTCGCGATGACATTTATGATTTCTTCCAGCAGACATCCGGTTTGCGCGCCGCCAGCACCTCATCGAGACGGCTGACCGGTGTCGTCACCGGAGCGTTTTTCACGCCGTCGGGATTTTCTTTGGCCTCATTGGCGATGGCGATCATGGCGTCGCAGAATGTATCCAGCGTCTCTTTGCTTTCCGTTTCGGTCGGTTCAATCATGATGGCTTCATGGACAATCAAGGGAAAATAAATCGTCGGCGGATGATAACCGTAATCAATCAACTTCTTCGCAATGTCGCTGGTATGCACCGAGCTTTGAGCAACCTGTCTGTTGCCGGAAAAGACGCATTCGTGCATGCAGATCCGGTCATAAGGCAAATCAAAATACGGTTTTAATCGCTCCTTGATGTAGTTGGCATTGAGCACGGCCATTTCTGTGGCATGCTTCAACCCTTCAGCTCCCAGAGAACGGATGTAGGTATAGGCCTTAACAATGACATTGAAATTTCCATAAAATGCGCGGACACGGCCGATACTGTCGGGAAATTTTTCCGACCATTTGAATTTATCATCTTTTCGAACAACGCGGGGAACCGGGAGAAAATCAACCAGCGCATTGCTTACGCCCACCGGCCCGCTGCCCGGACCGCCTCCGCCGTGCGGCGTGGAAAAGGTTTTGTGCAGATTCAGTTGAATCACGTCAAAGCCCAGATCGCCGGGTCTTGCTTTACCTAAAAAAGCGTTGGCATTGGCGCCGTCGCCGTAAAGCAGGCCGCCTTTGCCGTGAACGATGGCTGCTACTTTTTCGATATTGCGTTCGAAAAGTCCCAGCGTGTTGGGATTGGTCAGCATCAGGGCGGCCACATCTTCCGTCATCAGCGATTCCAGATGCTCAATATCCACACCGCCTTCGCCGTTGGATTTCAGTTCCCTGATCTCAAAACCGCACAGCGCACTCGATGCCGGATTGGTTCCATGCGCGGCATCCGGTATCAGAATAATTCTGCGTTTCTGGCCTTTTTTCTCGAAATATTTTTTGATCATCATGACGCCGGTCAATTCGCCGTGCGCGCCTGCCGCCGGCTGAAGCGTAAATTCCGCCATGCCGAAAATCGCGCACAAAGACTTCTGCATGTCATAAAGCAGATGCAGATTGCCCTGAGCCGATTTGACATCCGCATAGGGATGCAATCCGGTAAAACCGGGCAGAGCGGCGACATTTTCATTAATTTTGGGGTTGTATTTCATCGTGCAGGACCCCAGAGGATAAAATCCCAGATCGACACCGAAATTACGGCGCGACAAATTGGTGTAATGACGGACCAGGTCAATTTCAGCCAATTCGGGCAAATCCAGATCGTCCCGCAAATATTTACGGCCGATCGCCTGTTCAATATTGATGGAAGGGACATCGCTTGCGGGAATACCCGCGGCAGCGCGTCCGGGTTTGCTTATTTCAAAAATTAATTCCATTCCCAATCCCCTATTTCACAAGGTCAGCGACCTTATCCATATCTTCTTTGGAAATCATTTCCGTTGCGCAGAAAAGCAATGCGTTTTTCAGTTCCGGATAATCCTTCTCCAATTCATACCCGCCGACGATACCTTCTTTCTTCAATTTTTTATTTACTTTCCCGGCATCAGGACAACGCAAAACAAATTCATTATAAAACGGCGCGGAAAAAACGTCTTGCCAGCCCGGAAGTTCCAGCAATCTATTTTTCAGATACCGTGCTTTATAAACGTTGAGTTCGGCCAGTTTCCTGAGATTTTTGCCCAGAGCGGCCAGATAGACCCCCGCCGCCAGAGCGCAAAGCGCTTCGTTGGAACAAATATTGGACGTCGCCTTTTCGCGGCGGATATGCTGCTCGCGCGTCTGAAGAGTCAACACAAATCCGCGCTGACCGTTTTTATCCACGGTTGCGCCCACAAGCCTTCCGGGAACACGGCGCATGTATTTTTCTTTGGCGGCAAAAATCCCCAGATAGGGTCCGCCGTAATTCAGCGGATTGCCGAAACTCTGGCCTTCCCCCACGACAAAATCAGCGCCCTGGGTTCCTGCGGGTTTCAGAATGCCCATGGACGTCCCCTCCGTAAAACCGGCCACCAGCAAGGCTCCCTTCTGATGAGCGGCATCAACAGCCGGCGCGATATCTTCGATCACACCGAACACATTCGGGCTTTGCACAATTACCGCGGCCGTCTGATCATCCAATTTTTTTTGCAGAGCATCCAGATCAATCTGGCCGGACGGCGCACAGGGAACTTCCACAACCGTATAGCCATTGGCCCAGCAGTAGGTCCGCAAAACCTGCCGGTATTCCGGATGCACCGAACGGGCAACGATCATTTTATTACGATTGGACATTTTCGCGCAAAGCACCGCGGCTTCGGCTGTGGCGGAAGCGCCGTCGTACATGGATGCGTTGGCAATTTCCGTGCCGGTAAGACGGGCGATCATGGTCTGATATTCGTAGATCGCCTGAAGAATGCCCTGGCTGATTTCAGCCTGATAAGGCGTATAGGCTGTATAAATTTCCGCGCGCCCGACAATATGACCGACGACCGCCGGAATGAAGTGATGATAAGCTCCCGCGCCGGTTAACGTCACGTGCGGCAGTTTATTTTTTTGAGACAGCGAACTCATGAAAGACAACGTCTCCGGTTCGGAGAGCGCTTCGGGAATGTCGGGAATGTGTTTTAATCTGAATTTTTCAGGGATATCGGCAAAAAGTTCGTCGAGGCTTGAGATGCCGATCACCGACTGCATTTGAGCAACGTCATCGGATGTGTGAGGACAATAATCCATATCTATCGTTTCTTTCTTTAATGTTTTTCTTCCTGTAACATTTCATCATATTCCGCCGCGGTCAGCAGCATCTTCAATTCGTCCGGATTGGAGAGACGCATTTTGACAATCCAGCCGTCACCAAAAGCGTCCTGATTAAGCAATTCCGGTGTTTCTTCCAGCACGGCATTAACATCAATCACTTCCCCGCTTATGGGGGCGAAAACATCAGACACGGATTTAACGGATTCGACCACAGCCACTGTCGCATGCTGGACCACTTTTCTTCCGATTTCCGGCAGGTCAACGAAAACAATATCGGTGAGCATTTCCTGAGCGTAATCGGTTATGCCGACTTTTGCTGTTCCATCACTGTAGTAAATCACCCATTCATGGTCGCGGGAATAATATCTGTCATCCGGATTTGGCTTGGACATAACGCCCCTCCTTTAATGTTATTTTAAGCGTTTATAAAACGGCAGTTTAACGACTTTAGCCGCCGCCATTGTCTCGCGAATGGCAATTTCCACTTCCGTGTCCGGCGAGCTGCAATCAACGTCAATAAATGCCAGAGCTATTGCCTTATTCAATGTGGGGGAAAACGTGCCGGAGGTAACGATTCCGATTTCTTTACCGCTGCGAAAAACTTTATAACCGTGACGGGCGATGCCGCGTCCGGTCATTTCCAGTCCGGCCAGTTTTTTTCTGATTCCGGAACTTTGCTTGGCTCTCAGAGCCGCTGAGCCGACAAATTCCTTTTGTATATCGACAATCCAGCCATAGGGAACTTCCAGGGGGCTTACCGTTTCATCCATGTCCTGGCCATTGAGCATCATGCCCCCTTCCAGCCGCAATGTGTCACGGGCACCCAACCCGCAGGGTTTCATGCCCTGTGTTGCGCCCTCCGACATCAATCTGTCCCATATCTGGCCTATAACGTTTCCCGGCGCGTAAATTTCAAATCCGTCTTCCCCCGTGTAGCCGCTGCGGGAAACAATCGATTCAATGCCGGCGACATTTGATTTACAAAAATGATAGAAACGCAGGTCTTTCAAATCAGCGTCTGTTATTTTCTGCAAAATCTCTTCTGAAGACGGCCCCTGTAAATCCAATTTACCCGTTTCATTGCTGATATCTCTCAAAACGCAATCAAACTTTTTATCCGTCTGAATTCTGTTGATCCAGGCCCAGTCCCGGTCTTTCGGCGTAGCGTTGGTGACGAGCATATAGTCATGCTCATCCATTTTATAAACGGTTAAGTCATCGATAACGCCACCTTCTTCATTGAGCAGCGCGGATAATTTCACCTGCCCGTTTTTCTGGTCCGCCAGATTTCTGGTCAAAACCAATTGCAGAAGATCAAGCGCCTGCGGTCCTTTGACCAGAATTTCTCCCATGTGACAAATATCAAAAAGTCCGGCAGCGTTTCTGGTTGTTCTGTGTTCGTCGATGACGTTGGTATACTGGACAGGCATGGCCCAGCCGCCGAAATCGATAATTTTAGCATTCAGGGCAACATGTTTTTCGTATAAAGGCGTTTTTTTCAATTTTATTTCATCCATCCATTCAAAATGTAAGACCACAAACCGAGCAGCAGGCATGCAGCCGCAAACACAAGGATTTTTCAAAAAATTATTCCCCGGCACAATCGGGCTACGCGTCAGGAGGAAATTCCTCTCTCGCAAAAGAACCATGCGACGCATCCGTCACTGGATTCAAAACATGAAGCCGGTTTCTCCGGGAAAAATTATTTCGCGGGGAAATGTATCCGCTGCACCTGTGATGATTGCTGTTGCTGTGTTGCCGTAAAAAAAGTTACTATAAGTAAAAATATATTTCAATAATGAATACTGAAATAATCTTGTATCAATCCCGTGTCGTAGTAGATGCCCCTCAAAGCACTCCACTCGTGGGATCGCGACTTACATTTCGAGCATAATTGCATTCGCTCTCAACGAGTCTTAGGATCAACGATCGTCATCCCATTTCGTTTCACTTCAGGGATATCCCTATGTGCTTTGCACAAGGGATAGTTCGTCCAGCAAATTTTAGTTCGCTTCGCTTCTAAAACCTGGGACTCACTAATTCCACTAAAGTTTCAAACTTCATCCCGACTTATCGGGATTCGTTTTCAACGAGTCTCTTTAAACAGTTTTTCAAAAAACAGTTGCTTGCTCTTGGGATAATAAATGTCGCCATAATCAACGATCAGTTTGCCGTCCAGATGATCGATTTCATGCTGGACAACCCGGGCAATAAAATCCAGATATTTTTTATTGACCTTGCCTCCTTTGGCATCCAAAGCACGCACTTTAATTTCCGGGAAGCGGCTCACCTCCACCTGAACATCCGGACAGGAAAGACACCCTTCCGCCGCGGTTATTTTTTCGCCTCGCTCTTGAGTAATCCGCGGATTGACGAGAACTTCGATATCACTGATATCTTTTATTTTTTTCTGTCCTTCCTCGGAACTTTTTGCCCGGAAAACGATTACTCTTTTATTAATGCCGATCTGCGGCGCAGCAAGACCCACCGCATCGTCTCGTTCCATAAAAGAGGTTATCAATGCTTGAATGACTTCGCGTCCTTCTTTATCCAGGGGAACAGGTAGCTCAACGGATTTCTTTCTTAAAACAGAAGTATCCTTGAGGTTTTGGCCCTCATCGTTCCATAATGCTAAGACTCTTTTTCCAGACATTGCTTTGCTCATCATGAATTTTTGTGGTCACTTATCACCTATTTTTTGTTATTTCAAGCAATACAAAGCAGATAATTGGCAGAATTGTCGCTTGCAATAAACGCGCATATTTTGCTAAACAACAAAAAGGGTGATTTTATAAAAAATATCATGAGGATGATTTATCATTGATTAGTCAAATCGTTACCAAAGTTGCCAAGCGGCAATTTGCCCATTCATTAAAATTTGAAGATGGAAGTTCGCCGGAACTGCCTTCCTGCACCGACAATAACCAGCGCCTTCTCTACATTCATATCCCGTTTTGTGAGGAGCTTTGTCCCTATTGCTCCTTTCACCGGATGACCTTCAAAGAACCTTTAACACGCAGATATTTTCAGGCCCTGCGCCGGGAAATCAGGATTTATCATGAAAAAGGCTATCAATTTGAAGGGATTTATGCGGGCGGCGGCACCCCGACCGTGCTGATTGACGAACTGGCCGAAACATTGAATCTTTCGCGGGAACTCTTTCCCATCCGGGATATTTCCGTGGAAACCAATCCCAACCACCTGACCGAAAACAATATCGACGTGCTGCGACAATGCGGTGTCAAGAGACTTTCCGTGGGCGTGCAAACCTTCAACGACGAGATGCTCAAAAAAATCGGACGCTACGAAAAATACGGCTCCGGTCGGGACATCGCCGAACGGCTGAAATATTATCAGGGACACTTTCACACCTTAAACGCCGACATGATTTTTAATTTCCCCGGTCAGACCATCCAGATGCTCGAAGATGACCTGGCCATGATTCTCAAATTAAACATGGATCAGGTGACCTTTTATCCGTTGATGATTTCCGACCTGACGCGGGACATCATGAAAAAAACGGTGGGCCATGTCGATTTCAGCAACGAAGAACGTTTTTATAAATCGATCGTCCGGCGTCTGGAGAAAAACTATGATTTTTCATCGGCCTGGTGCTTCTCGCGGAAGGAATCGCTGGTTGACGAATATGTTGTGGAGTTTGAAGAATACGCGGGACTCGGCAGCGGCGCCATCGGTTATCTTTACGGAACCTGTTACTCCAATACATTTGATATCGAAGGATATATCGCTGCTTTGGAGAAAGGCAAATTGCCTCTGCAGGCTTCCCGCAAGTTCGGCCTTCACGATCAGATGAACTATGATTTTTTAATGAAACTATTCAGCACGAAGCTGAATATTAAAGCCATGCAGCAAAAATACGACGGAAAATTTTTAAAAACCATGTGGAAGGAAATAGCCGCCTTTGAAATCGTCAGGGCGTATCGTTATTTTCCGCCGTATCTGCACCTGACGCCGTATGGCCGTTACCTGTGGGTCATCATGATGCGGGAATTTTTCATTGCCGTGAACAATTTCCGCGACTACTGCCGTAAGCAGGCAGGGGTTATGTGATATTTTGTGTCAGTCAGCGGCCGTCACTATATCGGGTGAGAAGCCTTAAAAAACAAGATGTCTCTCCAGCATAGCTGGACTATAGCCTTCGGTTCGACATGACAAAAATTAACCGATAGAGCAAACTCGCATCAAAAGAGGATAACGATGGACGAACGACAAAAAGAATTGTTGAAGCAACTGCCGAAGATTGACGAAATTATTCTTCTTCTGGAGAAACAAAACATCTATGATCTGGCGCCGCACGAAATCGTCAAGGAAACCTGCCGCCGGATTGTGCAGAACCTGCGGGATAAAATCGTCAACACCAAAAAGAAGCTGCCCGTGGAATTCAGCCCCGACACGGCGGCCGTCGCCAAAGAGGTGGAAAAATCAATTAAAGGGTTATACCGCTACAGCCTGCGCCGTGTCGTCAACGCCACCGGCGTGATTCTGCACACCAATCTCGGACGCGCGCCGCTTTGCCCCGAAGCGTTGGAAAGAATTATGGAAGTGGGCAAGGCCTACTCCAATCTGGAATTTGACTTGGCCAAAGGCGAACGCGGCCAGCGTTACGATCATGTCAGCTCGCTGCTCTGCGCGCTTACTGGCGCCGAAGACGCTCTGATCGTCAACAACAACGCGGCGGCGGTTTTACTGGTGCTCAATACGCTGGCCCAGAAAAAAGAAGCCATCGTATCGCGCGGCGAGCTCATCGAAATCGGCGGAGAATTCCGCATCCCGGAAATCATGCAGAAAAGCGCGACGAAACTTCGCGAAGTGGGAACAACCAACCGCACGCGACTGAGCGATTACGAAAAAGCCGTCAATGACAAAACAGGACTGATTATGAAAGTCCATACCAGCAATTACCGTATCGTGGGATTCACCGAAGAAGCCAGTATTGAATCGCTGGTTGAACTGGGTAAAAACAGGGGCATTCCGGTCATGGATGATCTGGGCAGCGGCTGCCTGATTGACTTGGACAAATATGGTTTGCAGCACGAGCCGACGATTCGTGAAAGACTGGCCGCCGGTGTTGACGTGGTCACATTCAGCGGCGACAAACTGCTGGGCGGCCCTCAGGCGGGAATTATCGTCGGCAAAAAAGACGCCCTCGCGAAAATCAAAAAGAATCCCTTGAACCGCGCGCTGCGCATTGACAAATTCACGCTGGCCGCACTGGAAGCCACATTGATGCATTATCTCAATCCTGCCGCGGCGACCAAAAAATTACGGGCACTGAAGGCTTTAACCGAATCTGTTGAGGATGTCAGAAAACGCGCTGAGAAATTGATCACAAAATTGCAGAAGGAAAATTTTGATTCACTGAAATTTTCCATTCGTGAAGACTTTGCGGCGGCCGGAGGCGGCTCCCTGCCCACCCAGCAGATTCCGACCATTTTGGTTGCCGTCATGAACAAAAAAATGCCTGCCACCAAAATGGAAGAAAAACTGCGCCAGCTCGACTTGCCCATTATCGCCCGCGTGGATAAGGACGAAATCCTTTTCGACCTGCGCACTGTGGCCGAAGATGAATTCCCCTTCATCGTTGAAGGCTTGAAACAAATTAACACCTGAGGCTATCTGTTCAAACAAGTCTTTTCGACTTGGCTGTCTACAATACAACTAAACAGTTAAGTCTAAAAGACTCGACTGAACTGGGTAATTGGATTCCCGATCGGGTCGGGAATGACAAAAAACGGAGCAATAAGTTGGTCGAGCAGACGAAAACCATTAACTTTACGGTAGACAAAAGCCAATGCGGGCAGAGGCTGGATATATATCTTGCGCAGAGCAAGGCAGCGCTTTCCCGTTCGCAGGTGAAATACGCCATCGAAGAAGGCGATGTGCTGGTCAACGACAAGGTTCCCAAAGTCAGCCAGCATCTCAAGGAAGGCGATGTGATTGTGCTGACCCAAAAGCCGCCGGTAGAAGCCAAGGCCGTGCCGCAGGAAATGCCGCTGGATATCGTTTATGAAGATGACGCCGTTATCGTCATCAACAAACCGGCAGGTATGGTGGTGCATCCGGCGCCCGGCAATCCCGATAAAACACTCGTCAACGCGCTTTTGTATCACTGCCATGATTTATCCGGCATTGGCGGCGTCTTAAGGCCGGGCATCGTTCACCGGCTGGACAAAGACACGTCGGGCCTGATTGTGGCGGCAAAATCCGATGACGCGCATCGAAGCCTTTCGGCACAGTTTGAAAAACACGACGTGCACAAAAAATATCTGGCGCTGGTCTGGGGAGACGTCAAAGGCGACCACGGGGAAATCGTGGCATCCGTAGGCCGGCATCCGGTCAACCGCAAGAAAATGTCCACGAAAAGCAAGCACGGCCGGGGCGCGCTCACGCTCTGGAAAGTTAGAGAGCGTTTCGGTGTTGTAACGCTACTGGAAGTAGAAATCAAAACCGGCCGCACACACCAGATTCGCGTGCATCTGTCCGACCGCAGCTATCCGGTGGTGGGCGACGCCGTTTACGGCAACACATCCCGAATCAAAGCGGTTGTCGATCCTGTTCTGAAATCGAAACTCAAGGAATTCAACCGGCAGGCTCTGCACGCGCTCCAGCTTTCTTTCATTCATCCTCTCAAGGGCGAGCGGATGGTCTTTACCGCGGATATGCCGCAGGACATGACGGACTTATGCGCTCAATTACGGACAAGCATCAAGTCAGTTGACTCAAAAAAAGATATGTGGAAGGATAAATTAAAAGGGTAATCCATGTTTCAACTGAACAAAAAACATTCCATCCAGTATTTCGAATCCTCCTATTTGAGCGGATGCGATTTTTTGACGCATGCCTTCTGCACCAGGCTCGGCGGTCTCTCGGAAGAAGATTATAAATCGCTGAACATCAGTTTCAAGGAAGGCGACCTGGAAAGCAGGGTTTTGCAGAACTGGAATCGTCTGGCCATGGCCTTTGCCATACCCCTGGAAAATTTTCTGACATTGAATCAGGTGCACGGCGACGATATTTTTGTCATCAAACCTTACGGCGATTATTTACCTTCGGACGGAGCTCTGAATTACGACGCCATTGTCACACCCCGTGAAAACCTGGCGATCTGCATCAAAACCGCAGATTGCGTGCCGGTATTTATCGTTGACCGGTCAAAAAAAATCATTGCGGCAGTTCATGCCGGATGGAAAGGCACCGCGCTGGAAATCAGCGCCAATGTCGTTCGTCTTCTCCTGGACAAATACGGATCATATCCGCGCGATATTCTGGCGGCCGTCGGTCCCTCGATCGGACTCTGCTGCTTTGAAGTTGATGAAGACGCGGCGGATTCTTTCCGCAATCAGAAAGATCATGGAGAGTTTTTATTTGCCGGCAACAAGCCGGGGAAATGGATCGTAGATTTGGCGGAAGCCAACCGCAGACAGCTGATCCATTGCGGCATTCCCGAAGAAAACATAGATATTTGCAGCTTATGTACTTCCTGCCGACAGGACTTGTTTTTCTCGCACCGGGGTTCCGGCGGGATCACAGGCCGGCAGCTTAATTTCATCATGATCAAAGGAGAAGCGCCATGCCGCGTCATGACCATCGGCGATGAATATCCAAAGATTCAGTAAAAAACATGACTATTGACAGCTTCTGTTTTCAGTATTACGTACAAGCCATCGCTTTTTAGAAAAGGAGTAAAAAAATGATTATTGTAACTGGTGGCGCCGGATTTATCGGCAGCGCCTTTGTCTGGAAGCTGAATCAGGAAGGCATTGATAACATTATCATCGTTGACCGTCTGGGAACGAGCGATAAATGGAAAAACCTGGTTAATCTTCGCTTCGTCGATTATATTCACAAAGATGATTTTCTGGAAATGGTCGATACCGATATGATGCCTTTCGACGTCGACGCGATCATCCACATGGGCGCCTGTTCCTCCACGACCGAACGCGATGCCGATTACCTCTGGCACAACAATTACGCATACACCAAAATTCTGGCCGAATGGGCGCTGGAACGCGATATTCGTTTCATCTATGCCAGTTCCGCTGCAACGTACGGCGACGGCGTAAAAGGATTTGCGGACAGCCACAAAACCATCCCCGGACTCAAACCCATCAATATGTACGGTTATTCCAAGCAGGTATTCGATCTGTGGGTGCTGCGTCAGAAGCTCGAAAGCAGAGTGGCTGGAATCAAATTTTTCAATGTCTTCGGCCCCAACGAATATCACAAAGGCGATATGTCCAGCGTCATTTTTAAGGCCTTTCATCAGATCAAAGAAACCGGCAAGGTCAAACTTTTCAAATCGTATAAAAAAGAATACAAAGACGGCGGGCAGATGCGCGATTTCGTTTATGTCAAAGACTGCGTCAACGTCATATGGTGGCTTCTCCAAAACAGGAAGGTCAACGGCATTTTCAACCTGGGAACGGGAAAAGCGAGAAGCTGGAATGATTTAATTAAAGCTGTTTTTGCAGCCATGAAAAAGAAAACAAATATTGAATATATTGCCATGCCGGAAACCCTGCGCAATCAGTATCAGTATTTTACCGAAGCGGAAATGAGCAAACTGAAGAAGGCGGGTTGTCCGTTTAAGTTTTCCTCGTTGGAAGATTCAGTCCATGATTACGTAACGAAATATTTGCAGAAATCCGATCCACATTTGGGAAGATAAATTATGAGAAAGATCGTTTGCATCATCCCCTCACGCTATGAATCCAGCCGTTTCCCCGGCAAGCCGCTCGCTGATTTATGCGGCAAGCCGATGATTCAGCACGTCTATGAACGCGTGGCTAAAGCCAAAGCCGTTCCCTATGTGGCGGTAGCCACCGACGACCAGCGGATATTCGATGCGGTAAGGCTTTTCGGCGGCAACGCCGTGATGACGGCAGGAACGCACCGTTCCGGCACGGACCGCATCGCCGAAGCGGTCAAGTCGCTTAATCTTCCCGCCGACGCGATTGTCGTCAACATTCAGGGCGACCAACCGATTTTCGAACCTGCGCAGGTGGACGAAGTGATTCAGCCCCTGCTGGACGCCCCGGCCGTCAATATGTCCACGCTGATTTATAAAATCGTTCTGGACGAGGAAATCACCCACCCGCATGCCGTTAAGGTCGTCCTGGATCATCAGAATTTCGCCCTGTATTTTTCACGCGCAACCATCCCGTATGTCCGGGATAAAAATCTGAAAGCCGATTATTACAAACATCACGGCATTTACGCCTACCGGCGCGATTTCCTCGATGTGTTCACCAAACTTCCAGAAGGCAAACTGGAAAAACTCGAAGCGCTCGAACAGTTGCGCGCGCTGGAATACGGTTACAAAATCAAAGTAGTCGTCACGCCCTTCGATTCCGTGGAAGTGGACAATCAACAGGAACTGGAACGAGTGCGCCGGATACTCTTGGAAAATAAATGATCCTTCAAATAATCAAAAAAACACGTCTGGTCTTTGGGCTGTTTCTTCTGTTTGCGTTTGCGGCCGCACTGCCGGCCTGCGCCGCCGACATGGAAAACGCTTTGACGGAATGCGCTAAAATCAGGAACAACGCCGCCCGACTGAAATGTTTTGATAAACTGGCCCGCCAGCCATCCATCCAAGAAGAATCCGCCACGACAGCGATCGAGAAAAAAGAATCTGTCGCAATCACCGCCGGCGAAATGGAAACAAGCGAAGCCGCCGCAAAGCAAACTCCCTTATCCGTTATGGAAAAATACTGGGATATGAGTCTTGATCCCCGTAAGGAAAGAAATATTTTTGTCCTCTGGCCTTACCGGCCCTGCTATTTTCTGCCGCTGGCGTATAATTTTTCACCCAACAAGGATGCCGCGCTGGATTTCGATCCCGACGCCAAGGCAAAGCACAATGAGGTAAAATTTCAACTGAGCTTCAAGTTTAAACTCTGGCGAGACATTATCAGGGATCATACCATAAAAAATATTATCGAAAAAAGTACCGGCATCCGAGGGGTTGATCTCTGGGTC
>Ga0208040_1002209_pt1 | contig 17528 bp, 22 predicted proteins | sample AD_UKC083_MetaG_FD_184431 | JGI IMG/M metagenome (GOLD analysis project Ga0208040, IMG submission 184431) | Active sludge microbial communities of municipal wastewater-treating anaerobic digesters from USA - AD_UKC083_MetaG (SPAdes) (version 2) | ecosystem: Engineered > Bioreactor > Anaerobic >...
CATTCATGATGAGCTTATCCTGGAGGCTCCAGAAGCTCTGGCCCAGGATATGGCCTCCCTCCTCCTGGGGATAATGAGGCGGGTAGGCTCGGAGCTGCTCTCTCCTGTCCCTGTAGATGCTGAAGTAGAGGTACTCCAGAGCTGGGGAGGTGATTGAGCTGGCCCTAAATGCGACAAATGCAACACCAAGAAAAAGAAAACCTTCCAGAGGGAATTATTCCAGTAAAACCATTATCCAGGAGCTTGAAGCTCTGGAAGAACTCAACCTGGAGGAGCTTCTCCAGAGCGTTCAAACCCTGGAGGATTCTCTCAAGGATCTTCCCTCCATTGAGGATCACCTGGCCGAAGTTGAACGATTAGCTGAGCAGATGAAAAGGGACCTGGAGGAATATCTCAATGAGTAAACGAACCTCTAAACCTACTCTTCCCAGGGTAAAGAAGCCTCCTCCTCTCCCATCCATTGATGAACTGATAGCAGAGGCCAGGGCCTTAGGAGAGGATGATATGGCTAATGCTTTTGAGAAAATTAGGTATCTGGAGTCTCCCAAAGGTCAGAGATCCCTAGAACGTAGAGAACGAAGAATTTCCAGGCGGTAGAGAGGTGATACAATGTTTGATGGCGCAACAGAGAAAGAATTAGATAACATGCAGAAAAGACTCTGGGACCGTTCCCCAGCTCCCCAACTTACCCCAGAGCAGCTTAATGCAATAGATCTATTAATTCTAGGGAAAACAGATAGAGAAGTATCTGAATTAGTAGGGGTTAGGCGTGAAACGGTCACAAAATGGCACAGAAACCCATTTTTTACAGCGGATTTGAATGTCAAACGAGAAGCTCTATGGACCGATTCAAAGCTCAGGCTCAGGGCTTTAGCCTCCGAAGCGGTGAACGTTCTTACCAATGGCCTACATAGTGAGGATGAAAAGATATCAATATCGGCGGCGGTTCATATCTTAAAGACTGTAGGCCTGTATGATGTAGAGGGGAAAGTCTCTATCAGACTACCAAAGACTCCAGAAGAAGTGGTTTGGGCTCAAGCATTAGAGGATAACACCAACTCTATTAGAGGATCAAGACCTGATGCCCTAACAGAGTTTAGTACTGCAAACTGGGCCGAACAAGTAGGAGCAAAAGTTTCTGCTCAGGTGCTGGCTATGGAATATGAGAAGGCAGTAAAGGAGCAGAAGAAGGAGCTAAAGGACTCTAAGAACAAAGCTAAATCCCAGGAGGACCTCTCCCAGCACATTACCATAGAGGAGATTGAGGTAGAGAAAGATCCTTCTCAAGGTCAGGGAGACAGGCCAGAGCCGATTAAGGCCTAGGAGGATCTACCCTCCCCTCTTTTAGGTATAAACAAATATGCAACGGAACATAAGACTAGCATAATAAAAACAATTCATTATAAGGAAACTACACAAAAACTACACATAATCTTAATCCTTAAAAGAGGAGGGCTCATAACCTTCTTCCCCCCCAGGCCCAGGTAAGAGGAGCCTCTCCAAGACCTGGAAACCAAAAGGGTCACTTTGACCTTTTTTGATCGGCATTTTCTGACCTCCTAGGCCCAACCTTCGCCGGTCTTATGATCTATCAGGAATCACTGCCTCACTTTGAGGCAGTGGTTGCAACCTACCCTGAGAAACAACTGGGCCACAGTGGCCTAGTTGTTTTGCTGGTCAAAGAGCATGTTCTCGGAGAAGTACCTCTTTGACTTGAGGGCTCTTGCAATGGCCGTCTCATCTCGCGACTCTGGATCAAAGGGGGTCACTTTGACCTTTTTGATCGGCATTTTCTGACCCCCCTAGGCTTAACCTTTGTCGGTCTTATGATCGTGGTTAGCCAATCAAGCATGGGAGAACTCCGTCAAAGTGACGGAGATTCGCAACCTTTGCCGGTCTTATGATCTATCAGGAATCACTGCCTCACTTTGAGGCAGAGATTCTTTCGTGGTTAGCCTTCCGAAACCTTCCGAACCGTATGTTTAGGCTTCCGAGCCTTCCGAACCTGCCAAAATAGCATATCAACCTACCAGCCAACCTTACGAACCTTACAAAAACCTTCTCTGACCTTTATCACTTGGCCAAAATGACCAAGTGATTTCAGGCCTCACTTGAAAGTTACCAAAAAGTTAACAAGAACCTCTCCCTGGCCTTCTCTCTCCAGGATCTAAGACCTTCCCAAACTTCCCAGAAGCTTCCCATAAAACCCTTATCAAGCTTCATTCAAACTTCGTTTTTACTTCGCTTTTCCTCCCTTTCAAATGTCGCTTTTGTGTCTCGCTTTTACTTCTTCCTCCCATGTATTCCCTTGAAAGTTAACAAAAACTTAACAGGCGGGGAACGTTTGAAGACGGAGGCCCAGGTAAGGGGAACCACTCCATCAGGACCTGGAAAAATGTATCATCCTTGTATAAATGTATCAAGGCCCAACCTTCGCAACCTTCGCATTTAGCCTTTCATCCTTCGCACCCTTCCGAAATACACAATCAGCCTTCTGAACCTATCAGCCAGTTTTTACCAACCTTTACAAAACCCTCTTTGACCTTTACAACCTTGCAACCTGGCCAGAGCAGCTTATAATTTCCAGAAGAATTCGGAAATCTGGAAATGGCTTCCTGTAATTCCAGAATTCCAATTGAAATTCCAAATTCCAATTTCTGAATTACCAGGCCCAGGAAGATAGGCCATAATCTTAATCCTTAAAAGGAAGAGACGTTTCAAGTCTGTCCCTGGTTACCAGGAGGATGACAATTGGCGTCAAAGCCATGCCAGGCCCAACTTGCCGCAAAACTTATTGATGGCATTATCTGTACGTCGCCTTTTTATCATTAGAGTGTTAAGACGTGCTCTGCTGGCGATATCTTGATTAGAGAACTCATGCAGTCGATGCGGCCACATCAGTGGTACAAGAACCTGGTCATCTTCGTCGGTATAATTTTTTCCTATAACCTGTTTAGCTTGGAAATGTGGTATCGTTCTCTCTTTGCCTTCATAATGTTCTGTCTAATCTCGGGATCTGTGTACATTATAAATGACATAAAAGATGTCGAGAAAGACCGGCTCCATCCCACAAAGAGGTTCAGGCCGATCGCATCAGGAACTCTTTCACCTAGAACAGCTCTATTAGTATCTACTCTGTTATTATTCATATCCTTATCTGCCTCTTTCTTTGTGGGCAGGCAGTTTGGTTACATTGAGCTATTATATATATTTATAAATTTATTATATACTTTCTATCTAAAATATTTCGCTTTAATCGATGTGATGGTAGTTGCAGTCGGCTTTGTGCTGAGGGCAATTGTCGGGAGCATCGTCATCAATGTACCTGTCTCCCCTTGGCTAGTCCTTTGTGTATTCCTGATGGCGTTTGTCCTGGCCTTCGGGAAGAGGCGACATGAGTTATTAACCGCCAGCACCTCCAGAGACTGCCTATCACAATACACGGAGAAGATGATCGAGGATCTACTGAATATCTCGGTGTCAATGCTCCTGATGTCTTACGCCCTTTATTCATTTTCTGTGCATGTTTATATGATGATCACCCTTCCTTTCGCATTTTATGGTGTCTTTCGGTTTGTGCAGCTCGTCTATCTGAAGAACTTCGGTGGGGAGGCAGAGCTTATACTGAAAGACAGGGCCTCTCTGGCAAATCTCGTTCTCTGGGCGTTTTTTGTAATCGTGGTCCTTTACGAGGTGAATGCGTGAAGTTCGATATGCACGTCCACACGCTTCACTCCGAGAGATGTGGTTGGATGAGACCAAAGCGACTCGTAGAGCATGCCAAAGAAAGGGGGCTGGATGGCCTGGCGGTTACAGACCATAATAACATCGACGGTGCACGGGAGGTTTTCGATATAGTCAGAGACGAACAGATGGAACTTTTTGTCATAATTGGTGAGGAGATCTCCACGGATAGAGGCGAGGTCCTGGCCTACTTCATAAATAGGGAGATTGAACCAGGATCTTTCGTAGAGGTTCTGACTGAAATAAGACGAGCTGGTGGCATTTCGGCCATACCTCACCCTTTTGAAAAGATAAGAAAAGGGTTTAGAGGCGTGGAGACTGTAATGGGCGATGTGAATGCAATTGAGGTTCTCAACTCTAGGTGCCTCTTCAACCGGAAAGCGTTTGATCTATGTCTTGCCCACAAGAAGCCGATGCTAGGTGGTAGCGATGCACATTTTTACAGGGAGGTTGGCCAGGCGTGGACAGAGATATCGGATGATCCCATGGCCTGCATTCTAGCTGGCAGGACTCGGGTCGGCGGCGGCCTGAGCAATCCAGCTTATCTGGCTTTGACCAAGGGGGTGAAGGTGTGGCGAAAGGTAACCTCTGGATTAGTCTGATCGCAGGCATCTTAATCTACTTCGTAATGACGATCTACGGAGACTATGAGAAGGTCCTGACTGTGATCTCCTCCGTTCACATGGAGTATATTCCGGTTCTCCTGGTTCTTGCCTTCACGAACTACCTTTTGAGGGCCTTCAAGTGGCATTACTTTTTCAAGGTACTTCGTTTGGACATAAGCTTCAAGGAAAACCTCTGGGTTTTCCTCAGTGGATTACTTATGGCCGTTACCCCCGGCAAGGTTGGCGAGGTATGGAAGTCCTGGCTGATCAGGGATCTTAGGGGATACGACCTGCACAGGACGGTGCCGATAGTGTTCATGGACAGGATAACGGATGTTGTAGCCATGCTGACTCTTGCCTCCTTAGGAGTCTTTGTCTTCAGGGTGAGCATCCTGTCTTTCTCTTTGGTTGTAGCGATACTCCTGAGCATGTTGATGGTGCTTAGATCAAAGACGATAATGCTGAAGATATTCGGGAGATCAGAGAGGTTCGAGAACATCAGGGAGGCTTACCTAAGTTCCCAGGATCTCCTGAGATTTAGGCCCTTCATCTTAACGGTCCTGATAAGCCTGGTGGCCTGGTTCATGGAATGCCTGGCATTTTACCTCACATTCCGAGGACTGTCTGTTGAGGCGGGCCTCTTCGAATCAACCTTCATCTATGCCATATCTTCCATTGCAGGTGCTCTGACGATGCTGCCAGGCGGCCTGGGAGTCACTGAGGTCTCCCTAGCAGGGCTATCCAGTCATCTCATGATGTTCAACGAATCCATCACCGTGGCGGCAGCATTAATAATAAGAACAGTCACTCTCTGGTTTGCAGTCGGCGTAGGAGCCGTTTCGTATTTCGTGGGAAGGCGTTTACTATATCGAAAGTCAGCGTGATCAGGACAAGCCCAGGATCGGTCCTGGATGATTACGAGAAGCTCATGCATCTGGTAGGGATAGTGCAATCTGTGTCCAAGGATAAAGTCACTGCGATAAAGCTCAACCTTTCCTGGACCCATTTCTATCCAGCGTGCTCTACTGCACCATGGCAGCTTGAAGGCGTCCTAAAAACACTAAGATCGGATGGCTACAAAGACCTTGTTGCGGTTGAGAATCAGACAGTGGTTACCCATCCCTGGAAGGGTGCTTACAACAACAAGTGGCTGTCGGTGCTAGAAAAATACGAAGTAGAATTCAGGCCCCTTACGAATGTAGAGTGGGTACCTTACGAGCCTAGGTCGGAGATGCTGGCGATGTATGAGATCTTCGACAAAATACTAGTGCCTGAGATGTTCATCGGCAGAAACATGATCCACTTGCCTACGGTCAAGACCCATGGCCACACCACGACCACCGGCTCCATGAAGAACGCCTTCGGAGGACTTATTCCTAAGTACAGGCACCATGCTCACCGAAAGATTCATGAGATTCTGGTTGATCTGCTGGCGATCCAGCGGGAGATTCACCCAAGCATTTTTACGGCCATGGACGGGTGCGTCTGCGGCAATGGTGCCGGTCCGAGGACCATGGAGCCCTTCATCGGTAATGTAATCCTGGCCAGCGACGACCCCGTGAGCATAGATGCAGTCGCAGCGAAGATCATGGGCTTCGACCCGATGAAGATAGATTATATAAAAATGGCTCACGACAGGGGTTTGGGGAACGGAGACCTGGAGCAGGTAGAGATCCTGGGAATGAGGCGATCTGAGTTCGACAAGCTGAATTTCGGTTTCGAGGTCAAAAGAAGTCCGATAATAATGGGCGACCAGTTGCTGAGGAAGAAGACCATTGGAGTAGACTGGTTGCACAACATGCTATTCCATTCACCGATATTCGGGCTCTTCATTCTGGCATCGGAGACATACCACGATAAAATATGGTATCCTCTGGTTGGTGATAAAGCCATAAAACAATTCTTGGAGAGCGAATGGGGTGCAATGTTTAAGCAGTACCTCGTTGGCCGCTATCCTGTGTATGCTGATGTAAAGGACTGGAACCGGTATTAATTCGGAAGGGATTTTGTTGGATTATAGGAGGAGTGATATAAAAAAATATATCAATGAGATGTCTCCCCATTCAAAATATGTAATATTATTGTATTGTGCACTTACATCGATTTATATATATATAAAATTTTTGCAAATATATGTAAATCCAATCGTATTTCCGGACACAGGTAGCTATGTTAGTATAGCAAAGTATTCATTATTTGATTTATATACGGCGGGTAGACCTTTTACCTATCCTCTTTTCTTGAGACTATTTAGCACTACCAATTATGACGTGGTTGCTTTTCAAGTTCTCTTCTCGGTCATATCTTGGATTTTTTTGGCATTTGTTGTGTCTAAACTATATAAGAATTATGCGATAAAATTTACAATTTATATTACTATACTACTTTTAAGTTTAAGTGTGACGATAACTCAATGGGATACAATGATTCTTTCGGAATCAATCTCTTTTTCATTATTTGCTATATTCCTTGGTCTTAATATTCTACTTATAACTAGTAAATTAAATAAAAAAATCCTGTTTCCATTAATTGTTATTGTAGGTATCTTATTTTCTTTTACCAGAGATTCTAATTCATATGTTGTTCTACAGGCTTCCATTGTATATTTAACATCATATATAGTACTCAGTGTTTTTAAATATGTGAAAGATATTAATACAACGAAACAACATCTATCATATGTAATCTTAGCTTTTATTTTTTTAATAACTTATTATATACAAGGACGTCTGATTGAACTCTCTCACAGAACTCTGTTCGGTCTGAATAATATATTTGGAATCCGCATTTTAACAAACAACAAATCTATAGAATACTTTGTAACTAAGTGGGACATGCCACTAAACAAAGATATTTTGCAGTGTGCTGGGCATTACGCATCTGATAAACATTGCACCTATGAAAATCAGTCCGTTTTTCGTAACTGGGTTGCAGATAAAGGATTTGAAGCATATCGTTCCTTTTTAACATCTCATCTTGCAGAGGTTATATCTATCTATGCGAGCCTAATTCCCAAATCATTAAATTATACTCCGAAGTATACTCAAGACGTACTTTTTAATAGTATCTATTTCAGTATTCCTCAGCAAATCTTTTATGCCAACTTATGGGACACGTTATTCCTTGCCTTCTTAGCTATACTAGTTATAATTATATTGTTTTTCGTTATGCGACCGTATTTCATCAATAGCTATTTAACTAGATATTTAATAATAATTTCTTTATTTTTTGTATCCTTGGGGCAAGTGTTTATCGGATATTTCGGTGATTCAATGGAAGTAGCAAGACATTCCATTCTTGCAAGCATTTCTTTCAAGCTAGCATTTATTATTCTAGTTTTTATCATCTTAGAATTCGTAATTTTAAATTATTTAAACTTGTTTGCATACATAAAAACTAATTCAATTAAGCTAATAATTCTCTTTGCCGTTGGAATTATAGCTGCTAGTTCAATTCTTATACTCTTACCTGAATCGACGACAAGGTTTGATGGCTGGCTAGATCCTGATGATTTTACACTAACCGGGGATTTTATGAGTCTTGGACACGATCAAATCCTATTCATCAATTTAAATTTGGAGAATAAAGGAGACACGATGATTGCAGATTTCATTGAAGGACAACCTGCAAAAATCAGATATAAAGATAATTTCGATAAAAAGATCTGCTTGGGCACATGCCTAGGGGCAAATAATACACGATTAGCGGTCGATCTCGCAGGTCTTGGATATAAGCAATTGTTTATATATAATGCTCAAGAAAATAAAACGTGGCTATTTGATTTTATTAAAAAACAGCTAATTAAACTCAAATATGATCGGATAAGCACAAAATATACACCACTAGAAGGGGACTTCTTGAATTTGAAGCATGATCAGATATTATTTATAACTAATAGTTATATAACTGATGAGAGAGTAACGATCACTGACTTCAACGGCACAAATTCTTCTGGGGGAGAAGGCACATTATTCGGCGGCTGGACCGATCCAGAAGACGTCCAGCTAGCCGGAGATTTTATGGACTCTGGATACGACCAAGTGTTATTTATCAATCGTAGAAATGCCGGAGACGGAAAGATAATGATTGCTGATTTCTCCAACGACAAGCCGCCTGTAAATATCAAATATTGGGAAAATTGGTAGATTACGATTAGATCCGGTCGTACTCCCGAAGCCGACGCTATCTTCGCCAAGGTCAAGGGGCGGTGTGTGTAACCTGTAATTTATTCCCTCCTTTTTCGATATGCTTTAAACGACGAGATATTATTATAAGGATACATTCCATCTCAAACTCCATAGGTGTGCGCTCCAAGAAAGGGCCTTATCGTGATCGGCAGCAGTGGCCGGAATGGATCGCTATGAGCAGGCCGATCAAGTCAGCTTGTGCAAAATTCCATAGACTGTGGAATAGGCACTTTGCCAGAAGCGGATTTAGGCCGATTAAGCCGGGCCGGGAAGGACTGATGATGCGGTGCGTGCAACTATCATAAATCCTGTACTTCAATTAATTTTTCTAACCGTTAGAAATATATGCTCATTCCGTGTTTTATATATACCAATTAAGACACTTATAGGCCACTGAGTAGAGGAGGCTTGTAGCGTGACTAGCGTGTATAAACCGGACGAGGTGATATCTATGATACCTGTTGTAGAAATGAAGAGGAGGGATGATTTAGTCGCGGGTATCGCAGAAGGCCTAGAAGACTTCATAGAGGGCCGGTGCAAGCACTTCAAAACCGATGAAGAAATAGAAGCCTACCTAATGAGCCTTTGAATCTTGGGTCATTATGGCTTTTGAGTCCATCATTACAGGCCATTTTAGCAAAAACTTTCATGAATTAACTGATAAAAACATCGCTTTTAAGAAACAAATCATAAAGAAGCTGGCTGGCATCCGACAAAATCCGGAGATAGGAGAGCCAAAAAGCGGCAACTTAAGAGGGCTCAGAGGCCTACACATCTCGGAGCACTTCGTTATCGTCTATCTTATCTATAAAGATTATGTGATATTTATAGAATTAGAACATCATGATAAAGCCTACGACACATCAGAAGGCTTGATGGATCGTATATTAGAAGACGTACGGTTGCTTTCCTCATTGGACAAACTAGACATTTCAACTGAAGAGTTTGCTTTTTTTGTAAGGTCCCTTCGCAAGCGTACATGATGTTATGCATCCATTATGCAAACCTTGAATACCTTGCATAAACCATGCATAACCCATGTCTCGCGTGACCGTCTCTCTTACTGATTCAACCCTGCATAAAGTAGATGATGAGGCGCATAAAAGCGGAATATCGCGATCTGAGTATGTGGCTCAAGCTATTGAATCATATGTCACAGGCAGTAATCAGGCCAGCATAACCCTGCATAACACCGAACTTGAGCTGAATAAAAGTCAAACTGAAGTTATGCAGCTAAAGCGACAGATAACGAAATTAGAGAATCAGTTAGCAGAGAGAGATAAAACCATAGAATCGAAAGCAAAAGAAGTTATGCAGGCTGATGAAAAATTTAATCAGGCTTATGCAGACGTTATGCAGGCCCGGCAGGAAGTTGCAAAATACGAATCGGCATTGAAGAGCAAAGAGGACGAGGTCTCATTCCTTCGCGGCCATGTGGCACAGCTCACCCAAAGCATCAGCCAGCTATCATTGAAGCCAGGGGAAGAGGAGATCAAGAAAAAAGGATGGTGGCGGTTCTGGAGGAGAGGTTAGTCCATGGACGAGGAACCAGTTAACAAGAAGCCATTGACAAACGGATTCACCCCCAAGCTCAAGGACAAGAAGGTCACAATCCGCCTGGTCTCAGGTGGCCAGCCAATTACCGGCATCCTAGATAGATACAACCCTTATGAGATCCACATCCAGACCGCCAAAGGGCCGATCCTGGTATTCAAGCACGCTATTGCCACTATCGAGCCTGTGGATGAGCCAAAGGGCTACAGACCAGATATTTAGAGGCAGGAGAGGGCGAAGTTTGGATAGTGAACGAGGTGAGATCTCCTTCGCCCAATAATCTCTAAGCAACTATCATAAATAATTATCTTGCGGCCCGGAAGAGGTACCAAGCAGCTTAGGGGAGTAGCATGGGTCTGCCGGGCCACTTGGATATAGGACAAAAATGGTTATGAAGGTTGTGGACGGCATGGCAAGCATAACATAGTTAATTGATTTAGTTTGATTTAATGCTACTAGTACCACACAATTTATTAGCTTTAAAGACATTTAGCCACCAGACACAAGGAGGATTTTGAATGAAATATTTGAAATGCGTTTTAGCGCTGGTGCTATGTCTATCAATGGTGATACTGCCAGCACTGGGAACAGATGGCTTTCCTAAGACCATTGTAGATTCAGCGAACAAAACAGTGACTATAGACAAGCCGGTAGAGAGAATTGTCCCCATTGTAGCCTGGTCCTATGAGCCCATATATATCCTGAAAGCGCAAGATAAGATAGTGGGTGTAGAGAAAGGCTCCAAGGTCCAGTACTCTTATCTGCCTGGAATAGGAGACAAACCGGTCATCGGTACTTACAAGGAACCAGATTATGAAAAGATCATAGAGCTAAAACCCGATGCAGTTATCGTACAGCCAGCCTATCAAAAAAAGGTTGATGAGAAACTCTCGCCTCTAGGGATTAAAGTAATCTGTTTGCCATTCAATCAGCAGAATTCCTTCGATCATGATCTGTCGATCCTTGCTGAGATGCTCGGGCCCGATGGAGAGAAGCGCGCCAGGGAGTTCATCGCCTGGAAACAAAGCTCCAATGATACCTTAAAAAACGGCGTCAAAGGTATCATCCCGAAGGTCAGAGTATACGGTGAATGGTCAGATACACCATGGATGACCGGATCTAAGGCATCTGGAATGAATGATGTAATCATTATGGCTGGAGGAAATAACATCGCAGAGGCCCTCAACCCAGATGCAAATTCATCACTACGCTATCCAACGGTGGATTCTGAATGGGTGCTGAAAGAGAATCCACAGGTAATAATCTTTCCCGCTTTTGATTATTATACCGGGTATCAACAAAACGACACCATAAATGCCACCGAGTTTATCAATAACGCCAAGCTTCGCGCCGGATTGAACGGCACGGATGCTGTGTTGAATAACAAGATTTACATCATCGATGCCTATCTAATTGAGGCGGTGCGAGGCTTCATCGGAGCTCAATATCTAGCCAAACTGTTCTATCCAGAAGAGTTCAAGAACCAAGACCCTGATGCAGTCCACAAAGAGTATTACGAGAAGTGGTTAGGTGTGCCTTACAAGGGAATTTGGGCATACCCACAAGCAAGCTGAGTGGCTTGCTTAGCATCCTTTTTTGAACATATTACAATAAGCTGGTCACAGACACAAACGGACACTGTTGAAGAGGTACATCTCCGAGAACGCGCTTTCACATAAGATATAAAAAGACCGTGGGGATGGAGATAATGGACGAATCGCTACCCACGGCACGGGGCATGAGAGGTGTTTTCGCAGATGATCTCTGAAGGTTATATTCGCTAATCTCTGTATGTTCGTATGAGTATTTATGTCTTTTCTTTATGTTAGTAATATTAGGATTTGGCGGTGATGTTATTGTGCAACATCATGTCCTTGTCTTGCCAGCAATGTTGCACTACTAAATTGTTTCATTTGGCAACGGTCCAACTCAGATATCTATCCAGTCAACGAAATAATATTCATCTGCTATTATAATAGAAACGAAACCAAAACGATAGTAGCAGGTCAACTAACGCAAGCATCAAACAATTATTATCCTTCTCGGATTTATGGAATTTATTTGTATTTTATTCGACAATATTAACTAGACGTGCTTATATCCTCAGGCTTACGCACCTGTCAGACCGTTGCCATATGTCACGATAGCCCATTATTGGCGAATCCTGCAGCTCTTCCACACTCGCGGTTAGACGTGTGGTCTGCCGGCCATCATGGGGCCTGTGGCCGCACTTCAAGGCAGGCCAAAGGGCTTCAGCTCTCCTCATGGCTCTAATGGTCTCCTTGCGGCTCACCTTCTCCTTGGACGCACCTGAGAAGAGTATCCTGGCCTGTTGGGAGTCCAGGGCGATCTCCTTTCTTTGGGGATCATCCTGAGTTATGGTCTTAATGTAATCAACAATCTGGACAGCGCGAGCCATGATCTTAGAACAGACTTGCACAACCTTTCCGCCTTCTTGTGGCCTGGTCTTCAGAGCATCGCGAATCTTAACCAGAAGCTGCTTTATGTATGCGAAAACGAGCATAAGCTTCTCTGTGGGCGAACGTGTGGCCTTGAGGCTATCCGAGGCCTTGGTGAGCATCCTGGCAAGCTCCCTCCCTCGGAGAATACCGGCGTCTCTGACCATTTCGGCAGCCTGGTTGAAGAGGTCAGCCGCTTCTTTCAGAACGAGCTGAATCTCCGAAGCCGGGATTTCAAGAATAGGATCATCGAGCGGTACATCGGTTCGCGTCTCCGTGGACGCAAAGCTATTTATGCTGGCTGTGGCTAGTTTAGACATACGCATATCATCCCTTCTCGGGAATCCTGTCAGGGCATTGCGAGTGCCCTGGCCGGACCAAGTTTTTTTATTTCTACTATTATTGACCGTGATTCTATTTTCGGCTTAAATAACTAATCATAATAGGATAAAATTTATAGCATCGGGGATTGCATCTATCATAGTACATATCTCCAAATATCGTACGCTCCGGGTAGGTTCTCCTACCCATATTCTTATCATGTGCTTTCGGCAACTGGAATGATTCTCTTTATTGATACTTCCAGAACATCTCCCTCTTTTATCCTAAGGGCTTCCTCGATTGCTTTGGGAATTGTTATCCTTCTATGTTTCATCAGTTTGACAGTGCAAACCCTCGGTTCTTCGGCCATGTTCTTAGTATATATCCCTCAAGCATATTTAAACTTTATGTGCAATCTCTACTAAACGATACTTTTTTATACCAATCAAGTACTATATAGGTTCTGGAGATATGTACTATGATTGGAAGAACATTAGTCCAAATAGAAAACCCAACAACCCAAAGAACCGATGCAGTAGAAGCATTAGCCGCATTTCTGCATAAAACAATTGACGGCGGCGTCCTTGACCTGGGAAGCTTGAAGTTGGTAAAATCGAATAAGGGTGATGCATTTTACGGCGTGACTAAGAATAAATGCTCCTGTCCATCCGCTACATACAGGCCTGGCCAACCATGCAAGCATCAGAGGAAGTACTTCCCACAAGCAGAGGCCACAAAGCCGGTCTCTGCTAACGACTCAATCAAGCCCGTCGCGACATGGCCGGGCGGCGCGAATGGGCCTCTCGATGCAGATCAATTGAGGGTGGTGGCCTGAGATGGCCGCCTCTATCAGGATCAAGCTGGCCGATCTGCTCAAAATAATGGCCGAGACGCCACCTGTAAGGCACCGGCCCACAAGCCCGGATATACTGGCCGATCTGGAAGACATAAAAGCGTACTTGCAGAATGGGCCAGCTCGACGGAGCGATCTTGAGGCGGAGCTAGACATGTCTGGTGATACTGTTTTACGTCGCCTTGGCATGTTGAAGGCAGCGGGCGAGATTGTCAATCTGCCAGACCACAGCTACCAATTTGTTGAACATGGGTGAGGCTTTCTCGCCTCCTTTTTCTGGCAGTTGCGGTTACCCAGACAGGCTGCCAGGCTTCGAGCAGATGAGCTTTGCTCATTCCAGGGGGATGAGCAGTCCCAAAAGAAATTTTGTGACTGAGGCAACCCACCATGCTCACGAACCGCAAAGTGGCGAGCTGGCCGGTGCTGCTGCGATCAATCGCGCAGGTGTGCCGGGCGGTGATGAGCCCGATTTCTTTTCTTGCTCTGGATTGCTTGCCCGATAGAGACTGGGCCATCCCATCCCGTAGCTTTGGAGATTTCCCCAACTGTGGATTTGCCGTAAAGCTCCTTAATGAGTTCTAGGGACTTTGGATCATCGGAGATAAACCGCTTTCCTCTTCTCGGGGCATTGGGGTATTGGAGCATTGGGGATTTGGGGTTTATCGGTTTTCTCCTCTCGGGGAGTTGGAGCATCGGGGAATTGGGGTAGTAGGTTTCCTCTTCTTGGAGGATTGGAGCATTGGGGATTCGGGGAATTGGGGAACATCCGTTAGCTCTCTTTGGGGATTTGGGGTTTCGGATATTTGGAGCATGTTAGCTTTCTCCTCTTGGGGTTCTCGACTCCGAATGAAGCGAGATCTAATGGATATAGGCCTTGTGAAAAGTGCAATCCTTCGTAAAGAGGATTTAATCTCTTTCTTTTTGCGCCGGAAAAGTTCTATGACATTCTTGCAAGAATTGGTGAAAATGACATAGAACAAATCCTTCTGAGGGATTGAGTCTCTGTTTCCTTACCTTCAAACCTTAGAAGGGGCCTCCCTTTATGCCAGAGAGGGAACGAAAAATAGTTTTAAGGATTAGTCTCTCCTGTTTTTCGAATTTTAAATCTTTTTTGAGCTTCCAGATATTCTTCTTCTGTTAAAATCTTCTTTTCTCCCTTTTCAAGTAAGGTATAGGTTGTACCATCTTTATCATGGTGTTGAGTTAACATAAAACCAGGGGTTGTTAGTGTTTTTCTTTCTCTAAGGAGAGGAGGTAAATCCATACAGGTTACTAGGCCGCGAGGCTTCCATCTCATCTTTTGTAGTTGTTCTATTTTTATTAACGTAGGAGAGCGTATTACCCAGCCTTCTTTATCGGTTCCTACATCATCAATATAGGCTTCCATGCTTACACTAAGCGGTTTTCCGGTTTTATTTGTTATGTCCTTAGCAAGTTGGAAAGCTTTTTCATCCTGTATTCGGATATATTCAGGGTCACGGCAAACAGGATCAGGGATACACGGGTCTACGTAAAATCGAATCTTCTCAAAATGTTCTTCTAAACGTTTATGAAAAACTATCTCCTCCTCGGTAGTACTCCGAGAAATTGAATGAATTGTACATTCTCCTGGCTTACAAGCTGGAATTACAGAGCCCCAACTTCTAAAGGCTCTTACTTCCCCTTCTTCATGTTCTCCAATAGGCCAAGGGTCTAATATCTGTAGAATCCTCTCTAGAGTAAATGTTGCCGAATTTACAGTATTGTTTGAGATATACTCACGGATCAATTCTTCAGGATACTTTTCAAATATTAACCTGAGATCGCTTAATGTTTCATCAATTAGCTTTAGTTTAGTCTTAACTCTGTGGTTTAAATTTTTCTTTTGTTTATCGTCTTCTAGGGTGTCACGGTTTCTTAGGTAGGTACGTTCCAAATCAGTCAGCATATAAGGTACTTGGTTTTAAGAATATAAAACCTTAACGGTAATTAAACCAACTATAACCAAGTAATAGGAAATGCCATATAAATAATAACTTAAATATGTAAATCTTACCGGTAATAAAACAAACTAAAACCAAGTAAAACGGAAAGTTATTTAAATATGTAACTTGTATATTAAGATCTCATGCCAAGAATAATACAAGTTCCAGAACTCCTGGCTATTAGAATTTCCGAAGAGGACAAACAATGGCTCCAGGAGAGGTCTCAGATATTGAAACTTCGGCCCGCAATTTACGCGAGGATGCTTTTAAGCAAGGCGATAGAAAACGATAGGCGCGACCCTGGAAAACTTTTATGTCAATAAAGAAAAGTAAAGCACCTGGTGGGGGCACCAGGCGCGCGAATGGTATTCAAAAGGACTTTCCCTCTGAGGAGAAAAAGGTTTCTACAAACGTTATTCGGGAAAAGCAAATTTTGGCTTTGCAAGATGAAAATGCTACCTTACAAGACAAAATTAAGTGGCTGGAGGATGAGTTAGAGGAAGCCCGTGATGATATTTCCCGATTAGAACATGGGCTACCTGTTGAATGGAGGGAACCATGATCTCCCCGGCCCATAGCCAACAGCTCCAGCTCAAATACGGGCTCCCAGAGTCTCTGGTTAGATCCCTGGAAGAGAGCGGGGAGGTATGCTCCCTCTCTCCCTCTGAGGTTCGCTCCCATTTAGGGAGAGAGGATATAGACTCCTCAGGCTTCATGATTAGATACCCAGGGAACGGATTCTCTACAATCAGGCTGGATAATCCTCCTGTCAATGAAAAAGGCAGGCATCAGAAATATCTCCGAAAGGCTGGGGAACCTAACTCTCTATACATCCCCTCAGGCCTTGACCTGGCTCAGGCCGGGGAGCTTTGGATTACTGAAGGAGAGATAAAAAGTATTTGTGGCCATGCTTACGGGCTCCCTGTAGTTGCCCTTTCAGGAGTCTATAACTGGAGGACCTTAGGAGAAGAGGCTGCTCTTTTGGCCGATAAAGAGAAGCTGAAGGATGAGGAGGCTCTACTCCCAGAGCTGGCCCAGGTGAACTGGGAAGGAAAGAAGATCAATCTCCTTTATGACTCTGATATAACTACGCATCCTGAGGCCAGAGACGCTTTCTCCCGACTTGGAGAACAGTTGTACCGGCTGGGAGCTGAGGATGTGCGGATTCTCTCCCTCCCTCCAGGAGACGGAGGCCAGAAACAGGGCCTGGATGATCTTATCCTGGCCAGAGGCCCAGAGGAAGCCCTCCAGGATCTCCAGAAGATCAGAGATAGAGCAGAGCCTTACCTTCCCTGGAGAGATGGGGGCCTAACTTATGCAGAGAGGAATATCAAATCCTCTTCCCCAGAAGATAAGCTAAAGGCTGCTATTGCTATTCTTGGAGCTAAAGGAAAATTCATAGCTGGAGCCTGGCTCAAAGAGCAGGGTCTCCTCCAGAAGGACATAACTTCCCTCCTCCAGGAAGCGAAGGAGAAGTTAGCCCAGCTTCAAGCAAAGCCCAGGACCTCCTCCAGCTCTCAGGCCGGGGGAGATCTCCCAGAGCTGGGGCCGGAATACGCCCATGTTAAGGCTCTCCTTCAACCTCATGTAGATGAGTATGCTTTAGATGAGTTAGGCCGGATCGGGAAAATAGTTTGGGTTAAAGGATTTGAAGACGGAAAAGAGGTATATCAGTCAATTCTAAAACATATCTGCAATTTTGCCGCCTGGCCGATTAGAGATATACTCAAAGACAACGGGCTTACTACAGAGCGGTTTATAGAATTCCAGGGGATACTCCAGGGAGGGGCTCTCTTCAAGCCTGTTAAAGTCTCTGGTAAAACCTTCCAGGAAATGAAATG
>Ga0208040_1002214_pt1 | contig 17474 bp, 17 predicted proteins | sample AD_UKC083_MetaG_FD_184431 | JGI IMG/M metagenome (GOLD analysis project Ga0208040, IMG submission 184431) | Active sludge microbial communities of municipal wastewater-treating anaerobic digesters from USA - AD_UKC083_MetaG (SPAdes) (version 2) | ecosystem: Engineered > Bioreactor > Anaerobic >...
CATTACTCGCGCTCCGCGCTCGAAGTTCAAAAGTTTATCAAGTTATAAAGTCCATAAAGTATTTTTGATATTTACTTTACAAACTTTACAAACTTTTAACTTTATAAACTGCGGGTGCGAAGCACCAGCTCTGTCTGTTTGTTAGCAAATGGTTTCAGATCTATTTCATTCCCTTACTTAGGGTGTTTTTCACCTTTCCCTCACGGTACTAGTTCACTATCGGTCCGCTAAAGTATTTAGCCTTAGAGATTGGTCTCCCTAGATTCCCACAATATTTCGCGTGTCTTGTGGTACTTAGGTATCTAACCAAACAGTACTTAAACTTAAAAATACAGGACTTTCACCTTCTTTGGTCACTCATTCCAGAGTGTTTTTCTAATTTTTCCTGTTCTTATGTCAGACCCTGCAACCCCCCGATAAATCGGGGTTTAGGCTCTTCCGGTTTCGCTCACCGCTACTAACGGAATCTCTTACGATTTCTTTTCTTCCAGGTACTTAGATGTTTCAGTTCCCTGACTTACCTTCCACGACTTGCGTCGGGATCAGTCCGATTTCTCGGACCAAGGTTTCCCTATTCGGACATCGTTGGATCAAAGTCTGTTGACGACTCCCCAACACTTTTCGCAGTCTTCCGCGTCCTTCTTCGGCTTTAGCAACCAAGGCATCCGCCATTTGCTTCATTAAAATTTTACTCAATATTTCGGCAACTCAATTTAGCTGCCAAGAATAAAACGAAATTGAAAATAAAATTACTTCGATTCAATAAATTGTTAATGTTCTCAGTTCAGTTTAAGAAGATAAAAAATTATCTTCTTATTCCTAAACTTTATAAACTTGAATTTTTAAGTTTATAAACTTAGAGTGTGGACCTGGTCCCGCAACGGCGTGACGACCCCTTCATTGCTGAAGTGGACAAAACGCCCGGTGGACCTGGGGAGATTCGAACTCCCGACCCCTTCATTGCAAATGAAGTGCTCTAACCAACTGAGCCACAGGCCCAGAAAATTAAATGTGCTCTTAAATAACCATAAAAAAACCTGCCTTTTCGGCAGGCTGGCCGAAGGTTCAATGCCCTCGGCTAATTCAACTTTTCTTACCCTACCCTCGTTCGGCAACCCTCCCTTGGTTTTGTTTGAATATGTTGAATTTAGTCCTTAGCATTATTTAAGTGGGTTTATTCTACCTAAATCTTCCCTCAACGTCAACAACTTGTTTTACATATAGGGTATACTACTTTTTATGACTCAAATACTTCAATCCATTCTTGATATGGTTAAAACTCATGGTCTTTTGGCCATGTTCATCGGCGGAGTGGTTGAACAAATTATTATTCCCATTCCTTCACCTATTATTACCATGTCCGGCGGCGCCTTTCTTATCCAGCACGGTCTGCCCTTTTTTCAGACCATTTGGGAAATTATTACCCAAGTCTCCCTCCCATACTCCTTTGGCGCTGTCATTGGCACCAGCTTTGTTTATCTTATTGCCTACTATGGCGGTCGTCCGCTTATAAACAAGTTTGGTAAATATATCGGCATCAGCTGGAACCTGATTGAAAAAATCAAAGCCGACTTCCAAAAAACTATCAAAGACGAACTCTTTATCTTTATTTCCGTTTGTATCCCCGTCGTTCCCGTCTCTCTTATCTCTGCTTTTTGCGGCGGTTTCCGCATCAAGCCCCAAAAATTCTATCCTATGATGTTTTTGGCTCTCATCGTCCGCTCTATCATTCTTGGTTATATTGGTTTTAGTATGGGTGAAGCCTTTCTCGGTTTAGCTCACGGCTTGGACAAAATTGAAAGTTTTCTCACTATTGTCGGCGCCTTTCTTATTTTGGGATTTCTCTTTCTCAAACGGGAAAAATGGCTCAAAAAAAACAGCTAATAACCCCAAATACTTCTGTCTTCCCCTTCATATCCCAACGCCCAAAAACCATAACCGGCTAATTTATTTTGCCTTACCAAGTCAATTTTGGCTCTCAAACTCTGATTATTCTCAAAATATATTTGTCTTGTTTCCCCATCCTCTTCAAAAGACAGCCAGGGTGTCATTGACAGCTCATCCCAATTAACCTCTATTTTTTTCTCCTTAATCAAATTTTTCACCCGATTCCAACTCGCCATCTGATACCATCCTCTTTTTATCTGTGATTCAAACTCATCCGTATAAGTTTTCCATTCATAGCCATATAACGGATATGCCAACACCAATTTATCTTTGTTCAGTTGCAAGTTCAAATATCTCTCTACTACTTCGGTAATATTTCTTTCCCCCACTTTCGACCCCAACGGCGCTACCGATCCGGCATAATCCACTCCCGGCCGGTGAAAATCATAAGCCATTACTACCAAATAATCTACCTTACTTACCAACTCTTCTATTTCTGTCGCCGATCCTTTAATTACCGTGTTAGCAAACACATCCACACTTATTTCTCCCACCTCCGCCTGCCTCAATTCCTCCAAAAATGTCAAAAAATTTTTTTCCAAAATTTTTGTCGGATTTCCTTGATACTCAAAATCAACATTAACCCCGTCAAATTCTTCTTCCTCAACCACCCGCCCTACTTCTTCTACTAAATTTTTTCTGTAATTTTCACTGCTCAATAGTTTTGTCAGTTTATCGTCTTTAAATAACTTAATTCCCAAAATATTTTTACCCCCCTGATTTTTTGTTTCCTCTTTTTGCCTCAAATAAGACTCGTTATTAATTTTATTCGACTGAAAATCCCAAATTAATTTACCTGTTTCCTCTGTTTCCACCCCCAAAAATATTAAATGACTTACTTCCCTGCCATAAACTCTCGTCTTCCCCACCATCCAGGTTGGCAAAAATCCAAATGTTACCAACTCTTTCTTTTTATCCTTTCCTTGCCGGTTCAAAGATAATGGGTTCAAAAATTCACCCTCTTTTGTCAACCACATTCCCACCGCCAATCCGACCAGCACCAAAAAAAATAATATCCTTCCTAATTTTTTCATTTATGATTTATTTCTGGCCGCAAACTTAATTGTCCTCAATAAATTACCCAAGTTTCCAAAAACCACTATCACTCCCGCCCCTATCGCTGCCAAAATCCCAACCACTCCAGTTAATCTTCTCCTTTTTCTTTCCATAAATTATTCTATCATTCTTACCCCGTTACTCTGGTGGGTGATGGAGAACTCGAATCTCCGACCCCCGTCTTATCAGGACGGTGCTCTAACCAACTGAGCTAATCACCCAAAAAGTAATCCTATTCTACCAACATCTCAACCAAAATTAAATACCTTCGTTTCCAACCTCTGCCAAAAACTTTACCACTTCCTCTGCCACTTTTAACCCGGTTACTTCTTCAAATCTAGTGTAATTTGGGGTTTTATTTACTTCAAACAACAGTGGTTTGGTTATTTCATCATCTCTAAATACCACATCCACCCCTGCTATTGCCATTCCACACACCTCTGCCGCCCTAACTGCCATCACTTTTATCTCCTCTGGCAAATCACTTTTTTCAAATACATCCTTAAGTCTCGGATTATCCCCGATAGCTCTCATCATTACCCCCAACACCTTTCCTCCCACCACCATCACCCGATAATCCTTGCTGTTGACAACATATTCCTGCAGCATATATTTATTCTCACCCATTTTTTCTATTTCTTTTATCTCCTCCAGCTTTTCTTTCAGATCTTTTTGACCATAAATTTTAAACACCTGCCTTCTTCTATCCCCCCGGCTACCTTTAATAATTAAAGGGAACTCAAATTTAGTTATATCTTCCTTTTTCAAAAATTTTAAACTCCCATAAATAGTTTTTGGCACCGGCAGCCCCGCCTGACTCAAAACCACCATTTGGTGAGCCTTACACACGTCACTCTGCCGTCCTCTTTTTATAATCGGATCAATAATAATTTTATCCTCACCCAACTGATCCAAAATCAAACTTGTTTCCTCCCAATAAGTCTTGTTGTTCCGAAAAAAATAAACATCATAATCCCCGATTTCATGATTTCTCAAAAATACTTTTCCCGTCTCCGTCTCAAAAGCCAATTCTTTAAATGAAATCAAATCCAATTCCACCCCCAATTTATCTGCCACCACCTTAAGCTCCAAAAATTTACTCCCCGCCACATTGCCTCCAAACACTGCAATTTTATTCATCTTTTTCATTTTTTAATCTAATTTTTAATCAAAAATCCCGTCAAATCTCTTCTCCCAATCAAAAACTGGGAACTTAACCCTTCCCGATTAGCTACATTTACCGCTGTCGAAATTTTCTTGCCCTTCAGCCAAAATGTCAGCCATACCACCGGTCTTTCGTGAGCGCTGCCCAAAGCCGAACGGTAATGACGATAATACAAAATTCTCTCCTCAGTCAGCAGCCCCAATTCCTTGGCTAATTTATGATCTATCGAACTTCTCAATGCCCCCGTGTCTACCTTGGCCTTCACCTCAATCATCCGATGTTTCCCTTTCTTTATAATCCTATTTTTATCAAACTCGGGTTTAAATCCTTTAGGAATTTTTACCCTAATATTTTCCACCGGCTCAATCAATCGGTTTTTTTCTTTTTCCTCTACCTTCTCAAAAAATTTCTCCCCAAACAAATATTTAGCCAAAGTTATTGCATGATCGACACTCCTAACCTCAATTTCATCCACCTTTTCCAATCTGGCCCTCAACCCTGCCCGGTTACATAATTGAATTGACAGACCTGGTCTGGCATTTACCTCCAACACTTCCGGCCCCTTCTCCTTATCCAACACTACATCCACCCCCATATAACCTAACTCCGGCAGCGCCACCTGGCACTTTACCGCCGTCTCCAAAATCTCCCGCCAAAATGGAATTTTTATCCCATTAACTTTTCTCTTTTTCTTTTTATTAAAATCATAAATTCTTGACACCGTCATTCCCCCGCCTTCAATCCCAAACGTAGTTATACCCGTGGCTAAATCTACTCCCAACCCCATTGCTCCCTGATGCAAATTAGCCTTACCACCCGATTTCTCTGTTGGGATTCTAAACATGGCCATCACCGGTATCCGGTTGTAAACAATCACCCTGATATCCGGCGTACCTGATTTAGTTAATGCCAAAAACAATGGGTGAATCTTAATCCGCTCTTCCACCAACACCGTATCCGGCATACTGTGTAAACTGTATTTTCCCGCCAATATTTCCTGACAATGTCTCTGCAAATCCGCCGTTGGCAACACTTCCCCATTCATTTTTAACCACTCACCCGCCCATTTTCCCCTCTTCCTGATAATCAAAATTCCCTCTCCCCCATAGCCCGACTCCGGCTTAATTACAAAATTTCCCTCCAGTTTTTCCCACTTAAAATTATTCAAATCATCTTGATTTTTAAATCTGGCAATCAACTCCGGCACCGACACCCCCGCCGTCATTAACTTTTTTTTAGTCCGATATTTACTGTCGGCAATCGCCTTGCCCACCGCCGTGTTTTTGCGCAAATATACCTTATTTCTTTCATTCTTTGTCAAAAATCGGTGATATTTTTTTAGATTAAACATAGGTTTTAATTATCAAACCGCCAACTATTTTTTCTCTCTAATCCCTTTTTTGAATCTAGCAATCTCCGACCACCGAATTCCGCTATAATTTCCCACCGCCAAGTTGGCTATCAGTATTAAAACTAATATTAAATCCGGATATTCTAATACCAAGTTTTGCATCCATACCCAGTTCATTATTGTCGCTCCTGCCACTGCCAACACTATCGTTCCCAACATTAGTTTTTTTGCCTCTTTTTTGCTCTTTAATAACTGTGTTCTGGTAAATTCCTCTGCCAACAAAATCATGAATAAAATCGGAAAAATCGATACTTGGCTTATATCAATCCCGCTAAATGCCGATGACCACACCATAAATATAAATGTCCCAATAGAAATAATTATCAATCCAATTGATCTCGCCGGCCAAAAATGGAGCTTCAGTCGTCTCAAAATTGACTTGCTCAAAAGCGACAGCAGCAACACCACCCCAAACAATACCAACCCTCCCGGTATTCCCGTTGCCAAAAAAGTTACCGCCACCATTGTCGGCATAAAAATCCCATATCCCGACAAACCCACCACGTAGTGCAAAAATGATACTAATGTCGCCACCAACGGCAGTAATAACAACAAGACCAGTGTATTAGTTGATATCCCCTTACCTACCGCCCAACCAATCGCCACTTTTAATGTATTTAAACCATTCCACTTCTCCGATTTATATTCCAACCCCGTGCTTTTTGGTTCTTCCTTTATATTTACCACCGGCGCCAAAGTCGGTGTTATTTCCGTATTCACCCCCGCTGTCTCCGTAGCAACCGTTTCAGTCGGTGCTGGACTTAAATTTAAACTTTTCACCAATACCATTGTCGGAATCGACGTTGGAGTCACCAGTCTCTCCGGCTTTTTTGCTTCAACTTTGACTGCTAATGTCAAACAACTCCAACCTAATACTATATATAGTAGGGCAGTTATTTTTTTCATACTCTAATTTTACTTTAAAAATTAACTGAAATCTGATATCTGATAAACTGAATAACTTATAACAAAGTGCCGTATTATAGCATTGTTTTAACCAAATCTATTTCCATCTTCACCAATTCATTTTTTTTCCTCTTTAAGGTATAATTTTGCCAATGAAACCATCTCTTCTGGCTCAAGTTGATATCGGCAACAATCTCCTTGATAACAGTGGCGCTGCTGTCGGTCCCAAATATACCAGTATCAGTCCCCTTATTAGTTCTCTTCTCAAAAATTCCCTTACTATAGCCGGAATTATTTTCCTCGGGCTTCTTATTTTTGGTGGTATTAGTCTCATCATTAATGCCGGTTCTTCCGATTCCAAAAAAGCTGCCCAAGCCCAACAAACTGTCAGCAGTGCCCTTATCGGCTTTGCTGTTGTTTTTTCCGCTTATTTTATAATTCAAATTATTAGTCTTATTACCGGCGTCAAAATTCTTGATTCTGGTTTATAATAACTTATGCTCCAAATCTTTGGAACTATTACCAATCCTACCGGCTACGACAGTCAAGAAGGTTCCGGTTTATTCACTCTTTTGACAAATATTTTCAGATTAGCTGGAGTTGTTGCCGGTATTTTCTTTATTGTTCAACTTATTTTAGCTGGCTACGGCTACCTTTCCAGCAGTGGTGATTCCAAAAAAACTGAAGCTGCTTGGAATAAAATTACCCAAAGTCTCATTGGTCTGGGCATTGTCGCTGCCGCTTTTATTATTGCCAGCGTCGTCGGCGCCATATTAAATATTGACATTCTCAACCCCACCATCCATGGTCCAAATTAAACCCCTAATCGCTGTCACTTATAAACTAGAAGGTCCCGGACTTGCCCCCGATGCTGTCAATCCCGCCAAACCCCTTGAAAGCCTTATTAGCCAAATAATTGGTATTCTCACCATTGTCGGCGTTATTTATTTTATTTTTCAAATTATTCTTGCTGGTTATTCCTTTATCTCTGCTCAAGGCGACAAAAATAAAATTGAAGCTGCTCGCAGTCGACTTACCAACGGTATTCTTGGTCTGACTATCGTCGTTGTTGCTCTCGGTATTGGCGCTTTTATCGCTACTCTCTTAGGTATCAAAGATCCGCTTAATATTCAAAACCTTGTTCCCAAAGACTAATTTTTATGTCCAATCTCATCAAACCTATTTTTGCTCAAATCAACAACCCTGTTTTACCCAATTCCGGCAGTATTGTTTCCAGTCCCTCAACCTACGTCAATAGTGTTATTCAAAGTGTTATTTCTATTTTCCTTATCGTCGCTGTCCTCTATTTTGTTTGGCATTTTATTATGTATGCCTACCATATGATTTCTTCCCAAGGCAACCCTGACAAATGGAAGGAAGCTCAAAATTCAATTCTTTATGCCTTTATCGGTCTTCTTTTAGTCTTTGCTATATTTGCCATTCTTAAGTTTGTCGGCATTATTTTTGGCATTCCCAGTCTCCAAAGTCTCCAATTAACCTGGCCTTCCCTTTAATTTTTTCAAAAACCTGTTATTATTTAATTAATTATTAATAAAATTATGCTAAATAAACTCAAACAACAAATCCAATACGCAGCTATCGCTGCTCCTATCTATGCCCAAGAGAGTATAGAAATAAAATCTAAAACTAGCGATTTCCAAACACTAGGCAACCTTACTGCTGGTGGTATCATTTCCGGTGCCGTCAGTTTGGTTTTAATTGTAGTTGCTTTAGTTTTCTTTTTCATTCTCGTCTTAGGTGGTCTTAAGTGGGTCACTTCTGGCGGCGATGAGAAAAAGGTCGGTGAAGCTCGAGCTCAAATCACCAACGCCCTCATCGGTTTAGCCATTGTCTTTGCCGCTTGGGCTATTATGAAACTCATTGGCACCGTCTTTGGTATTGACATTCTTAAGCTAAGTATTCCTACTTTCCAGTAAATTTATTTGGCTTTCAAAACCCGCCTTTCTGGCGGGTTTTTTGTTGGTCTATTGTATAATAAATTTATGAACTTAATCACCCAAATTTTTCTGCCCAAACCCGCTTTAGCCCAAACCCAAGTATGGTCTGGTCGTTGTGTCTCTGACGGTGTTGCTACTATTCAAGGGTTTGAGTGTTTGTTTCAAAATATTATCTCGGTAGTTTTCAGCCTGGCTGGCTTAGCTTTCTTCGCTATGTTTATTGTTGGCGGTTTTAAATATCTCACCTCTGGCGGCGACTCCAAAAAAATTGCTGCCGCCTCCACCACTCTTACTTATGCCGTTATCGGCGTTGTCGGCATCATTGTCTCCTGGTTAGTTCTCCTGTTCATTGAACAATTTACCGGTATCAAAGTCACTATATTCAAAATCCCAACAACCTAAATAATGATCAAAAAAATCCTGCTCATTTTAAGTTTTTTTTGCCTATTTTGGCTTAATACTCCTGTTGTTTTAGCTCAACCTGACCCTTCTCCCGCCACTCAACCTCAAACTCAACAAAACGTTTTTGTTGTTATTTGGGAAGCTATCGTTAGATTTTTTAACTACCTTATCTTTGGTATCACCTACATTTCCGAAGATTATCAAGCCTCTACCAAAGACACCCGCCAATTTACCAACGACTATACCCGCGAAGATAAAGATATTGCCTCCCGAGCTATTCCCGAGTCTGTCAAAAAATACCGTAAAGGTGTTTGGTTTTATGAAGTCCTCACCAAAAAAAATAATAAATACCAAGATGAACTTATCAAAAGTGACCAGCTAGAAGTTTGTCCTGACATCAAAATTACTGAGATCATCGCCGTTATGTGTCAACAGGGCCAAAATATTCTTTACGAAAGAGATAAACCAAACCAACCTCTAAGTTGTCAACAAGCCCCCATTCCTTCTTTTACGCCCAAACATCCTGTTTCTTGCTATCTTAATGCCTACAATAATATTCAGGAAGTTCCTCAGGGATTATTTATGAATGAAGAAAATGCCGCTCCCATGACCAGCACCCAATTAAATGACACCATCCGCAATGTTATGCCTATCACTTTCCAGGGTGAAACCGCCCCGCCCACCAACGATACCCCCCAACAGGCCAAAAAACTTGCCGAAGATAGCGACAAACAGGAACGCAACATGCTTCTTGGTATTCTTGCTGACAAAGTTCATGACCAAATTGCCTGCAGCGACAAAGCCGACTTTAACCGGGACAATCTCCGTGACGCTTTTGCTTGTCACATGATGCCCAATAGCTGGAACAATCCAAAATGTACCGCTCTCGGCCAAATCCTTGATCTTGATCAAATCCAATGTGTTGAAAAAGACACTGTCAAAAACGGTCCCGGCCTCAGTCAGCGCGGCACCCACGGTCTGGCTCTCAGTGGTTATAAATATAAAGATATTGTCAACCTTTATCATGGCGACGGAGTTGATGTCCAGCGTCTAGGTAATGATCTTGAAGGACCCATCAAAGTTGTTCTTAGGACAGATTACGGTAAAAACAGTGACACTACTTGTCCAAATCTTGTTGGTAAACAAGCCATTTTCTATGACAAAATTGATCTTTACCGCGGTAGTGGTGGAGTCAATGAGGATGGCAAAACTCCCTGCAATAAATATGTCCGAATTCCGGTTGATGATCCTAACAACCCTCCCAGTCCACCCTATGAACTTAAAGGTATTTGTTACCCGGTAGTTCATATGGATACTCTCTACAACTATCTTCTCGGAGTCGCCGAAGTTAGCCGCAACTGGCATATTGAAGCCCAAAAAGCTCTGGCCCTGACCCATCGTCATACCGCCGTCCAAAACCGCGGTAAAGGTTTCCTTTGGGACGATGCTGCCGACCAGGCCTTTCGTTGCGACCAGGTCTCTCTTAATTTACCCAAAATCGTCGACGGTAAAAAAGTTATCACCAATCAGGGCGCCGCCGTTGAACTCACCCGTGGCGAATTTGTGGTTGATAAATACAGTCGCCGCCGTCTTCACTCCACTGCCCGCACCGCCTTCTGTGGACCCGGTTCATACAATCCCAAATTCGATGGTCTAAAATACGAAAAAATTTCCTACGCCTATCAAGGCGGTAATAATGCCATCAACGGTATTTGTTTTGAAGGTGTCGGTTACACTATGCCAAACATAGATATTGCCCTCTCACCCGACGGTTCTTACCTTCAGGAATATCAATATGATCCAAATTCACCGGTCTTAGGGCAGACCACTGATAATCAAAATAACCAATCCGCTACCTGCCTTCTCGACAATCGTCTTTTTTCTCCATTAAACCAGCTTATTTCTGCCTTCAACTCCCAAAATCCCGACAATCGCCTTACCTTTCTTAGTTGTTACCGCAGCACCGCCCAACAGCAGCAGCTTTGGGATCAATATTTAGCCGAAAACAAGGGCGACAAACTCAAAACCATCTCCCAAATTAATTATCCTGGCACTTCTCCCCATCAAACCGGTCGGGCTATTGATTTTGGTGACAAATCAGGCAAATTAACCTCACAGTCTCCTGCCTATAAATGGCTGGTTTCCAATGCCTCCCGGTTTGGCTTTTATCATCACCAGTTAGAACCGGAACACTGGAACTACAAACCCTAAATTATGCTCAAAAAAATAACTCAAAATAAATATATTCTTATCTTGATAGCTATCGTTATTATTCTTATTGTCATCAAAATTATTTCCTCCACTTCTGTCAACAATACCCCTCTTCCGACTAATACCAAGCCCGGACAGCCGTCTTCCCCCACCCCATCCAGCTCAAACTCTGTTTCTTCACCAGAAAATTATACCTCCGGCCCATCTCCAACCAATTCTACCTCCACTTCACAGTCAAACTCTTCATCCACCAACCGAATTACCGAAATCAACTATCAAATTCCTCTTTATAATCTCCTGCCTTATCAGGGCAAGTATTTCTCCGCCCGCCGTTATATTGGCGCCAACAACCTGGAAATCATTGTCCCCCGTCAAGACCAAACCGACCTGGCCAAACAGGAAGCCCAAGCTTGGTTTGTCCAAAACGGTGTTGACCAACTTGACCGTTTTACTGTTATTTACAAATAATTACCACTTTATTTATTAAGTTTGCTAAAATTAATTATTAACCTATGACCTTCAGACAATTGCTTCATCATCTCAATCTCCGCAACACTCGTTTACTTCCTTCCAAAAAATTTTTTGTTATCACCTTTCTCATAATTTTGTCTGGTTTTTCTATCTTTTTTTCTCTAAAAACTATTACTGCTCAAACTGAGCCTAATACCACCGCTGCCGGAAACTTAATTAAACAAAAACAAGATGCTATTGAAAAAGGCAATAATCAGGAAGCTTGGCTCGACTCCTCTCTTAGTAGCAACATGATGAGTCTCTTAATTTCTCTTGGTGGCAAAATTCCTTTTGATGAAGATGGTAACCTCAATCTCAACACCAGTTATATTCCGGGCGGCGCCATTGGTACCGGTACTAATATGATTAGTAGCTTATACTATCAACCGGTTTCTGGAATTGAGTATTTAGCCCAGGTAAAAGACAACTTTCTGGGCAAACCAGCTTATGCCCAAAATACTGGCTTTCAGGGACTTAGCCCCCTCCTTCCTGCTTGGAAAGCCATTAGAAACATTGTTTATGTTTTTGTATCGTTAGTTTTTATCACCATTGGTATCATGATTATGCTTCGGGTCAAAATCAGCCCTCAAGCTACCGTTACTATCCAAAATAGTATTCCCAAAATTATTACCACTCTAGTCCTGGTTACTTTCTCTTACGCCATTGCTGGTTTTGTTATTGATTTGACCAAATTAATTCTGGCTTTCGGACTTTCATTGTTCTTCCAAATAAAAGGAAAAGGGTATGGTGAAGATTTGTTACCAACCAAATTTACAGAAGGCGGAGGTATTCCTATTATCAGCTGGTTGGGTAATCTTATTAAAATGGGCTATGATACCGTTGCCGGTTGGTTTGTCGGCCCACCCAATACTCATGAAAAACTATCAAACATGAGCTTTTTTAGTATTTATGAACTAACCAACCGAGCTATTCCTGCCGCTTCCGGCATTGCTCTTGGTGAAATGTTTGGTCAAATTATGGTTGGGACGATCTTAGGTGGAGTTGGGTCTGCGGTTCTAGGAGGACTAGGTCGTGATTTATTAGTTGCCGGTGGAACCGTTATTGGTGATGTTGTTGGTGGAATTGGTGGAATAATCATTATTCCCCTGATTATTGCTATATTTATGGTTATATTCATGATCAAACTTTATTTTGGTCTTGTTAAGTGTTACATTACCCTTATTTTTAAAATAATCATCGGGCCGCTTCAAATCGGTCTTGGCGCCTTCCCGTCAGCCAAATCGGGTTTTTCTCAATGGATTACTGAGATTGCTGCCAATGCTGTTGTTTTTCCCATCACCAGTTTATTTGTCGTTGCCCTAAATTATCTAACTGATGTTCTTTCCGGAGGCGGTTTATGGATTCCGTCACAAATCTCTATGAATACTATTTCAGGTAATATGGCTGTAGTTTCTGCTGGTGTTGGTCTAGCTGGTCTGGCCGCTTTATCTAAACTTCCCAAGCTCGTCCCTGAAGCCGTCTTCAAACTCAAACCCGATGCCTTTGGTACAGCTATTGGTGATTCATATAAGCCTCTTTCAAAAGCTGGTAAGGTTGGGTTTGAAATGGGTAGAAATAAGTTTGTTGATTCAGCCACTTCTTCGGCCGGTACATATGACGGACGTGGGGGAATAATAAGACAAGGGCTTTACTACGGAGCTAGAGCCCTAGGAAGATTAAAACATTAATATTCAGTTATTTTCGCTTTTCTCTTTCCAATCCCGCCATTAAATCTCTTCTGTTTTTAACAACTTGTTGAGTTATTTTAGCCAATCTCATCATAGTAAGCATCTCACCCTTGTCTCCACCAAGCCTCTCTAAAACAGCCTGTCTATCTCTAATAGGAACCAATCCAGGCAAATTTACTATCTCCCTGATTCTTCCTTTATAGTTAGATCCGTCGTATTTAATCGATTTAGCATCCAACATAATGTCATCAGCCAAACTCTCAAAGCCCGTTGAAGCCGCTATCACCCAAACCATAAACTCCGGATCGTCCAAGAATGATAAATACTTCCTTCCACTACTAGTGGATTCGGTTTTAGTTTGTCTAATCAATGCAATATCTTTTTGAAAATTCCTAGCCCACTCATGCTCATTTTTAGCCAACTCTAACCTATTTTTGCCATTTAAATAATCAAATGCGGTTTTAGTTCCATCCATCGCATCTCTAAAATCAGTAAAGATATCTAAATCCTCTCCTTCAATATCTTTTGGAAAAGAAATTTTTTTCCCCAACGACAAAGCCTTACTCATTAACATTTTTGATTCAACCATTTTAGGGTTTCCATTATCATCGAGCTCCACCTCTCCATTCTTTTTTTTCTTTTCCTCCATTTTTAAACTACCATTCTCTTCGTAATTCACATACAACATTTCTACCAAACTACAACCCATTCTTTCTGGTAATGGTCTTATTTCTCTATTGCGCAATTTGTCTCTAAAACTGCTTGTTCCCCTAATTTTATCTAACTCTAAATGATATTGAACCCAAGTTGCGATCTCTCCACCCATTGGCTCCTCCTCGCCAGTTACACCATCAAACTCTCTTCTTTCCCCTCCAGTCTTATAAACCCCCCACTTACCCAGAGCCTTTTGTAACGGATGTAACATCGTTCTAATCTTATCACTTACCACCTCCGTTGGTTTAAGTTGTCGATCCACATCCGCCGATTCTATAATATTCCCTAAATATAAAAAGTTCCAAGACATTCCCACAGCCCCCCTACTTTCATTACTAGCTTTAATACCATTACGATACATTGCCATACCATCTTTTATAGATCCGGCCTTCTTATCCAGCATAAGAGCTAAACCTTCCTTATAAGCTTCAAAATGCGTCAGATAATATTCAGTATTATCATCCAATGGCAAACCAAAAACATCATCCTTCCCAGGCTTACGTTTTAATCTTAAAAACTGCTCTCCTGTTTCTTCAATTTTTTCAAATAAATCATTAAACATCATTCTCATAGCCTCCTGAGTTCCAGGCGCCTCACACAATAATCTTAACTCTCCCTTTGTCATATCCAATCCACGATTAAACATCAATTTTTCAGCATCCATATTCCTTAAAGCCTGTTTATAAGCCGTGCCATTTACCAGTCTAACTCTAAGAAGCCATAACCTCTGCTCGTTATCCGACATTTCTTTCAGCCAGGGTGGATACGGTGGACTAAAATGAAATTGCTCCTTATTTCTCTGAGTCATTTCAAGATTTACAACATCCTCTTTACTCATCATAAATAATGGCATTCCTTTTTCCTGACCATCTTCACCATTCTTATCCTCAGTAGAAACACCTTCTCCAGCCCCTCTAAAAGACCTGGTTGCTGATAAATTTTCATCATATCTACTACCACTCCTACGAGCAGCCTCTTTCTTAATTTTTCTCTTTTTTACTTCCACCTTCTCCGCCACACTTGCCTTTCCGTCTGCCTCCACCACATATTGACCAACACCCCTCAATTCTTCCGGCAATAAACCATCAATATCTTCAGCTGATATCTGCGAAGTTATAGTTACCGCCCCCTCTCCAAAATTAGCAAACGAATTATTCATCGCCACAAATATTCCCTTCCCCAATATCCCCAAATTTTGTTTAGCAATCTCTTTTTGTTTATCAGTTGCGCTTGGGTTTTTCATGGTATTTTTTATCCCCTCCACATCCTTATAACCCGCGCCAAATACCTCCAACACTTCCTTACTCACCAGCTGCGACCTTTCCCCTTCTATTTCCCCGCCAAACACCCCACTATTATTTACCAATATATCGGCAATTTTATCCACTCTTTGTTTATTTTCTTTTTCTCGGGCTTCTAGGCCAGCCTGTTTTATAAATTCAATTGCTGACGGTCTCTCTGTCATACCTCAAATTATATCAATTTCCTTATTTTTTTACTAATTTTCTCCTTCTGCTAAAATTAATCATCTATGGCCTCCTCATCCAGCACCAATTCTATCACCCACCACCTCCGTTCTTACCGTTCCGCTCTCAAATCCAATCTGGAAATTACCATTCATTCTCTTCAACCCTCCCATGTTCGTCTTAAATCCCTTCTCCACCCCCTGGCTCAAAATTCTACCGAAGTTGACTTTTCCGCCCTGATTTATTGTTTCAACCGTTTTCCCCAAAATACCTCCAAAATTTCCAAAATTATCCTTGGTCAAAGCCCGGAAATTTATGCTGACGCTGGTTACCCCGACATTACCTCCTGGCCTACCGTCACCGCCAAAAGCCGCCGCCGCATCGCTTACTTTCAGCCCAAAACCAGGGTTTTAGCTTATCTTATTTCTTCTGTCTCTGATATTGATGATCTGGTCAATATCCTTATCACCCTTCAGATTGAATGGAACAAATTTAACCGTCTCCTGCATAAGCATTACGCTTCCTTTCCTTTGTTTATCAAAGAAATTCACACTCCCGACTTTCTCAAAAAATTCAAAGTCTCCCTTGACACCTGGGAAAATTTTCTTGCCTCCCTTGGCCCCGACTGGAAGCCAAAACTCCAACATATTTACCACGCCCCGCTTGATCTCAAAATCCAGCTTTTGTCCGCCTCTTGGCTTAATTACACCAAAACCACTCAACGCTGGTGGAAAAATATTGCCGCTACCGTTTCTCCCTCATTTCACATTTCCCGTCAGGAAATTTATTTTGTCTCCAGCAACACTCATAGTCTGGTTAATGCCATTACCGGCTTCCCCACTACTCACCAAACCCAAATAGTCGATTTTATTCATCGTCACCATCCCCGTCTCTATCAGCAATGGCAAAACATCCAGCAGCAAACCACCCGCCTCAACCCCACCGATTTTCTCTACTACGCTTCCCGCTATCTCCTTCATCAAACCAAATATCAAACTGCCTATCGGACAGCTCAGCGCCAGCTTGGTATTATTACCATTCCCAACCGGGAGTATCTTGATATCACCGTCCAGGTTTTTCCTGTAAAAAACCTTGTTTCCTCTCCTCATCTTGACCCTAGGCTTAAAATCACCAAACCCGCCCGTCTCCAAAAATCTCCAGCTCTCATCTTTAATATTGATTACCCTCTTGGTTTTGCCGCCTATCACATCCTCACTGAAGTTATGCAAAATGTCCGCCACGTCAAAGGTATTTATATTCTTGGCAAAGCTGCCACTCTTAACAGCGAAATTGGCGATATCCAAATTCCCCGCCTGGTTTTTGATGAACACACTCAAAATTCCTACCTTTTTAAAAATTGCTTCAATAGCTTTTTCCCCTTTGTCAATCATCAAGGGTCAATTTTAACCAATCAACGGGCTGTCTCTGTCCTCGGCACCTTCCTCCAAAACCGGGCCTTGGTCAACTTTTATCTCAAAAATAATATTACCGTTATCGAAATGGAATCCGGCCCTTACCTTTCCGCCATCACCGAAGGCACCTATGATCAGCAAGCTTCCAAAAATACCATCATTGACCTCAATTCCGCTCCTTACGATATTGGCATTATCAACTACACTTCCGATACTCCTTTTTCTTCAGTCCAAAATTTAGGCGACTCTAATCTTGGCATCAGCGGTATCGAACCGGTCACTCTCGGTTCTCTTGCTATTCTCCAACGGATTATCAATCTGGAACAAGCTAAATAATTTTTTTTTGAGGGGGTACCTTCGCTAACAAACTATTTGTACAAAACAAACTTGTTTACCTCATTTACCGATAGTTTTACCCTATCTCCTGACTTAATTTCATTTTTCAGAATCGCCGCCCCAATTAAATCGCCCAACACCAATTCTGCCACTCTTCTCATTGGTCTGGCCCCAAATTCAACATCAAAACCATCCTCCACCATCTTCTTTACCACCTCATCGTCATAATCAAGATTAATGTTTTTTTCCATCAAATTTTTCTTTAATTCTTCCAACATTAGCTTGGCAATCA
>Ga0208040_1002215_pt1 | contig 17469 bp, 17 predicted proteins | sample AD_UKC083_MetaG_FD_184431 | JGI IMG/M metagenome (GOLD analysis project Ga0208040, IMG submission 184431) | Active sludge microbial communities of municipal wastewater-treating anaerobic digesters from USA - AD_UKC083_MetaG (SPAdes) (version 2) | ecosystem: Engineered > Bioreactor > Anaerobic >...
TGTTGGGCTCAATTTTATCTGCTATAAATATTATTTTTTCCAAAAGAGTCATATTTACTCTTCCGGTTGTGTGATACATTATTGCATTCAATATATCATCATCTTTAACATCAAACTTTGTCTTTGCCAGCTCTGCGCTTTCTTTTGAATGCTTTAAATTGTCTTTGCATCTTCCCTTCCAGCAGTCATGCAATAAGCCTGCAATTTTTGCCTTACTTTTGTCACAGCCATGGACTGATGCAAGTTTTTCGGCTTCCTCCATTGTTCCGATGCTGTGGAGGTACAATTTTTTACCTAATTCAATTTCCAATTCCTTTTTTATTTCTTCAATTTGCATTTCATTTTTCCTTATACAACTTATTCTTTATTATATATTGTTCGACACTTTCAGGCAATAAGTATTTTACAGATATTCCCATGGAGACTCTTTTCCTGATTTCCGTTGAAGATATTTGAAGCATGGGAATCTTTAATAATTCTATATTCCCGCCGAAGGTTTTTTTTATTTCATCAATCTTTTCATTAACTTCCTTAATACTTATTCCCGGTCTTGAAGCTGCAATAAATCTGCAAAGCTTCAGTACCTCTTCAGGTTTATACCAGTTTGGAAGGTCTATCACCGCATCAGTTCCCGTTATGAAATAAAACTCCGTATCTTCATACATCTTGTGAAATTCCCTTAAAGTATTCAAGGTATAGCTTTTGCCCCTGCATTTTATTTCAAGGTCTGAGACACTGAATTTGTCATTGGACAATACTGCCATATTAACCATAAACAATCTGTGAAATGGATCAGCCTTAAGGCTTGATTTATGTGGCGGGTCACCGGCAGGGACAAAAATTATTTCATCCAGTTCATATATATTTAATGCTTCATTTGCTACAACCAAGTGGCCTATGTGAATAGGGTCAAAAGAGCCGCCCATTATTCCCACTTTTCTTTTCATTGTTCTCTCCTTCTTCTTAAAAAAGTTAAACCGGCTGCAAGTAAAATTATGACTAATGTAAATAAATTTTCCAGAGGTCTTATGTTGTTAAAAAGCAGGCTGCTCATTGATAAGCCTAAAATTCCTGAAAACATACAGGGAAAATATTTTTTGAGCCTGCTCTCTTTTACATTCCTTACTCTCTTAAGCATACTGTCTTTACCCTGAAAATAACCATTCATAAAACCGTTGTAGGATATGAAAAGTATGTAGGCTGCAAGATAAATTACCGGTATAAATGCCAAATTATAGCTCTTGTCCAGGCAAAGCATCACAGCCATAGACACAAACAGGGGGGTTAAAACCACCTGGGTGAAGGAATCACCCAATCCCGCCGATATACCCATCATTCCCTTTTTTATGTAGGAAATATTCTCAAAGCTTTCCCTGCTTATTTTTCTTTCTTCTTCCAGGGATATTATATATCCCAGTATCGGAGTGCCCATATTAGGCTCAGTATTGAAAAATTCTGTATGATTGTGGACAGCCTCTGCTATCTCATGTTTATCTTTATACAATTTTTTAATAATATTTTTCATGCTGTGGGCAAAAGCCAAACCCATAAGTCTTTCATAGCTGTAGCATGAATGGGAATAATTCATCCATATAAACCATGAATAAACCAAGTCTCCCTTTTTAATACTGCCCTTAAGTTTATTTCTTACAATATTTATTTTCTTATTTGACGTAAACAACAAAATAAGTGCTATGAGTATAAGCATTATATATGCTCTTATTTCAGTAATTGCAGCTGCCAAAAAAACAACAGCGAAAATAATAAAATTGTATTTATTCTTTATTTTGTATAAAATATTAAAAGAAGAAAATATGACCAGTATGAGTCCTATATAATAAAGTGCACTTATATTTTTAAAATTTATTAATCTGTTGAATGAAAACATCAGCAACAAGCCGGCTGTTATAACTGCAGAACTCATAAACAAAAGTAGAAGCTGAGGAAAAAGACCGTCATAAAGACTTATATCGGGAGCTTTGTTCTCTTTATACTTCTTTTCATACATATGTACAAAAGTATTGTTTATTCTCAATCTGTATTTCCATATCAATATCCCTAAAAATCCAAAGGGAAATGCAAGAGCTGCAGCCTCAAGAGGATGAAGGCCAAATGCTATGGAGGCAACAGCCGCCATAAGGGCAGTCAGGCATTGGTCCCCTTTAAATGAGCCCCCGGTGGAAACAAAGTCAATATAAATAATATTGACAACCGCACCTGCCATCATGCCAGTTTGTACATCATTAAGAATAAGGCCCGCAGCCAGCCCGGCCAATATGGGTCTGTAAATCGTGTAATAACCGATGCCTATGGAAAGTGCGGTACTGCTTGCCCAAAAATAGAAAATGCTAAATAATACATAATCAGAAAAAGTCATATATCTTACCTTATAACAAGAGCCTTATCCCTTGGAAGGATTCTTACCTCGACATTAACATTTTCCTTTGCCATATCCTTTAAAATATTTAACTCATGGTCGCTTAAATGAATGGAGTTGTAGTATCTTTTTCTTCCTTTAGCTGCTCCAATACCGCCTATGTTAATGTTTTTTATTTTTACCCTTTTTAACAGTTCCTTTAATCCTTCAATGGTCCTGAGAAGTACCAGCACGTTATTTTCACTGTCAACCTTTAAAAAGTCAGCGGTTTCACTTATAGTTTTTATATACACATTAACACCCTCAGGGCTTGAACTCATAATAAGCTCTCTCATAAACTCATCATTTGCATATTCATCATCTGCAATTACAACATCTGTTGCTTTAAGATAAGGAATCCAGGATACAACAACCTGTCCGTGAAGGAGCCTGTCGTCAATTCTTACGAATAATTTTTTCATTTTCTACCTCAGTCTGACAAGAAATTTTCATTCACAAACACTATGCTCTTCTTTCCGTTTTTGATTATTTTTTCTGCGATTTCCTTTAAGCTGTAGGTGTCCCTGGCAATGGCTATATCTATGAACAGGGGAAAATTAATGCCTGTGATATGGTAGAAATTTCTGTTTTTCATTGCCCTGCTCACTGCATTGAAGGGGCTTCCTCCATACATATCCGTGAATACAATAAGTTCATTGTCAGACATACTTTTTATTCCTTCTTCAACCTTTTTTAACAATGTTTCAAAGCTGTCGCCATGATGAAATGATATACTTCTTGCATTTTCAACTTTTCCGATAATCAGCTCAGAGCTTTTCAATAATTCTTTGCCAAGGTCTCCATGTGTCACAAGTAATATATTTATCATAATTTCATCTCCTCGTTATATAATAACATAATTGAACGTAATTTTCATCAATATAATATTTCTTGCTTCTCCCACCCATTTTTTGTTAAGTATACAAGGTGTTCAAACCCTATATCATTAGTTAATTTATACATATCAGTAAATTTGCATGCAAGGCCATCTGCTGTATGGGCATCTGAATTTACCATTATGGGAATATTTTTTCCCTTTATCATTTTTAATATTAAGGTTGAAGGATATTGTTCATTACTGTAATTTCTCGCAATTCCTCCGGTGTTTATTTCTATTACAGAAGAAGTATTTTTTATTACATTCAGACATTTCTTGACAGCTTCCACATACCATTTATCTCTTTCATCAAATAATATATTGTCCTTGTTATTTTTATTAAATAAATCCAAGTGCCCGATTATTGGAGGTTGATACTTTTCTGCCATTTCTGAAACTGTTTCATAATATTTTTCAACAGCTTTTCTTATATTTCCTTCAAAGCTTTCATCTATACCGGTTAATAATTCTTCAATGGTATAATCAACAGTCCACATATAGCCGTTTTTTAAAGTTCCCAAATAATGCACTGAGCCGATATAGTAATCAAGTCTTTTCATAAGAGACAAACACAGGTCTGTAAACCCTGCACCAGGTATGTAATCTAACTCCATACCAAGGAAAATTTCAATTTTATCCTTGTATTTTTCTTTCAGCCTATTGACTTCTTCTATATATTCTTCAACTTTGTCTTGTTTAATATTCCAGTCAGTTTCCTTATTAACAGGCCCGTGTGATGAAATGCCCAACGAATCAAAGTTATTGTTAATTGCCGATAGAACCATCTCTTCGGGGCTGCAGCTGCCGTCACAATAAAGACTGTGAGTATGTAAATTAGTTAAATGCATTTGTTTCCTCCCGTTGTACCCGCCATCTATAGCAGTAAAGTATATCTATCTCGTTACATTTTATATGAATTTATTAAAATAGTAAAGAATTCTTTATTTTTTATTGCGTCTCCATCGACGGTAACAACTCCACCACTTTGCAAAGTATAAAATGTTTATAATTTTCTTGACTAAATAACAAGTAAGAATATAATGAAATCAAGGTAATAATAACCAATAATACTAATAAATATGAAGGGTGTGAGATCATGAAACAAGCTAAACACTTTACCGCTGTAATACTATTAATTTCAATGTTTCTTACAATGTACACGCCTCTCCAAGCTTTTGGAGAAAACGTTGAGCCGCTCCAATTTGACGGCAGCCAGAGCACCTGGGCTGAACCTGAAATCAAAGAAGCCTATGATATGTCTCTCACATATCCTGCAGTGACAAACAATTTTAACAAGTACATAACTCGTGAAGAATTCTGTACGCTGGTAATCAAACTTTATGAAAAACTCACCGGACAGATTCCTAAATATACCGATAATCCTTTTAAGGATACAACTAACACAGAAATCCTTAAGGCTCATTCTTTAGGTATTGTTAAGGGTATATCTGCCGATACTTTTGCACCTTTAAATAATATTACACGACAAGAAATGTGTGTAATGATTTTAAGAGCATTGAATGTTTCGGTGCAAGGACTTAACACTTCACCAGGAGAATTTCCTTTCAAGGATGCAGATAAAATTGCGCCTTGGGCTATTGATGCCATGAAATTTGCTTATAAAAACGGAATAATGAAGGGACTATCCGCTGAAACAATAGATCCTCTTTCCAACACACCCAGAGAGCAGGCAATAATACTGCTTCTCAGAACCTATAAGAAATTCAGCATAACAACTGTTCAGTCAATTGAAGAAGCAGGAGCGGTAAGATTCAACAAGCCGCCGTCAGTCTCTAAAAACATCAGGGAAAAATTTGAATTCACAATGAATTCAAACAATATATTCTTTCCTAAGTTTGACAAGAAATTAGAGCTTTTTGTTTCCAATAAGGCAGGTAAGCCTTCAACGCTACCTATTATTTCTTCATTGGACAACAGTCCTGTTTTATTTGCTTCACTTAACAACCATGTTATTACTTATTCATCTTTAATTAATCCCATTAGACCAATTAACCCAATTGACCCTATTGAGACGATTTCTCCGATTATAAAGGACCCGATTATTATAAAACCAAATTTACCTGACTTAGTAATAATGCATCCTGCTGTTAAAGAAAGAACAAATACTCCAATGTATATAAATTCTGACTTTGGGGCTTTTATCGATAAAACCGAAAACTCAGTCAGATGGTTCACCTATAAACTAAACAATATAAGAGGATTCAATACTGTTTCAAAGATTGTATGGCAGGTATCTGAAACACAGTTTGTTGGAACAAAGGATGTGTTCAGAACTGAAAAAGGAATAGTCTTGTCCGGAGATATAATGCCTTCATCCAAGGAATTCTCCATAGACTTCAGCAAAGTTAAATCCTTGGCGCAAATCAAAAAACCTATTCCTCAGGAACAAAAAACCTACTATGTGAGGGCTGTTCCCGTTGATGCACTTGGAAATCCCATCGGAGATCCTGGGCAGGGGATTGCAGTATTGTATGGTATTCCGGTTATGTCCACAAGGGAATCTACAGATGCTTCGTTCGAAATATGGTCTACTAAATCACATATGGGGAACAACACAACAGGAGAATTTAAAGATGTGCCGGTACATGACCCCTTTAGCAACGGCATAATAGAATTCAATCCCAATGAAGCCAATCCGAGAATTTTCCATTTTCATGGTTTGGATGAAAATACCGTGAAAATTTATGTCCAGGTTTACAGCGATAAATTTGACAAGAACCAAAGTTACTTAGATTATGATAATCTTGTATATGAAAGAGAATATTACATAGATGATATGGTTCCTGTTTATCCTCATTTAAATTTTAATCCATCAGCTACTGTCGACTTTAAAGAATTTGGGAAGACCGATATGAAGGCTGATGAGTATATCAGATATTATTTAAGAGCTGTGGCTATTACTGAAGATATAGAGCCGGGCAAGCTGAAAGCTGTCTATTCAGATATAATTACAGTGGATTATGGTTTTGGAAGCCCTGTAAAATTCATATCTCTTCCAGTACCTCAGTCTAAGTATGACAAGGTACAGATGATAAATTATTCATTACCAAGCGTTGAAATTAAAGAATATACCGCTATCGACTGGGCTGACCCTGATTATTTATCAAGATACTATGTATTCAGAGAACCAAAACCAACCGAGATTATATATACCTGGATGAATGCTGACGGCAAAATTTTAAAACCTTATAAATACTATGTCATAACTAAAGAATTAGGAAACTTCAGCAGTTCCGGCGGCTTTGACTTTGATTTAAATACTTCTTATGAAATGATGCCTCAAGAATTCAAAACCAAATACGAAAAACTTATCAAGGAAGTGCTGCCTATAGGAAGTAAAATATATATACCTGTTCCGAAAGAAGTAGATAAGCCATGGTATCAGGAAATATACGAAGGAGTTGTTAATTTCTTTAAAGATTTGGTATCTACTATTATTAAGATTTATGCCAAGATTACTGAAACGTATCAAGCACTTAAAACAAAGCTGATTATGGCAGTTGCAAATCTATGCCCAATTGAGAGTTTAAGGGATGAATTTGCAAAAGCGCTGACAGCCCTGGTTGATTATGGACTTTCATCTATTGGAATCCCTCCTAAATTCCCGAATTTTGAACAGCTGGCAGAAGGAAATATAGCATATTTAGCTCAAGTTGCACTTACTGAGGCAGGTGTTCCTGCAAGCGATATAACTGAGGAAATGACCAAAGAAGCAGCTAAAGGAGTAGTAGGTTATTTCAAGGAAGCAGATAAAGAATCATATGATGAAAACCCTGTAAAGTCTCCATTTTTAAAACTTGATCCACAATCTTTGTACCAGCCGGCATGCCTGGAGGTAGAGCTTGAAAATAATACTGACTACCCAACTGTACCCGGAACTTTGGATTTGAATGTTCAATTCAAGTTAAAAGAACAAGGATTGTTTGCAACATCATATGATCCTGTAGGGCTGAATCTTGTTGCAGATAATAATCAATATGGCTATGGTTCCTCCATGGCAGTTTTGAATGCAACAGATTATTGGAATCACTTTGTATATGGATTAAACGGTTATACAGTTAATTACAAGTATGGTGAAGAAGCAGTATATGAAGTTTTTGAACCGAAAGTAGATGTGAAGATTCCGGTAATTCCTGCCCATAATTCAGTTACATTAAAAATTTTCTTAGACCCTGCTGGAGTTGCAATAAACAACAGGTATCCTGATGGTGAAAATTACCGTTTCGAAGATTTTTACAACATGTATCAAAATAACGGGGGAGCAGATTACACATGGTTCGAAGTAACAACATGCTTCCCTGAAGCAAGAAAATATTACAGTGATGAATATGCAAAAAAAGGAACAATTATGGTTCTTGACCCTAAGACTGATTACAGATACCATATGGATACTTCCTATTCTGCAAACCTTGGAAGAAAAATTCAGATGCCTGTAAATATTGACTGGTAAAGAATTAATCATTACCGGATAGGGAATCATTGTGAGCATAATAATTAAAGTGAACAACAAACTCCTCACCAATGAATAATATCAGCGGTGGGGAGTTTTCTTGAGCACAATTCTATACAAACAATCCTTGACATTTATTCCCATATATCTGCTGATTTGAAGTCAAGAGCAGTTTCCAAATTATATGATATATTCACTAATGTGAAATTATCTCAAGCTAAGAAATAAAGTATAAGAAACAGAAGCAAAATATATCAATCCTATCATCATAAAATAATTAAAAGATTCTTTATTTTTAATTCACTAATATTTTTTTCAAACGTATATTAATATAAGGAAAATCTATTAAATGGAGGTTAGTATGAATAATTATAGAAATAATATGCCGCACTACGATTCATTGCCGCATCATTATAATCCAATGGGCATTGACGAGCACAAAAATTTCAATAATAACAGAATGTTGCTAGCAAGCGCAATGCCCGGAATGCCCGGAATGCCTGAAGATATGTTACGAATACCATTTATTCCGGATACGGAAATACCCTTGGAAATTGACGGAGACATGCCAGCACTGCCTGGGATGCCGCAACAGGGGATTCCGGGTTTAATACCACCGTGGATGCCACAGATGCCCAGAATGCCGGGGATGCCTCAGATGCCCGTAATGCAGCAACCCCAAATGCCACAGATGCCGGGGATGCCCGGAATGCCACAGATGCCCGGAATGCCCGGGATGCCTCAGATGCCCGGAATGCAGCAACCTCAAATGCCCATGATGCCGGGGATGCCAGGAATTCCAAGGATGCCTCAAGCTCCGGGGATGCCCCAAGCGCCGGGGATGCAGCAACCCCGAATGCCCATGATGCCGCAAATGCCGCAGACACCTCAGATGCCGCAAATGCCGGGTATGCCGCCGGAGGATGGCAATATGTACCCCATGATGCCCGGAATGCCCCCTATTACCTGTGAGCAATTAAGAGAAATGATGACACGCATGAACTGCCCTATGAACGGCGAAGAAGGCGGTGCGACGCCGCCTGCGGATGAGGATATGTAACAAATAGCCAATGTAATATTTAATAGCAGAAATGCTGTTAAATATTACATTGAAAAAGTTTTTAAAGTGTACATACAGTTTTTTAAATATCTTGCATATAATGTATAACTTTGGGGGTGTTTTTTTGATTGAAGAACTATTGCAAATTCTGTTACCGCTATCAATATTTATTTTTGGTTACATAACAAACGGAAGCTCTTTCCCGCAGCCTTTAAACAAGGACGAAGAAGCAATACTAATAGAGAAATCAAATAAAGGTGATATAGAAGCAAGAAATATTCTTATAGAAAGAAATCTTCGCCTTGTGGCACATGTTATAAAAAAGTATAAGACTGTAGGAATTGACCAGGAAGACTTAATATCCATAGGAACAATCGGTCTGATTAAAGCTGTTTCAACTTTTGATGATAAAAAAGGAATAAGACTTGCCACCTATGCTGCCAAATGCATTGACAACGAGGTGCTTATGACCATAAGAAGCGAAAAAAAACTGAAGAAGGAAGTGTCTCTTCAAGGGCCTTTGGGAACAGACAAGGAAGGCAATAATATTTATCTCATTGATATTATCAAATACGAAGGTGAAGAAATAGTAGGGAGATTGGATAAAGAAGAAAAAATAAAAGCTTTAGATGTAATATTAGATAGGACACTTCAAAAAAGAGAAAGATTCATTATTGAAATGCGCTACGGAATAAGAAACAAAGAGCATAAAACTCAGAGAGAAATCGCCAAACTTCTCGGTATATCAAGATCTTACGTGTCAAGGATTGAAAAAAAAGCCCTTAAAAAACTCCATGACGCCTTGGTCTCGAACTTAGGAAACTAGCCTGGCAAGGTTGTCAAGGGAACGGTAATGCTGTCAAATGACAGTAGTACCGTTCCCTAGTAATTAAACTTTTTTTCTTAAAATATAGTATGGTTCCACACTTTCTTCCATATAAAGTTTTACTGTCTGCTGAGGATGGGGTGCAGAATCTATTTTGTTATTGTCTTCATCTGTTAAATTTCTTGCTGTCAGTTCAAAATGTTTTCCTTTGGGACCTAAGCATTCCAAAAGGTCGCCCTCTGAAAATTTATTTCTCTGCTCAACAGTAGCAGTCTTTGATGTCTGGTCATAGGATCTTATTATTCCTACCACATCATAGGTTCTGATATAGCTTGAGTTTGTATATGATTGACCATCCTTGTATGGATTGCCGAAGAAAAATCCATAGGAGAAATCCCTGTGTGATGTTTTCTCAACCTCTTCCTTCCAGTAGGAGGTATTCCTTTCACTTTCAGGATATTCAAGCTCATCCAGTGCATTTCTATAGGAGCGGACTGTTACAGCCGTATAGTATTCACTTTTATTTCTTCCTTCAATTTTTAAAGCTTTGATGCCTAAGTCCTTGAACTTCTGCAAATGCTCTATCATGCACATATCCTTTGAATTCATTATAAATGTTCCTTCATCAGTTTCTTCTATGGGGTAATACTCACCGGGCCTTTTTTCTTCGACCAGGTTGTATTTCCACCTGCAGGACTGGGCACAGTCTCCCTTGTTTGAAAATCTTCCTGTCATAAAGCTTGACAGCAGACACCTGCCTGAATATGATATGCACATGGCTCCATGGACAAATGTTTCAAATTCCAGGTCATCGGGTGTGTTATTTATTATTGTTTCTATTTCATCAAAGGTAAGCTCTCTTGCAAGCACAATTCTGTTGACTCCCTGTTTGTACCAGAAATTTGCTGTGTGGTAATTTGTGGTATTAGCCTGGGTACTTAAGTGAATCCTCATATCCGGAATTGTTTCTTTTACAATTTCAACAACCCCGGGGTCTGCTACAATCAATGCATCCGTGCCGATTTTGTGCAAATATTTCAAATATCCTTCAATACCCTTCAAGTCATCGTTGTGGGGCACTATATTAACTGTTATATTTGCTTTTCTTCCATATTTGTGGCAATACTCCACTCCCAGCTCCAAGTCCTTTTTAGTGAAGTTTTTGCCTCCTGCCCTCATTCCCATTGATTTTCCCGCAAAATAAGCTTCATCAGCTCCATATTGCACAGCCATTATCAATTTGTCCAGATTTCCTGCGGGTGCCAATAATTTTGGTAACATATTCACTCCTTAATCCTTTATATATGTAACCGCCAATCCGTCCCCAAGAGGAAGAATTGAAGTTACAAATCTATTATCATGAGATATATATTCTAAATAGTTTCTCAAATTTCTTACCAGTGTTTTCTTTCTTCTTACAACTAATTCATCCGATGCAATCATTCCCTGGTACAATACATTGTCCGAAAGAATAATTCCTCCAGGCTTCATCATTTTTAAGCATTTATCAAAGAATACCCTGTAATAGCTTTTAGCCGCGTCGATAAAGGCCATATCAAAAGTTCCTTCTGTTTCATTCAAAATATCCACTGCATCGCCCAAATGAACATCAATATTGTTTTCCAGTCCGAAATCAGCAATGTTTTTTATTGCTTCCTTATAAAATTTTTCGCTTCTTTCAAAGGTTACAACCCTGCCTTCGCCCTTCATTACCTTAGACATGAATATTGCAGAATAACCAACGTTTGTGCCTATTTCAACTATACTTTTTGCATTCAGCTGATTTATAACAAGTTTAATATATTGTCCTACCTCTTTATGGATAATGGGCAAATTTCTTTCTTCGCAGTATTCTCTGAATTCATTTAATTTTTCATTATCTACAGGTATCAGACTGTTAATATACTTATCTATATATTCACGGTTTATATTGTCCATAGTTAGTTAAGATACTCCTCAGCTGCGTCTATGTGCTCATCATAGGTGTTTGAGAAATAGTGGGACCCGTCTCCCTTCGCCACAAAGAACAAATAATCCACATCTGCAGGCTCAAGTACAGATATTATTGATACCCTGCCCGGCGAATTTATGGGTGCAGGAGGCAGTCCTTCCACTATATAAGTGTTGTAAGGGGAATCAATTTCAATATCCTCATATGTAAGTCTTTCCTTCCACTCCCCGTTTGCATAGTTTACGGTAGCACAGGATTGAAGCTTCATATTTATGTCAAGGCGGTTTAGAAATACTTTTGCAACTTCATCTCTTTCCTCGTCCAAAAGGGCTTCCTTTTCAACTATGCTTGCCAAATTTATAACCTCTTCAAAGGAAAGACCAGTATTTCCCATCCTTGGCTTGATTTCATCCAAATAGAATTCATCAAATTGTTTTAAAAGAACTCTTATTATATCCTCTTCCGATGAATCAATATAAATATTGTAGGTATCAGGCATTAAATATCCCTGCAGATTCGAAACAGATGTATCATTTAAAAATTCATAATCTTCCCTGAAAGTTTCAGGAGCTTCCATAAGTTCAATGAATTTGTCATAACTTAGCCCAGTCTGCTCGGACAAGACCTGAGCCATGTCTTCGTTAGTCAGTCCTTCGATTATTGTAATATTATAAGTATTTCCTGAAGATCCTCCCTTAATAAGGGAATCCAAAAGTTCATCAGCATTCATATTTCTTGAAAGTACGTAGCTTCCTGCTTTTAATTTTGAATCTGAACCTGTTCTTTCAGCATAATACTTAAATGTGCGAATATTTGAGATTAAATTGTTTTCAAACAAAATTTCAGCAATGTCATTGGTTGTGCTGCCTGATGGAATTTCAACGGTTATTGCTGTCTTATCGTTTATATCAACAGCTGTCAAACTTTCTACAATATAATTATTTAAATAAAGATATGCTGCTGCTATTATAACCAAAACACATAGTAGTGCTATTATCTTTTTCATAATACCTCCACTGATTAATTTTATCCATTAAATTATACAACCTTTGATCATTAATTACAATAATTTAAAATTTAATAGTATAATAATTGTTTGGCTGGTTAATATAATATTGCTTATTACTTTTGGATAAGAGAGGGTTGATTGTATTGGACAGATTCAACAAAAGTAGCACTCCCGATTTAACCAGAGTTGTTAATTCAGACGTGATTAAACTAAGAAGGGATGGGCAATACAAGTTGACCAGTGATATAAACGGTAAACTAACTCCAAATCTAAATGTGATTTCATGGAAATCAAATCAAAGAATGGAAGATAAAAGTATTGTTAATAACAAACCATCTCAGTTCGGGCCTATTCTAGGCGTTAACTTTCACAACATCAAAAGATAATAAGCGTTAATAACCGGTGACCTAAAAGCTCACCGGTTGTTTTTACGCGACCAAAGGAAACAAATATTATAGCGAATTAGGCTGCGTTTTTCACCATTCTCCACTCCCTCTCATATAATAAACTAAATACAAATGGGAGGTAACCTCAATTAATTATGATAAGTAATGATAATATAGAAACCGAACGTACAAGGATATGCTTGACAATCGGAAGAATTGCTCCTGACTTTACAGCTATGACTACAGAGGGACCAATAACTTTGTCCCAGTATAGAGGAAAATGGGTTTTGTTTTTTAGTCATCCGGGAGATTTCACCCCTGTTTGCACATCTGAATTTATCGCATTTGCACAGCTTCAACCTGAATTTGAAAAAAGAAATGTTCAGCTTTTAGGCATTAGCATTGACTCAAATCCTGCACACATCGGCTGGCTTTATGATATCTTTCAAATGAACGGCATAGTAATGCCCTTTCCTCTTGTTGCTGACAGAAACGCACAAATATCAGCGCTTTACGGCATGGTTAATCCTGACAGAATTTATGAGCAAAGTGTCAGAGATGTTTTCATAATAGACCCTAATCAGAGAATAAGAGCAATTTTAACTTATCCCGGTACAAACGGCAGAAACATGTATGAATTATTAAGATTGATTGATGCACTACAGGTATCAGCTACATATGGTGTGAGTACTCCTGCAAACTGGATGCCGGGTGATCCGGTTATTGTTCCGGTTGCAAATACACTTGACGAGGCAATTGCAAGAGGCACGGACTCTGAAAGCTTAGATCTTAACTGTCTTGCGTGGTGGTATTGTTTTACGGATGCATCAGAGCTGACTCCCGTAAAAAGCTGAGATTTCGCAATACTCTGAAAAATGGGGTTAGGGCATCTTTCGAGCTAAAGCTATCAGAGTGACACATCGCTTATTCATAGCAATGACATAAAACCAAGGGACACGAATGTGTCCCTCATCTAACTCATTATTCATCTGGATTTACTTCAACTATTATCGGCAGTATCATAGGGCTTCTTTTTATTTTGTCATAAATAAAGCTGCTCAATGAATCCTTAATTACCATTTTTATATTGTTCCATTCTTTAACATTTGTATCCTGACATTTTTCCAAGGCCTTATTAATCACTGTCTTAGATTCCTCTATCAGGTCTATATTCTCACGCACATATACAAATCCTCTGGATACTATTTCAGGACCTGCCAGTATTCTTCCTGTGCCTCTTTCTGTAGATAAAACAACTACTATCAACCCGTTTTCGGAAAGAAGTCTTCTGTCCCGAAGAACAATATTGCCCACATCTCCCACGCCTAATCCATCTACAAGTATGTTTCCGGATGTAACAGTATTGTTTTTTACTATTGACTTGGATGTAAGTTCAATAACATCACCGTTATTTCCTATTATGGTATTTTCAATAGGCATTCCCAATTCATTAGCCAGATTAGCATGCTGTACCAAATGTCTGTATTCCCCGTGAACCGGTATGAAAAACTTCGGTTTTAAAAGTGTAAGCATAAGCTTCAGTTCATCTCTTCTGGCGTGGCCTGATACGTGTACCTGAGTCAATGCATCATAAAGTACCCTTGCGCCCTTTTCGTACAGCATATTGATTACTCTTGAAACTGTAATTTCATTTCCCGGTATGGGATTAGCTGAAATTACCACCAGATCTCCGGGTTTTATCTGGATTTTTTTATGATCATTGTTAGCCATTCTTGTCAAGGCAGACATAGGCTCTCCCTGACTCCCTGTGGTAAGAATAACAATTTCATTGTCCTTAAGGCTTTTCACCTCGTTAACATTTATGATTGTTCCCTCGGGAGCATGCAAATATCCTAAATCCAGTGAAACCTCGATTGCATTTACCATGCTTCTTCCCGATATTGCAACCTTTCTTTTGTTAAATACCGCAGCATCGATAACCTGTTGCAGCCTGTGGATATTCGAAGCAAAGGAGGCAACAATTATTCGGGAATCACAGTGTTTAAATATTTCCATAAATTTTTGGCCGATTGTTTTTTCCGATTCTGTAAATCCCAGTCTTTCAACATTAGTGCTGTCAGACATGGCAAGAAGAACGCCTTTTCGTCCGATATCCGCAAACTTTCCTAAATCAATAACCTCTTCATTGATTGGAGTGTAATCAATTTTAAAGTCACCGGTGTGCACTACCGTCCCGATTGGAGTATCAATAAAGTAAGCCACTGCATCAGGTATGCTGTGGTTAACTCTTACAGCTGTAATTTTAAAGCATCCTAAATCAAAGGTGTCTCCTGCTTTGATCGGATTTAGGAATGCATCTTCTATTTTATGCTCTAACAGTTTGTTTTCCACAAGACCTAATGTAAGCTTAGTTCCGTAAATAGGTACATTCAGTTTTTTTAGAGTATATGGTATTGAACCTATATGGTCTTCGTGGCCGTGAGTTAAAATTATTCCTTTTATTTTTTCTTTGTTTTTTATTAAATATGTTATATCTGGTATAACTATGTCAATACCAAGCATTTCATCGCCTGGGAAAGCCATTCCGCAGTCTATGACAATTATATTGTTGTTATATTCTATGACTGTGGAGTTTTTACCTATTTCACCCAATCCACCCAAGGGTATTATTTTGAGCTTTTGTTTCTTTTCTGCCATCTTAATTCTCCTTATCCCTGCATTGTGCACAGATTCCGGTGAAAATGACCGCATGATTTAATATTTCAAAATTGTATTGTTTTTCAATGATTTCTTCTGACATAAATTCCCCTGTAAGCTCTAAATCAAATCATCAGCTATTCCTTCGTAAATTTCCTGCACTTCTTTGATTTCATCCTCGTCCTCAACCTTAATCAGCACTATACTTCCGTCTTCCATTTCTTCCACATAATAAATCATACCTTCATCCGAGTTGATTTTGTGAAGTACTGCATACAAAATATCATCAATATGAAAGGTGACTTCTACGACCAGTTTTTCTAAATTTCCTTCGTCATTTATCAATTCAATAATATTATCCATTGGCTCTCCTTTTGATTATTTTGTACGCTGCATATAAGATGACAAAATTTGTGCTGCAGCTAATTTGTCGATAACTTCTTTTCTTTTTTTTCTTCTTACATCAGCTTCTATCAGCATTCTTTCTGATATGGTTGTGGTAAATCTTTCATCTTCAAGTTCTACGGGCAGGTCAATATACCTTTTCATCTTTTCCAAAAAGTTAAGGACCTTTTCACCCTGTATTCCAATAGTTCCATCAAGCATTTTTGGTATGCCTAACACTATTTTAGTAACTTGATATTCATTGATGAGCTTTTTCAGTTCATTTATGTCATTTTTAATGTTTGTTCTTTTTATTGTCGTAACACTCTGTGCAGTAATCATCAATAAATCACTTACAGCTACCCCTATTGTTTTATCGCCCACATCCAATCCCATCAGTCTTTCCATAGAAACCTCACACAATTTTGATATAAAAATCTTTGCATTCACCGGCGCAATAACTGCATAAAACACACTTTTCCATATCAACCCTGCATTTGCCGTCAACTATTTCAAGTGCATTCTGCCTGCATTTTTTTGCGCATTTTCCGCATCCGGCACACCACTCTTCTACTACGAGAGTGCGCTTTTGATTCCTAATTTTATTTTTAATGTTTTCATTTAATTCATTGTTGTCCATATAAGAGATATTTGCATCAATTTCTTCAACAGTGCCCATACCTGCTGCTATGGAATCTATATAATTTAAATTGTCAACATATTTAAAAGCTTTTTCTGCTTCATTTATTAAATGACCTCCGCCATAGATTTTCATGGCCATAATAAATTTATTGTATTCTTTTGCCTTCTTCAAGGCTTCAGACATATCTTCGATATTACCGTCCTGAATTCCGATACCTTTGTAATTAAACAAAGGAAAAATAAATTCTATCTCTTTAAACTTAATTGAATCTCTTACCGCCTCCACCCTGTGGGTGGAAATTCCAAAGTGCTTTATTATTCCATCTTCCTTATATTTCATGAAACGGTCAACAGCTTTATAGTGACCAATAAAATTGTTACCGTTGTCCTGCTCATGCAGCATGAAAACATCCAGATAATCCGTATCCATTTCTTTCAATGCCTTATTTATGCTGTATTCTGCGGTATTTTTGTCATATGCGTAACTTTTTGATGCTATGACAAGTTTATTCCTGTCTTTGCCTTTTATGAATTCTTTTAGTATATCATAGTTATTGTAAAGCTCAGCTGTGTCAAAAAAGTTTATTCCTTTTTCTAATGAATAATTAAGAAGTCTCACCCTGTTTTCCAGGGTATCTGAATTTTGAAGATTGCTTAAAGAAAGGGTTCCGTAACACAGCTTTGAAACATTTCTTTTTTCAAATAAATTTATGTATTTCATATTATTACTACCGTCTGTTTCTGAGGGCTATACCCAAGACACACAAAAGCAGTATATTTATATACTGC
>Ga0208040_1002242_pt1 | contig 17322 bp, 13 predicted proteins | sample AD_UKC083_MetaG_FD_184431 | JGI IMG/M metagenome (GOLD analysis project Ga0208040, IMG submission 184431) | Active sludge microbial communities of municipal wastewater-treating anaerobic digesters from USA - AD_UKC083_MetaG (SPAdes) (version 2) | ecosystem: Engineered > Bioreactor > Anaerobic >...
TTATTTTTTAAAGGCGGTAAAGGTCACAATGAATTAAAAATTCAACTGGAAAAAACTCTTCGAAGCAAAAAGTATTTAAATTGATTTTATGAAAATTTTAGCGATTGAAAGTTCATGTGATGACACATCTGTTGCCCTAGTCGAATGCTCGAATAAGGGTTTTTTTGTAATTGCGGAAAAAACCGCTTCACAAATAGATTTACATAAAAAATTTGGCGGAGTTATACCGGAAATCGCCGGCCGCATGCACGCGGAAAAAATTATCCCTTTGGTTGAAGAGATAAGCAAAGAAGGAAAACCGGATATTATAACTGTAGCTTCCGGTCCAGGACTTATCACTGGATTGATTGTTGGAGTAGAAACTGCTCGAAATCTTTCTTACTTCCTAAAAAAACCTTTGGTTTCCGTGAATCATCTCGAAGGCCATATCCATTCGGTCGAAATTGATTCAAAAATCAAAAATCAAAAATCAAAAATTGCATACCCCGCTCTGGCTCTGATTGTCAGCGGTGGGCACACCGAGCTTATTTTGATGAAAAAACCAGGCAATTATAAATTAATCGGCGCGACATTGGATGATGCAGCCGGAGAATGTTTTGATAAAGTTGCTAAAATGCTCAAACTCTCTTATCCTGGTGGACCAAAAATTTCTATCTTGGCTCAAAAAGGAAATGGTAAAGCAATAGATTTTCCACGACCTATGCTCAATCAAGATAATTTCAACTTTAGTTTCTCGGGTCTAAAAACCGCTGTACTTTATCATCTACAAAAAAATCCAGCTAACAACAAAAAGAAACTACAAGATTTTTGCGCAAGTTTTGAACAAGCTATCATTGATGTGCTCACAGAAAAAACCGTTCGCGCTATCAAAAAATATAAACCCAAAACCGTTGTGATGGGTGGCGGAGTCACAGCTAATACCAAATTGCGTCAAACTATGGAAGAAAAAATCAAACCTTTGGGTATACCACTACTAATACCGGAATTAAAATATTGTATGGATAACGCCACCATGCTGGCAATAGCCGGATACTACAAAGCCAAAAATAAAAAATTTATTGATTGGAAAAAAATAAAAGCCGATCCGACTTGGGAAATAGGTTAAACCATATCCGTCTTAGGCGGACGGGATCAGAAATAAAAGCTCCGATTATCGGAGCTTTTATTTCTGACACTTGGGACAAAACACCGTCCCCCTGCCACCAAGCCTGCTTTCCTTCAAAATAGTTTTGCATTTGTAACACGGCAAACCTTTACGTCCGTAAACTTTTAATTTATTCGCATAATTTCCCTTTTCACCATAGCAATCCAGATAATCATCCGCCGTAGTCCCGCCACATTTAACCGCCATGGTTAAAATACTTTTTAATCCTTGAAATAATTTTTGAATTTCTTGACGCTTCAAAGTCGCGACTTTTCTATCCGGTAAAATATTGGCATAAAAACAAGCTTCTCCGGCATAAATATTGCCAATTCCAGCAATAAATTTTTGATCAAGCAATAACTGCTTTATTTTACTTTTCGGTTTTTGTGATAACATTTTTTCAAATTGTGAAAAAGTAAAACCCCTATCAAGCGGTTCAGGACCATAAGTATTTTCCAAAATTTCCAACATTTCTTCTTTTTTGACTAATTTCAAATAACCAAATTTTCGCACATCTTTGAAATTAAGCTGGTTTTTACCGTTTAATTTCAAAACCAGATGAGTGTGTTTATCTTTGGGCATATTCCAAAGATATTTACCGGTCATTTTCAAATGAGTCAGTAAAAAATAATCGTTATTTAACTCCAAAATCAATAATTTCGCCCGACGATTTACACCAACGATTTTTGCTCCAGTCAATATTTTCAAAAATTTATTTTTGGGTAAATTTATCATTTTTTGCGGACCAAAAAAATCAGCGGAAACAATACTTTTATTAATAGTCAGCTTGTTTAATTGCTTACGAATTGTCTCAACCTCAGGAAGCTCGGGCATAATAAAATAAATTTCAAATATCCAATATCCAATGTCAAATCAATAACAAATTTCAAATATCAAAATCGCAAATTTAGAAATTGGAAATTGGAAATTTGACATTACAGTACTATTTTCCCTTCTCCCAACAAACCCTCCAACTCTTTTTTAAGATTATCGTCAAATGTTATTTGATATTGCGTCTTTATCGTCTTATCTCCGACACGAAGATAAACCTGCATATCGCCCGAATATTTAGCCAAAATACTTTTTATAACATCGGCTTTTTCTTTAACTTGTGCAAGACTTAAAATCAAAGTGATGCTTTCTTCCGTTTGCCCGTATTCTTCCTTTTGTTCCATCGCTTCATTTCTAGAACTTATTTCCTTGCCCATCGCCAATTGTTGTGTAAGCTCCATATAATTTTCCGGTGTTATCTCGTAGGCTTTTTCCACAAACAATTTATCATCCCCTTCTTCTTCGCTGGTACGCCCTATCACACAAACATTTCTTCCTTCTACCCAAACATCCTTGGTGGTTTCGTAAGTTTTTGGGAAAATCAAAAGCTCCAATTTATCAGTCAAATCGCCAATAGTTGCAAACATCATGGTTTTACCGCTACGCGTAATCTTTTTCTTGGCGAATTCAATAATTCCGCCAATTACAACCCACTGTTTTTTACCTAAATTTGTCAATTCTTTTATCGGGGTCAAACATTTTTCCATCTTTTTGGCGTAAAATTCAAACGGATGCGCGGTAACATAAACACCTAACAATTCTTTTTCCCACTTTAGCATTTCTTCTTTGGTTGCAGGGGGCGCATCTTTAATTTTTATTTTATCACTAAAACCAATATTACTACCGGCAAAAAGAGAATTCTGGTTAGAATTATTTTGTTCATTGTTTTGTTTGATAAAATTCAACAAATTTTCAATATTATTTAACAACACTCCCCTATCATAACCAAAAGCGTCCAGTGCCCCGCATTTGATGAGCGCTTCCAAAGATTTTTTGTTGAGATCTTTATCATTGACCCGTTTGATAAAATCTTCCAGAGTCTGATATTTTCCACCATCTTTACGCGTACGATATATAACTTCGGCAATATGCTCGCCCAAATTTTTTACTCCATTGAGACCAAATCGAATATATGGCGTACTACCGTCTTCAGGCGTAATCATGGCAAAACTTTTGAAACTTTGATTCACATCCGGCGGTAAAACTTTTATCCCCATTTTCTCGCATTCGTGAATAACTTCCGGCACTTTATCCATATCCCCGCTTTCGGCTATCAAGATAGCGGTCATATATTGGATAGGATAATTGGCTTTGAGATACGCAGTTTGATAAGCCACCACCGCATAAGAGGCGGCGTGCGCTTTGTTGAAACCATAATCCGCAAACGGTTCGATGAGATGCCACAGTTCTTCAATAAGTTCCGGTTTGAGCTTACCGACTTCTTTGCAACCTTTGAAAAATTTCTCTTTTTGTTTTTCCATTTCTTCGGGAATTTTTTTACCCATGGCTTTACGAAATTTATCGGCTTCTTCCCAATTGTAACCGGCGAGATTAATGGCCGTGAGCAAAACATCGTCTTGATAAACGATAAGTCCAAGCGACTGATCAAGATAACTTTCCATGCGAGGATCCAAATATTTGATGAGATCGGGATTTTGTTTACGCGCGATATAATCCGGAATCACAGCCATCGGACCCGGGCGAAAAAGCGCCACCATCGCCATGATATCAAATATAGAACTTGGTTTTAATTCTTTGAGATATCGAGTCATGCCGGAGCTAGACAACTGAAATACACCGACAGTTTCTCCGCGCGCCAACATTTCATAAGTTTTTTTATCATCCCAAGGGATATTGAAAACATCTATTTTCACTCCCGCAGTTTTTTCAATAATTTCAACCGCCCGACCTAAAATAGACAGGTTGCGGATACCCAAGAAATCCATTTTCAAAACACCGGCCGCTTCTACAGTGTGCATCTCGTATTGAGTAACTATCCTCTCCCCACCGGTTTCTCTTTGTACGGGTGTGAAATCGGTCAACGGAGTCGGTGAAATAACTACCCCGGCCGCGTGTATTGAAGTATGTCGCGCACAACCTTCTATCTTTTGCGCTAAATCCAACAAACGTTTTACTTGCGCGTTTTTGTTGTATAAATCTTTGAGATCAGGCTCCAGTTCCAGCGCTTTGGCGATAGTTACCTGAAAACCTTGCGCCCCGGCGGGAATAAGTTTGGCCACTTGATCGCAAAAAGAATAAGCGTAACCCAAAGCTCTACCCACATCTCGTATCGCACCGCGCGCCATCATGGTACCAAAAGTGATAATCTGTGCCACTTTGTCCTCGCCGTATTTTTTGGTCACATATGCTATCATCTCATCGCGTCTGTCGTCGGCAAAATCCGCATCAATATCCGGAGGCGAGGGACGATAAGGATTCAAGAAACGTTCAAAAGGAAGCTTGAAAAATAAAGGATTAACCGTTGTAATACCCATGGCATAAGAAACTATAGAGCCGGCGCCAGATCCTCTGGTGGTTTCCATGATTCCGTTTTCACGAGCATAATTTACATATTCGGCTACGGCAATAAAATAAGGCGAGTAACCTTTTTTAGCAATAATACCGAGTTCATAATCAGCTCTTTCTTTTACCGTATCTGTAAATTCAATGAGTTTGGGTAATCTGGTATAAACCTCGTCTCTGAGATATTCATCGGCGGTTTTACCCGGCGGCAGTTCAATCGGCGGAAAATGCCATTTGTTGAGCTCCAATACCAAATTTACTCGCTGTGCGATTTTACCTGTGTTTTCTATAGCTTCCGGCACATGTTTGAAACGCGTGGCGATTTCTTTTTCTTCGCAAAGAGAAAAATCCATCCCGACCATAGTATTTCTATCCGTATCCTCCAATGTTTTACCATCGCGAATACAGGTCAGAGTGTCTTGAGCTTCCGCATCTTCGGGGTTGAGATAATGGACATCGCGCGTCACGATAAGAGGTATCCCGGTTTCCTTGCTGATTTGGATAAGTTGATTATTAACTTCAGCTTGACCTTCGAGCGCCGGCACATCCAGAAGTTCCAAGAAAAAATTTCCACGACCAAAAATCTCGTCATACTCCAGAGCCGTAGCTTTGGCTTTTTCATAATTGTTTTCTTTATGTAAAATTCGCGGAATTTCTCCACCCATGCAAGCGGTACTGCAGATAAGTCCTTCGCTATATTGTCGCAACAACTCTTTATCCATGCGCGGTTTGTAATAAAACCCTTCGGTATGCGCCAGAGATGAAAGTTTCATCAGATTTCTATACCCTGTATAATTTTCCGCCAATAATAAAATATGAAAATATTTATCTTGAGGATTTTTTTCAAATCGCGATCCGCTGGCAATATATCCTTCCATACCAATGATTGGTTTGATTTCTTCTTTCAAACACGCCTCATAAAACTCAATCGCGCCATACATATTACCATGATCAGTCAAAGCCAACGCCGAAAAACCGCGTTTCTTCGCGGTCTTTACCAGTTCTTTGATTTTTGGCAGTCCGTCCAAAAGCGAGTAGTGGCTGTGGACGTGGAGGTGAGTGAACACAAAAATTATTTAAAATTCAAAATTTAATATTTAAAATTATAAACGAATGTCATTGCGAGATCCGAAGGGACGCTAAGCGTTCCGAAGGGTCGTGGCAATCCCACTACTTTCTGAACTTCATGAGATTGCTTCGTCATTACATTCCTCGCAATGACAGTAGTATTCGGATTATATTACAAAAAAATAAACCAAAAAGACCCTCCCTTTGGTTGCCTTTATAATAACTTAAAAAACTGTCTTTGGCAACTGGATAAATTTCGTTTAATTTATTTAGAATTCACCTTTTCCATAAACACTTCAGCCTATAGGTTGAAGTGTTTATTTTGGCTAAAATAAAGGGATTATTCCCTCCTCTTACTCAAGAGGAGGGCTAGGGTGGAGTTTTTTAAAAAGATTCTCCCCTAACCCCTCTCTTAAAAAAGAGAGGGGAAACAAAAACCCGCCCTTTTTCAGGCGAGCTTTTTTTAACTTTATAAACTATCTTACCTCTTCATTTTCTTCGCCACTTTCTTCACTTTCTTTTGCGCTACAGCCATAGCTCTATCCACCGCATCTTTGGCAACATCGCCAAAATCTTCCACTTTGTCATCCATAAAATCTCTAGCTTTTTTGGTGATGAAATTTTTCACCATCCCACCAGTAGTTTCTCTAGCCATCCCAAGCAAACTGACTATCCCTTCCACTTTGTCTTGGATGGAATTTATCGTATCTGTGATTCTCTGAAGACGTAAACGAAATTCTTCTACAATTGTATTTACATTTTTCAAAATTCTGGCGGCGTAGTAAAACATGTAGCAAATAAAAGCCGTAACCCAGATGATACAAAACGAAATGACGATATATAAAATATCTTTTGAATTTTCTAACATAGATCCTCCTTGTTAAATTTTAATTATATTTAGATTATAACATTTTATCATTCAATAGGCAACAACATTTACTTACGAATGTACGAACAATTTACGAAACTACGAAAAACCAACTCATTTTCGTAATTTCGTATTACTTTCGTAAGTTCGTACGTAATTTACCCTCTCACTTCCACCCCAAACTTATCTTTCAATATTTTTATTACCTCCCCCATCACATCATCTACCTCTTCATTCTTCAAAGTACGAGTAAAGTCGGAAAAAACAAAATGATACGCCATGCTTTTTAATCCTGCCTTAACATGTTCCCCTTCGTAAACATCAAACAATTCCACGGATTTCAAAATCGGTGAAATATTTTGTAAAGATTTTAAAACTTCTTGATGTGTAACTTTTTTTTCTACCACAAAAGCTAAATCGCGAGTAGGTTCTGGAAATTGAGATAATGTTTGATAAACAAAATCTTTTTTGGTTTTCAAAATATCTCGCAGATCGCTGAGATTTATTTCTACCACTCCAACTCTATCATTCAAATCCCATTTTTTGGCAATGAGCGGATTGAGCTCGTAGATAAAACCTATTTTTTGATCTCCTACCACTATCTCCCCGGCTCTGCCCGGATGCATATAACCTTTGATTTCTTTAATCTCTCTTAAATCAAAATTAAGTTGCAAATTTTTCATCACTTTTTCCAAAGCCAAACGCGCTTTGATAAAACCGTTGTCACTTTTTTTCTCATAATTTATCGCGGTCAAGAAAACATCCTGACGTGGTAAAAGCTCATCTTCATTAGAAATTTCTCTTGGCCCCGGTAATTCAGATAAATATGTTTTTCCAATTTCAAAAATATTTACCCGATCAAAATTTTCCATATTCTTTTGGACATTTTCCAATAAGTTTAGCAACAATTCTCGGCGTAAATAAGGTTTTTCACTAGACAGTGGATTGTCCAATTCCAAATATTTATTTCTTTTTTCACCCAAACGATCTATTTGCAAACCACTAACAAAAGAATAATTATCGACTTCATCATAAACCAATTCTTTGGTCAAAATATTTCGCAAATTATGTTCCAAATCGCGTAAAATATTTTTTTCTGGAGGAGTAATTTCAAACTCCGGCATGGTACTTTCTATTTTGTCATAACCATAAATTCTACCGACTTCTTCAATCAAATCTTCAGAAAGAGATATGTCTTTGGTGGCGCGCCAAGTCGGTATTTTGACACTCAATCCATCTTTAGCTTTTTCTTTGACTTCAAAACCCAGCCGAGTCAAAATACTGACAATTTCTTTTTTCTCAATTTGCACTCCGAGTTTTTTACAAATATCGCTCACGCTAGTTTGTAGTGGCCCGGTAGCTAAGTGAAAATTCTTTTTATCCTCTACATTACTTGCCACTTTAGCCTGCGGACAAAGCTCTAGCACCATCTCCACCGCTTTTTTCAAAGCTATTTCCGCCATATTGGGATCCAGGCTTTTTTCAAAACGAGCGGAAGAATCTGTGCGACTGTCGTAGTGCAACGCAGTTTTACGCACACACACCGGATCAAAAGTTGCGGCTTCAAAAATAATTTCTGTTGTTTTGTCGTTTATTCCACTATAAAATCCGCCCATCACTCCAGCAAGCGCGATAGGTTTTTCATCATCTGCAATAACCAAATCATTTTCCGTCAAAGATAAATCTTTTTCATCTAGCAATTTAAATTTTTCTCCTTCTTTGGCCGTGCGAACAATAATATTTTTTTCATTTTTATTTTTTGTTTGGAGAGTTTGTGCGTCAAACGCATGGAGTGGTTGTCCCAAATCAAACATTATATAGTTGGTAATATCAACGATATTATTGATACTACGCAAACCAATTGATGATAGCGCTCTTTGTAACCACAGAGGCGACGGACCGACTTGCACTCCGCTTATCGCTACAGCCATATAACGCGGACAAAGTGGTTCGTCCTCAACTGTAACTTTCAATTTTATTTCTTTGCCTGGAGTTATTTCTTTTGTTTCGTAAACACCAAATTCACGAGGAAAAAGTACAGCCACTTCGCGAGCGATACCATAATGCCCCCAAAGATCAGGACGATTGGAAAGAGATTTATTGTCAATTTCCAAAATCACATCGTCTAGTCCGAGAGCTTTTTTCAAATCCGCCCCAACTTTCAAATTAAGTGTAGTCAAATCCAAAATTTCTTTTTCATCTTTGGGTGGAAACATTTCAGTCAATCCAATTTCGCTCCCCGCACAAATCATACCATAGGAATCTATATCTCTGATTTTGGTCGGTACGATTTCTACCAACTCCCCCTCACCATGCCAACGAACTTTGGCACCCACTTTGGCCACTGCCACAAGCATATCGGTAGTAACATTACTGCCACCGCAAACAATCTGAACTTTTTCTTTTCCCAAATCCACTTGGCAAAGTTTCAATTTATCAGCATTGGGGTGTTTGTCGGCTTTGAGCACTTTACCAACTACGATATTTTCCAAGTTATCACCTTGTTTGATAATATTTTCCACTTCTACAGTGCTCAATTTCAATTTTTCCGCCACTATCTCAGGAGTAATAGAGTCAGGCAAAGTAACGTATTTTTTCAGCCAGTTGTATGATATTAACATATTAAAAAAATATTAATGCAAAAGTTAAAATTCAAAAGTTAAAATTTCAAGTCAAAATTTAAAATTAAAACAAAATTTATTTATTTTTATATATTCAGCTAATTAAAGTAATTTTTAGTAAATCATTTTTAATTTTTAATTGCAATTTTGATTTTTGACTTTTGAATTTTGAATTATTTTAAAATTGTTTTACAAATCTCAAATCTCCGCTCATCAATAATCTTCCGTCTTCAATCCCGTATTTTAACATCACTAAACGAGAAAAACCAAACCCAAAAGCAAAACCACTATAAACTTGTGGATCAAGACCGCCAGCTCGCATCACATTGGGGTGGATCATGCCAGCACCGAAAATTTCCATCCAACCTGTATGCTTACAAACCCCACATCCTTTTCCACCACAAAGCAAACAAGTCACTTCTCCGTTTACTCCTGGTTCAACAAAAGGATAAAATTTTGGACGCAAACGAACTTTGGTTTCCGGACCAAATAAGTGTTGTGCCACGGTTTCCAACACTGCTTTCAGATGTCCAAAATTAATATTTTTGTCCACCACCACACCTTCCAATTGATAAAAAGTATGTTCATGGCGAGCATCTGTGGCTTCGTTACGAAAACAACGACCTGGAGTAATCATTTTCAAAGGCGCGCCATATTTTTCCATAGCGCGAACTTGATTGGAAGAGGTGTGAGTACGCACCAACCAGTTTTCATGATTTTTGATATAAAAAGTATCCTGACTTTCTCTGGCCGGATGGGTTGGCGGAATATTTATCGCTTCAAAATTGTAATAATCACTTTCTAGTTCCGGTCCGTCAAGCACCATAAAACCCATAGAGGTAAACAAATCTTCCAATTCTTTTTGCACGATAGAATTGGGGTGCAAATGCCCTCTTTCTTTTTTGGGTAAATAAGGTTGACTCAAATCCGCTTTTTCTCCAGCAATAGCTTGGGCAAAACCGGCATTACTGAGCTCTTCTCTTTTTTTATTTATAGCTTCTTCCAATTCTTTTTTGATTTCATTGAGTAGTTGGCCGGCATTTTTCTTTTCTTCGGGATTTAGGTCTTTGAGTCCCTTCATAAGTTCGGTCAGTTCGCCGTTTTTGCGACCTAAGTATTTATTTTCCAAATCCGTAAGCTCCGCTTCATTTTTGCTACTGGCAATCGCGGGTAAAGCTTGGTTTTTCAATTGTTGCAATTTTTCTTGCATAAATTTTAAAATATTTTATTTACCAAATTTATAAAAAAACCTTTGAACATTGTCAAATCTTTGAGAGTAACTGCCAAAATCAAAATCATCAATAACATAAAACCTACCGAGTGCGCGATTTGTTCAAATTTTGCCGGGGCTAATTTTTTATTTATTTTATTTAAAATCAAAAACAATAATCTACCGCCATCAAGTGCAGGAATCGGTAAAATATTGATAAACGCTAAATTCAAAGACAGCACGGCGGTAAATTGTAATAAATAAATAAAACCAAGTTTGGCAATTTTACCGGTCATTACCGCAATACCAACCGGCCCGGCCATATCGCCGGCCACGCTGGTGCCAACAAAAAGACCTTTGATAAAATCATAAAAAGCGATGGCAATAGCGCCGAACATTAAAAATGCATTTTTAAATCCGTAATAAAAAGCCAAATACCAAGGATAGCTTACTGTCCCCAATTCCGCAATTGCTACACCAATACCGGCCCTACCGGTTTCCGGATATACAAAAGGTTTGATATTTTGAACGATAATCTCTTCACCTCTTTTTACTATTACTTCTACTTCCTCATCTTGATGCGTGTTGATGTAGTCCTGCATTTCTTTGAGTCGCGGATAATCTATGGAGCCGACTTTGACGACAGCATCACCCTCTTGCAGTCCGGCGATGGCCGCCGGTTTGCCGGCAATAACTTGTAAAATTTCTACTCGACGATTTTCTACTTTAGCGCTGTCTGGTAACTGCTCGGTCACTTGCGGTAAACCAAACATATAACCAATAGAAAATAAAGCTCCAGCCAAAACTATATTCATCACCACGCCGGCTACAATAGTTGCGGCTTTGGGCCAAAAACTTTTGGTTTGGAAACTATCCGGCGCCAAATCTTGTTCGTTTTCTCCACGAATACTGACAAACCCACCCAGTGGCAACCAATTTACACTGTATAATGTATCAGCCGGACAGCTTTTGGCTTCATAATTTTTCCCGACAAATTTGATTTTTTTGGTAATTGGATCCTTGTACCAACCGAAAGCACGGGGTGGAAAACCAAAGCCGAATTCATAAACTTTCATCCCGCTTTTACGCGCAGAAATAAAATGTCCTAATTCGTGGGATAAGACGAGGACGGCGAGGACGGCGATGAAGATGACGAGAGTGAACATAAAAAATTAAAAGATTTAAAGATTGAAATATTTAAAGATTCTTTAATGTCAAATGTCTAATATCCAATTTCCAATCAATTTCAAAATCCAAATGTCAAAATATTTGTAATTTGATATTTGTCATTGGTTTGACATTGGAAATTGGAAATTTGAAATTCAATTTCTTGCCTATTTCAGACAATGCGGTATAATAAAATAACTTAACAAAAGTTAATTTATTATTTTAACCTATATGGGTATACTTTACATCGTTTTGGGGGTTTTGGCAATAGTCATTTTTTGGCTTATTGCTACGTATAACGGCTTAATTACCACAAAAAATAGAGTGGATGAAGCCATTTCCGATATTGATGTTCAACTCAAACGTCGTTATGATTTGATTCCAAATTTGGTGGAAACAGTCAAAGGTTATATGACACACGAACGTGAAACTTTGGTTAAATTGACCGAAGCTCGTACCGCAGCTATGACTACCCATGATAATCCAGGGGCCACTCTAGCACAAAAAGAACAAGCGGAAAATGCCTTGTCCTCTACTCTCAAAACTATTTTTGCGGTTTCCGAAAATTATCCGGAACTCAAAGCCAGCCAAAATTTCTTGCAACTTCAAGATGAAATTTCCGATACGGAAAACAAAATCCAAGCTTCCCGCCGATTTTATAACGGTAATGTTCGTGATTTCAATACCAAAATTCAAGTCTTTCCTACCAATCTTATCGCTGGAATGTTGAAATTTGTTAAATACGATTTCTTCCAAGCCGCCGAAGGTGAGAGACAGAATGTACAGGTAAAATTCTAAAGAATTAAAGCTCTAAACTCTAATTTCTAATCTCTAAACAATTTCAAAAACCAAATTTCAAAATTGGATATTTGATATTGAATATTGTTTAGGATTTAGATCTTAGGACTTAGAATTTTGTTTTATGTATAACGAAATCTCCTCCAACAAACGTAAATCTGTTTTATTGATGACATTTTTTATCGCCTTTATTATTTTGATTGGCTATATTTTTGATTTGGCTTATGGTCAAGGGCAAGCTTGGAGCGGAGTTAGTATGGCTATTATTTTTTCTCTTTGCATGACCGCTTTTTCTTATTTTGCAGGCGATAAAGTGGCGTTGAGCACTACCGGGGCTAAATTGATAGAACATGATGACAATAAATATTATTATCACTTGGTGGAAAATCTTTGTATCGCAAATGGAATGCCCATGCCGAAACTCTATATAATAGAAGATCCAGCCATAAACGCTTTTGCCACCGGTCGAAAACCGGAATTGGCTTCTATCGCCGTCACTCGCGGAGCACTAGAAAAACTTACCAATGAAGAATTGGAAGGGGTATTGGCTCATGAACTTTCACATATCAAAAATTACGATATTCGTTTTATGATGCTGGTGGCTGTTATGGTCGGATCTATCGTGATGTTATCGGATATTTTTTTACGCTCCGGCGGATTTATAAACTCTAGAGATAATCGCCGTGAAGGCAATCAATTTGCTTTGATTTTTTTGATCGTCGGGATAATCATTGCTATACTTTCACCTATTATTGCCGAACTTATCAAGCTGGCTATTTCTCGTCAGCGTGAATATCTGGCTGATGCTTCCGGATCACTTCTAACTCGTTATCCTGAAGGATTAGCTAGCGCGCTAGAAAAGATATCGGGGGAAAATCGCCCTATGCAAAAAGCCTCTTCAGCTACTGCTCATCTTTTCATCGCTTCGCCATTTTCTGGTAAAAAACTTTCCTCTATGTTTTCTACTCATCCGCCGGTTGAAGAAAGGATAAAGAGGCTTCGAATGATGGGAAGATAGTTTATAAAATAATACAAAGTGTCATCCCTGCACCCGTCAAGCGGGTATAAACTACAGCAGGGATCCAGGAAATAATTATAAAAAAACTCGCCTGAAAAAGGGCGGGTTTTTGTTTCCCCTCTCTTTTTTAAGAGAGGGGTTAGGGGAGAGTCTTTTGGTTTTAAAACTCCACCCTAGCCCTCCTCTTGAGGAAGAGGGGGAATAAATCCATTATTTTAGCCAAAATAAACACTTCACCCTAGGCTGAAGTGTTTATAAATATAAAAAGAAGCAGGCCGATAAACGACCTGCTTTATTTTTTGTGAGCCAGTTCGACAAGGTAGTTGGCGAGTTTCTTGCGACCGTTGATAAGGTCGAGCGAAAACTCATAAACTTTCTTCTTGTCGATTTCGGGAAATTCCCCATTGAGCCATTTGATGTTGCGCTCCAGGAGCTTTTCCACGAAAACCTTATCCCCTCTCAAGGTTGTGTGTCTGGCGGCATAACATACCAAACCCACATCCTCAGATGTGATAGTATTCGGATCTACCGCATCTTTGAGAAGTTTGTCAAACATCAAAACATTACGATTAATGATCGCGGCTTCAAATAAAGTTTCACCACCACGATCTTTAAGATTGATGTCCAGATTGTAACGAAGTAAAAGACAAAGCCCATAAAAGTTATGCGTTTTTGAAAAAATATCACAAACGCCAAGACGTTCATGATAAAAGATAGCATTGGCACTAGCACCTTTAGTCAACATTTCTTCTGCTTTGAAAAGCTCTCCTGCTTTGATGAGCTCCGCCAATACTGTTTCCTCCTTCGTGCATGGAGTTTTCTTTCTCTCCGAATTTTTTCCGGGAAAAAGGCAGCGCCAAAGTTTTTTCAACATGGGCAAATCTCCTGTTTATTATTTATAAGAACTAACAGTTAATTTAAACATAAACTAGAGAGAAAGTCAATATTATAAATAAAAAAGAGCCCTTTATCGGGGCTCTGTAAAACTATTTGAAAAAAACCGCTCTCTTGACGAGAAACGAAGCGAGCTTAGAAAAGTTTTCTCTGTATTCCATCGCTTCCACTTCGTCTATTACGAAACACTTGTCCTGTCTCCAGTTGGCACCTGCCTGCAAGAGATCAATGACAAAAGACTTATCACATGTCCCCTGCGATTTGTCGCAGGTCCCCTGTTTGAAAAGCTTAATAGCCAGACAAAGAGGACTCATTCCAAAAGAAGTCACAATGTTAACATCGGTTTTTCTTTCTTTGAGAAGATAGTGCAACAAGTTCTTATCACCTTTGTAAATAGCGACTTCCAAAATGGTATGTCCGTATTTATCCTTGCGATTGATGCTGAGACGGCCTTTTTCCGACAAAAGCCTCACCATTTTGTGAGCGCTCCTATAAGAAAAATAATCTTCCAGAGAATGCGTTCTGTCTGAAAAGATCGTATCAGCCAGAGTACCTCCCCGAAGAAGTTCTTTGACCTCGTTGAAATGGCGACTTTTGATCGCAAGCCTGAGCTGATCACTCTTTTTTCTTTCTTTCATCTCATCTCCTCCTGATTAAAATGTTAGGGAACGAATAGATTATTTAAGCACAAAACAAGAAATATGTCAATAATCCCCATAAAAAACCAAGGCTTTGTGAGCCTTGGTGAATAGTTATCTTACGGTCCTAAAAGACGGGATTTTTCTCTCCCATCTTTCCGTGGTTTTACCGAATTTTATTGCGAGAATGAAAATAAGCTGAAACAGAAAGCCCAGACAAAAGCCTAAGATAGCTTCAAACCGTTTTTTCATCGTTTTCTCCTATTTTGGTTAAAAGGACCGGCCGTATTATAGCACAAAAAAGCCATTCTGTCAAGTACCTAACCAAACAACTAATTTTCTATTCTTCGATTATTTTCTTTATTTCTCCTAATTTATTTTCAACGATTTTCTTGTTTATGCCCTCCAAATTCAACCTCAACAGAGACTCTGTGTTACTGGCACGAACATTGAACCAAAAATCCGGGTATTCAAAAGTTAATCCGTCCAAATCGGAAATCTCGGCATCCGCAAATTTTTCTTTGAGTTTTTGCGTCACCGCATTTTTGTCCGCAACTTTGAAATTTATTTCTCCGGAGTGAAAGTATTTTTTAAGAGGCTCGGTATAATCGGCAAGTGAAATATTTTTTTCCGAAAGCTCTTGCAAAAGCTTCAAAGTGACAACCATTGGGGCTTCAAAAACGCCGTAAGGAAATTTAACAAAGAAATGTCCGGATGATTCTCCGCCAAAAACCGCGCCGGTTTCAAGCATTTGTTTTTTGATAAGCGAATGTCCAACTCTGGTGACGCTTGGCACGCCGCCGTTTTGCTCTATCATATCGCGAGTAATCTTACCCGGACGAATATCATAACAAATTGTACTCCCCGGATTATCACGCAAAAATAATTCCGCCATAATTCCTCGGATTATAGAGGGTTCTACCAATTCGCCTTTATTATCAATAAAAAATATTCTATCCCCATCACCATCGGTCGCAATTCCCAAATCCGCTTTTTCTTGCAAAACGCGTTTTTTCAAATCCGCTATATTTTCATCTTTGAACGGATCGGCTTCGTGAGAGGGAAATGTGCCGTCTAAGTCAAAATTCATTTTGATAAGTTCTATTTGCGGCAGGTCGGCAAATAACTCTGACAAATATTGCGCCCCCATGGCATTGGCTGCATCAGCTACGATTTTCATGGGTCTAATTTTTTTCAAATCCGCAAATTTTTCTTCTTCTTTGGTTTGAGTAAAAAGCATTTCTTCTTTCAAAATCACATTGCCTTTATTTTCTATTGTCATTGCGAGTCCTGATAAGGACGTGGCAATCCCACTGCTTTCTGAACTTCGTAAGATTGCTTCGCCTTCGTCTCGCAATGACATATTTTCAACTATTTTTTGTAGTTCTTCCATACCATTGCCTTGACCAAAAGGTTTAGCGCCTTCACGTACTAGTTTTATTCCGTTATATTGGGCTGGATTGTGAGAAGCGGATACCATCAACCCGCCGTCATAACCAAAATAAGAAACGGCAAAATAAAAGGTCGGGGTAGAAACCAAATCAATATCAATCACTCTAACCCCGCTTTGAAACAGCCCTTCAATCACTTGTTTTTTCAAACTCGGAGAAGATAATCTCATATCAGCACCAACCACAAGAGTAATTTGCTCTTTGTTGAGCTCTTTTTTACGCATCACAGCAAAAGCTTGAGCGATTTTTTTGGCTAATTCTTCATTTAATTCATCCGGGTAAATACCGCGAATATCGTAAGCTTTATAAATTGACATAAAAATTGATATTTAAAACTTGTTTTTTATCTAAAAAAATTATATAATAACCCCAAGAATTAAGCAAATTTCTTATTTTTGATATTATGCAAAAAATATTAACTCTCTGTATCGTTCATGATGAAGGTAGAGTGCTTTTAGGTATGAAAAAAAGAGGATTTGGCGCTGATCGTTGGAACGGTTTTGGTGGTAAAGTTCAACCAGATGAAACTATAGAGCAAGCGGCTATTCGTGAAACACAAGAGGAAGCCAACATAACTCCAACAAAAATGGACTTAGTCGGTAAACTGAATTTCAAATTTCAAGATGGCGCAAGCGAAGAAATGGAGGTTTCGGTTTTTTCCGTTACTGATTTTGATGGTATTCCAAGTGAGACCGAAGAAATGCGCCCCCATTGGTTTAATAAAAGTGAAGTACCTTATGACAAAATGTGGGCTGATGACAAATATTGGCTGCCTCTGCTTTTTGCCGGTAAAAAATTTAAAGGAGTTTTTGAATATACGGATTACAACATCATGCTCAGCCATGAAGTGGAAGAAATTATTTAAAATTTTTAATTTTTAATTTTCAATTTTTATTGAATTTTTAATGATTAAATTTTTAAAACTAAAATTTACATACTTAATACTAAATACTTTATACTTAATACTCATCTATGCATCTTTCTGAACGTTTTAGCAATCATCTCAAAAATGTTTTAATAAAAGCCATCCAGCTGGCTACAGAACTCAAACAAAAAGAGGTTAGACCTGCCCACCTCTTGTTTTCGCTGTT